>ENA-ORSC01001532-ORSC01001532.1-human-gut-metagenome-genome-assembly--contig:-NODE-1532-length-15617-cov-3.767768_pt1 | contig 15617 bp, 7 predicted proteins | sample MGYA00242178_ERZ509140 | MGnify/ENA primary metagenome ERZ509140 (study PRJEB26280, sample SAMEA2338681) | human gut metagenome | biome: human gut; feature: human-associated habitat; material: faeces... | reverse complement strand
AAAATTATTTAAAAGAAATTGAAAAAAGTACCGAAATTATCGTTACGGTATAAATTACGATTAAATAGTGTAGCACTGTGCCGACATATTTTTTCTCCGAATTATTATAACGCTTTTTGGTTATGTCGTTTGCAATCAGGCAAATGATAAATATAAATGTAGCAGGGAAGATACCGACGGAAATATCTGTTATCTTAAAAATATTTAAAACAGGATTAACAATAATGAAGATTAAAAGCAAGGCGGAAACCGTAATATAAATTGCTCTGTGAATTTCAGCGCCTTTTTTGATTTCATTTTTATTTAATTTAATCTTGTTTAGTGCTTTTACCTTACTGCTAAAGGCTATTATTCCAAGTGCAATTGCGCAAGCGGCGGATATTAAAAATCCAAGCGTATCACTTTGAAAAAGTACATAAATCGGCTTTTCAACAATTACTTTATTATTCAAATATACATTGTATGCGTCAAATGTAATGCCGTATTTTTCTGCTTCTTTGATGTCTGATGCTTTTATATCGTCAAGCTTATCTTTTTTAATAACTAAATTGTAATCCTCGGCAAATGCTTTTTTTATAAATTTGCCGTTATCGCAGCCGTATATATAAATCTCACCGTCGCACTCAATCATTATATCCTTATCGTTCAAATAAAAATAAGCAATGTTTTTGCCGTCTGATTTCGGAATAGAAACAGCCCATTTGAAATTACCGTTCATATCATAAGTGTTAATGCAGGTTGCTTGCTTATAGCAAACGTAAATCAGGTTGCTTTTTTTATTCACCTTAACTGTTTCAATCATATCAGCTGTATTGATTTCAGGCAAAGTACTTTTGTAGCTTTGATTGTCATTTTCAATAAAAGCCGTGTTGCATATAAAGGAATATGCAATACCTAAAATGAATAAAACACCAAGGCAGATAATTGCCGTTTTTATTGCACTTCTGTTTTTGAACGGCGCAATATCAATATTTCCTATGTCAATAAATTCATTTCCGTTTGATTCGTGATTTTTTATTTCGTTCCAAAAATAATCAATATCAAAATCATTATTGTCAATATTTCGGCTTTCGATTTCTTCGCAGATTTCTATTGATGCGTTTAATCTCTCTATATCACCGCTCATATTTTTTACGGAATCAGCTATTGCGCCGCTTAATGATTTTTGATTTGTAAGCACCGCCTTAATTTCTGAAATTGAAATTCCAAGCTTGCGATAAATAATTATCTTTTTTAGCAGGGCAACGTCAACTTCATTATAATTCCTGTATCCGTTTTCCGTTCTGCTCGGATTTATTAATCCCTCATTTTCGTAATAACGAATGTTCGCCTTGCTCAGTCCGAGTAATTTTTCTATTTCGTTTATCTTCATATTTATCACCTCGCCTGTATTTTAAAGTATAAACCTACTTTAAGGTCAAGTACTTTTTAAAATTATATTATATAATTTTACTTTTTGCAAATAAAAATGCCTTACAGAACTAACTGTAAGGCATTAAAATAATTTGATTTATTTTGCAAGATAAAGACCTGAGGTGTCAACATTTGTATTGTCAACATACCAGGTGTTGCCGATTTTAACAACATAAACCTGCTGTGTTGCAACTACTGTGCCGTCTGCAAGCGTAACGTCAACGTCGCACTTTGTAACTGCGCTGATATCCTCTGAACAGTCAAGATTTTCAAATGCACCGACCATATCTGATTTAGGCGTATTCTTCTTATCTGTATCCTTAAGACCGAATTTGTCAGCCTTAGTATTGCCCGAAGCGGCAACAGGAGTAATTCTCTCCTTATATTCCTTAACGTAAACGTCTTTTTCGCTGTCGCTCAAGTCAGTTGAGTTTTTAACTGTAGCGGTGAACTTGTAGTCCTTGCCGAACATTTCCTGTGCAAAGAGCAACAGAGCTTGTTTCAAGTCGGTGAACGATACATTACGGTCTATAAACAACGCTTCTACCTGGTGGAAGAAAGCATGTGCACGATAGCTGATAGCTTCGTTACGGTATACACGTCCCGGACAAAGTACGCGGATAGGAGGCTGCGTGGTCTCCATAACACGGCTTTGCACGCTGGATGTATGTGTGCGCAGTATGATATTGTGCGATACATTCTCGGCATTGTTTTCAATGAAGAAAGTATCCTGCATGTCGCGTGCCGGATGGTCTTCGGCAAAGTTCATGGCGGAAAATACATGCCAGTCGTCTTCCACTTCAGGACCGTCGGCGATGTTGAATCCCATACGGGCAAATATATCGATGATTTCGTTCTTTACGATGCTGAGCGGATGGCGTGTCCCTAATTTCACGGGATAGGCCGAACGGGTAAGGTCAAGGTCTTCGCAACCGTTGTCCCGGCTCTCGAATTGTTCTTTCAGAGCGGCAATCTTTTCCTGTGCCTTGTTCTTGAGTTCATTCAGGCGCATGCCTACTTCTTTCTTCTGGTCGGCAGGCACGTTGCGGAAGTCTGCCATCAGTTCGTTAATGGCTCCTTTCTTGCTGAGGTATTTGATTCGCAGTGCTTCCAGTTCCTCGGCATTAGCGGCTTTCAGTGCTTCTACTTCTTGCAGAAGCTCGTTGATTCTGGCTATCATATTGTTGTTATTATTTATTCTTTCAATACATAAAACGATGCAAAGATACAATTTTATCATTGTTTTGCCTTCAATCGCTGCATATTATTTTTTATTAACTCAGACTGCCAGCCGGAATGCTTTTCCGGACTTTGTGTCCGGCTTTCGATATAATGTGCCGCTAAGATGTAGCTTCAATTATTCCAATATTTTTTCCTTCGGTGGACATTCTTGTCCTGTTGACTTATATATTCTGTACATTATTTTTGAATTGTTCTTCCTTATATTGGGTAGGAGAGCATCCCATGTTTTTCTTGAATACTGCACTGAAGTAGCGGGGGGTAGAGAACCCGACCCGGTCTGCTATTTCGTTTACTGTTAATGAACTGTTTAGTAGTAGGTTGATAGCATTGTCAATGCGCAATTTATTTATATAATCGTTTGCTCCCATACCTGTTAATGCCTTTAACTTATTATAAAGTGAGGCACGGCTCATACCGAGTTTGTCACATAGGAAAGGAACTCCCATATTAGGCTCGTCGATATTTTCAGTAATAATCTGATTCATTGTATTCAAGAACTTCTCGTCAGCGGCGCTAAATGTACTTTCTTCTGGTGTTGGTGCTGTTTTGCTGCTAATATACTTTTTCTTTATACGCTCACGATTTTTCAATTGGTTATATATGGCTGTGTAGAGCGTACTTATCTCAAACGGCTTTGTAAGATAAGTATCGGCTCCATTTTTATAACCGAATATACGGCTTGCTTCATCATTTCGAGCAGTAAGCAGAATGACTGGGGTGTGGCTGATGTCTAATTCTTCCTTAACCCGCTTGCACAACTCGTACCCGTTCATTTTAGGCATCTGTATATCGCTGATTATAACATCCGGATGCCACTGCCTGCACATCTCTAACGCCTCTTCACCGTTATAAGCTGTGCGCACGTCTTTAAAATAGGGCCTCATCGCATCAGTCAGATAATCTACTAATTCCATATTGTCATCCACCACCAGAATGGTATAATCTTTAGTTTCGGATCTGAAAGTAGGCTCGTCTGGTACACTCTCAATGTTTTCAGCAGAGGCAAGCAATTCGTTAAGATAAGGTTGTGGCTGTAAAATAAGCTTGCCAGGCTTAATGTTTAGTGGCAGTTCAAACCAAAAAGTAGAACCTGCAGATTCAACATTATTGAGTGCGCCGACACTGCCACCTTGCTGTTCTGCCAAAATCTTTGAGTACGAAAGTCCTATGCCTGATCCGGGACGACTGTTTTCACCCTGGTAGAAACGTGTAAACAGTTTCGAAACATCAATATCTTTTAGCCCCGGACCTTGATCTGAAACAGAAATACGCACTCTGTCTTTCTTTTCGGATAATGAAGTAATAATATTTATTTCTCCTCCCTCATTACTGTATTTTATTGCATTAATTAATAAATTGGTTATTATAGTAGTACACTTTTCCTTATCACAATAGAATGATTCTATTCCGGCTGACAGCTGACGGGTGAGTGTTATATGTTTTTGGGTAGCTTCGGGTATAAAGTCTTCAACTACTTCTTCCAGCCATTTTTCCAGATTGATGCTTTCTATATGCAAGGTACTTTGGCTGACTTCCATTTTGCGTACATCAAGTACCATGTTTAACAAATTCTTCATGCGCTCAGACTGTCGGGCAATATTCTGCAATACCCTATAGTGGGCATCTTTGGCAGGGAACTGTTCTATCAGTTGTTTTAAAGGAGCATGGATTAGTGTGAGAGGTGTACGCAATTCATGATTGATATTTATCAGGAAGCGTATCTTTTCTTCATACGCCTGTTGCTCGTGCTCTTTCATTGCTAATTTCATTCGGTTCTCTTTGCGGCGTAAAAAGCTGTAAACGGATAAGCACACTGCTGACAAGGCAGTTAGCATGCATGTTAATATGAACCACCACGTACGGTACCAAGGTGGGAGTATGATAAGTTCAATAATGGGGTAATTATCTGTCCATTCGCCGGAACGGGTAGTGCATGAAGCTGTTATCTGATAGGTGCCTGCCGACAGCGTATTCAGTGTCAGTTCCGGCAAATAAGAATAGATAGGCTCTTTTTCATATCCTTGCAGATTGTAACAATAGGCAGGCTTACGGAATATATCTTTATTGTGTGCCTTTACTTTAATCGTTATCGTTCTGCTTTGCTCCGGAATTTTTAAAACAGGCTTCCTGCCTGAAATATATTCCATGCGATCACCGCCAACAAATACATCAGATAGTTCAAGCACCGGAGATTCCGGATGCTCTTTGGGAAGTGTGGAAGCAATGCGTAATAATCCATTTACACTACCCAAATATACATCTCCTTCTGATGAAAGTAAGCGGGGTTTCGGCAGATACTCGTTAGGAGCGACTCCGTCTGGAACACCGTAAAGGATAAAGCGCTTTTGGGTGGTCATCCAGGAAAGCAAACGTTCATTATTACCAATCCATAATCGTCCATGCTGGTCACTGGCAACAGACATTGCTTCGTTAATCAACGAGTTTGAAATATGCGTATATGAACCGTCATTGGGCGAGAAACTGCCCAACCCGTAGTTTCCCCCTATCCAAATAATGCCTTTCTCGTCAGCTGAAGCCGAATGGATCATGGTATCTTGTTTACAGTGATAGAGGACGTGAAGGGTATTGTCATTATGGTCTATACGATAAATACATTTGGAATCATGCAGGTAAGAAAATGTTTCCTTTACACATATCGGGAGCAACTGACCTACTATGGCATCTTTAAGGTGGTTTATATGAATGGGGGTGAATGTTTTCTGTTTCCAGTTGTAACTGTATGGACTCTCGGAAAGCAGTAAGATAGTTTCCGGTGTATTTTGCATAAGATTGACTGTCTTGCCTTGTTGGCACAATCGGTTGTTAATATCATCATTTACAATAACCAAAGGAGTACAATGTTCAGTCTGCTTATTATAGAAAAATATCCCCTTGCCAAAGAGTGATATCAAAAGGTGGTTTTTATCAACACCCGTGATGGAGGCTACCTTTTCTCCATATGTAGATGGAATATGGCGAAATTTATTGGTATCGGCATTAAACACATTCAGTCCCCCACCATCCGTTCCTATCCATATATCCTTTTCGTTTTGTTCTTGATAAAGGCTTAATACAGATTTCTCGCTGAGTCCATAATCGGCATTAAGGAGTGCATCCGCATATAGTTTGATGCCCACTTCCTTAATATTGAACATTCCACTGCGTACGCTGCCAGCCCAAATCCCATTTTCCGGATCTGCATAAAAAGACAAAATAGAATTGCTGGGAAGAGAATAGGCATCTCCCGGAATATGTGTTAATACATCCATTTGATTGTTTTCAGGATTTAGAACGGCAATTCCTTTGCCGTCGGTACCTATCCAGATGTGACCATCATATTCAGCCAATGCAAGCACAATGTTACTTTGCATTGATGAATTGCCTGTGTGGTAGGTGTGAAGAAGCTTACCATTCTTATTGTAACATTGCACTCCTTTACAATACGGAGTCACCCAAAAATTACCTTTAGAATCAGGCAGCATCGTAACTACGTCGCGACAATCAAATGGGACATCACGTGTGTGTCCGGTACGAATATCTATCAGCAAAGCTCCCACCCAACGGTTGGCAGCCAACAGAGTATGACTGTCAAAACGGTAAAGATCGGTGATTTGGAATTTTGTATTGGAAGTAATCGAACGGAAAAGGGCGATTTTCCCAGTCTTATAATCATATTTGTATAATTTGTCAAATCCTCCGAAAAAAACACCGTCATCCCAAAGACAGATGGAGGAGGCTGATATAAGGTTCCCATTTAGGTCGCATGCCCGGTAAAAGGTATCATTGACTGCATCATACAGAAAAACTCCTTCGCTACCGAGTGCCCAAATATTATTATTGCGGTCTTCTACCAATTGGTCTATATTGCAATTCAAATATTTCTTTTGTTCATATCCGTCGAAGCGTCCGATACCGTTTTTGGTCCCCATCCAGGCATGGCCTGTACGGTGGCTGACTGTCATGCAGTTGACTTGATAAGAGAGTCCTTCACGTACGTCAATCCGTTGAAATATATATTGCTTGTCACTTAGTTGCTTTCCCCATAAGACGGTTGGCAATATCCAAACAAGTACAGTTAATAAAATTTTCTTCATAGTATAAAAAAGTAAAACAAAAATATTGTTTTTGCTTCAATAATGCAAATAATCTTATAAATTTATTCCGCTATTTTAACAAGTATAATCGCCGTCAAGTTTGGTATCAGTAATTTATTGTATATCAAGATTTGTACCAATAAATTAACGCTGTTTATAGAGCATAGGAGGATTATACGATAATGAGTGAAATAGTCATTTTTGGAGCAAAAAAAGATATTTCTATACCTTCCATTCACTGTGGAACGGATACTTTTGCAAAAAACTATTTATTATAACTAATACCTTTGTTATACGATGAATTACATCTATAAAATTTTTCTACACTTCCTCATTGTGGGAATATTCTTTGGAGTCGGTAGGCTTTCTGCTCAGGTTACTGTTCCCGAATGGCAAAGTCAATATGCTATTGGAAAAAATAAATTACGGCCTCATACTTATGTATGGCCATACGACAAAGCTACAAATATCCGTCAGGGAGATTATGAAAATTCTCGCTATTATATGAGTCTGAACGGGGGATGGAAATTTTCTTGGGTAAAGAATCCTGATAATCGGCCCAAAGACTTTTATAAGCCTGGATATTATACGGGTGGATGGGCTGACATCAAGGTGCCTGGAAACTGGGAACGTCAAGGTTATGGAACTGCTATTTATGTGAATGAATCCTACGAATTCGATGACCCGCTATTTAACTTTAAGAAGAACCCACCATTAGTACCATATGATGAAAATGAGGTAGGTTCTTATCGGCGTAGCTTTACTTTACCATTGGGTTGGAAAGATCGCCGGACCGTCATCTGTTGTGAGGGTGTTACCTCATTCTATTATATTTGGGTAAATGGGCATCTATTGGGCTATAATCAAGGTTCGAAGACTCCTGCTGAATGGGATATTACTCCATATGTAAAAGAGGGAGAGAACACAGTTGCCCTGGAAGTATATCGTTGGAGTGCGGGGTCATACCTGGAATGTCAGGATATGTGGCGATTGAGCGGTATAGAACGTGATATCTATCTGTATAGCACTCCCAAGCAATATATTGCAGACTATCAAGTGACTTCTACTTTAGATAAAGAAACGTATACGGATGGGCTTTTTGCTCTTGAAACAACCATAGGAGGGGAGGCTGAAGGGGCTGCCACATTATCGTATCGTTTAGAAGATGCTTGCGGAAAAACGATTTTGGAAAAGGATTGTCCGGTTCAAAGCAAGGGAAGCGGCAATTTCATTTTTTTTGAAAAAGAGACTTTACCAAAAGTGAAACATTGGAGTGCGGAACATCCTTATCTTTATACATTGATTATTTCTCTAAAAGATACTTCTGGAGAAATCATACATCTGACAGGGTGTAACGTAGGGTTTCGTACCTCGGAAATCAAAGATGGACGATTTTGCATAAACGGTGTGCCCATATTGGTAAAAGGGGCAAATCGTCATGAACATTCTCAATTGGGACGTACAGTCAGTAAGGAACTGATGGAGCAGGATATTCGTCTGATGAAGCAGAATAATCTGAATACAGTGCGAAATTCGCATTACCCCACTCATCCGTATTGGTATCATCTCTGTGACCTTTACGGTCTGTATATAATAGATGAAGCAAACATTGAGTCGCATGGCATGGGGTATGGAGCAGCTTCGCTTGCTAAGGATAGCACATGGCTTCCAGCCCATATGGATCGGGTACAACGGATGTACGAAAGGTCAAAAAATCATCCCGCCATCATAATCTGGTCATTAGGAAATGAGGCAGGTAATGGTATTAACTTTGAACGCACTTACGATTGGATGAAATCAGTAGAGCAAAGTCGTCCAGTTCAGTATGAACGTGCTGAACAACAATATAATACTGATATTTACTGTCGTATGTATCGTAGTGTGGAGGAGTTGTTGGCTTATGCCCATCAGACAAGTCCGAAAGTATACCGCCCTTTCATTATGACGGAATATTTGCATACAATGGGCAACAGTGGAGGCGGTTTGAAGGAATATATGGAAGTGTTCGAGAGCGAACCTGTCGTACAAGGCGGTTGTATCTGGGACTGGGTCGACCAGTCATTCAGAGAGGTGGATGCTCATGGTAAATGGTATTGGGCGTATGGCGGTGATTACGGACCGGAAAATATACCAAGTTTTGGTAACTTTTGCTGTAATGGGTTGGTGAATGCTGTACGTGAACCGCATCCTCATTTAAAAGAGGTAAAAAAAACTTATCAATATATTAAATGCACACTCAAAGATCCTAAAAATTTAACCATCGCTATCAAAAACTGGTATGACTTTACCAATCTGAATGCTTATGTGTTGAAGTGGAGCATAGTGGGAGATAATGGTAAAATGTTAGCGAAAGGGGAACAGTCTATAGAAGCGGCTCCACATGCCACTACTGAAGTTTTATTGGGGGGCGTACGCTTACCCCGAAATATCCATGAGGCTTATCTGAATTTAAGCTGGACGCCTAAGAAGAAAAGTGCTTTCATCGGAACTGATGATGAAGTTGCTTATGATCAGTTTGTCTTGCCTGCCAATAGTCAGTATCGTCCGACATTGGCTAAACTGTCTGAAAAACCGGAAATTCAGATTGATCCGAAAACCGGAGCATTAACATCATACATCTATGAAGGACAGGAATATCTTGCCTCGCCTGTGCGGCTGAGTTTATATCGCCCTGCAACGGACAATGACAACCGTGAAAAGAAGGGAGGCGCAAAGGTTTGGCGCAAATTAGGGCTAAATCATTTGGTCCAACGTGTATTATCTGTAAAAACATCAGGACACACTACTTACAGTGAAGTGAAATTATTGAATGATAAAAATGAGACAATAGGGTCTGCTACATTTGAATACACCATTCGCAAGGATGGAATATTGTCTGTACAAACCCGTTTCGTTCCGGATACAACGTTTGTCAGTTCATTGGCTCGTGTCGGGCTGGTTTTTGAAATGCCCCACAGTTTTAATCGTGTCACTTATTTGGGCCGAGGAGAGCATGAGACTTATGCTGACCGAAAACTTTCGGGGCGTATCGGTATTTATCATACTGATGCAGAACGAATGTTTCATTATTATGTGCGTCCTCAGGCTACCGGTAATCGAACAGACGTGCGTTGGATGCAAGTTAGCGATGAATTAGAAAAAGGATTGTCTGTGTGGGGGGAGAAGCCATTTGAATTTAATGTATCTCCTTTCACTGATGAGAATATAGATGCTGCCGGGCACATTAACAAGTTGAAAAGAAATGGTACGGTGACCGTTCATCTTGACGCTTTGCAAAGCGGTGTGGGAACGGCTACTTGCGGACCGGGGGTACTGGCGCCTTATTTGGTGCCTGTAAAAGAGTATCTGTTTAGTTTTGAAATACGTCCTTTAAAATGATGAGGCACTTTTGACATATCGAAATTTTAAATAGTATCAATTGTTTATGAAGAGAATTTTATTTTTTATCATATTGTTTTGTATAAGCCTTTTTGCTATTGCCCAAGAATCTTGTCCGCAAGTTATTCCGGCTTTGCAACAATGGCGTGGAACAGGTGGAACTCTTTCCTTGCCTGTACGAGGCAGCATTGTAATTCGCACAACCGATGAGGCTGCGTTAGAGTCCACAGCTCGTATTCTTATATCAGACTTGAAGGAATTGATGGGGTGGGATTATACTTTGCGTACCGGAAAACCTCGTAAGAACGATATTTGCTTGTCCCTCACTCCACCTGATGAAGAGTTGGGAGAAGAGGGGTATGTGCTTGACTTTTCCGGTTATGCTTGTATAAAAGCTCCTGCCGTAAAAGGTGTATTTTGGGGTACGCGCAGTTTGCTGCAGATCCTTTTTAATCATCAAGGTACTCTTCCTAAAGGTATTGCACGCGATTATCCTCAATTCCCTAATCGAGGATTTATGCTGGATGTTGCCAGAAAGTTCTTCACGATGGATTATCTGAAGCAATATGTAAAGATATTGTCTTTTTACAAGATGAATGAGTTTCAAATACATTTGAATGATAATGGGTTTCCGCAATTTTTTGAGAATGATTGGAATAAAACCTATGCTGCTTTTCGGTTAGAGAGTGAACGTTTTCCTGGATTGACATCCAAGGACGGGGCATACACCAAAAAAGAGTTTATAGAGTTACAGAAGATGGGGAAAGCTTATGGAGTAAACATTATTCCAGAAATAGACATCCCCGCCCACTCTCTGGCTTTTGCTCATTATAAGCCGGAAATAGCCAGTCAAGAATATGGTATGGATCATCTTGACCTTTATAAAGAGGAGACTTATCGTTTTGTGGATACATTGTTGGACGAATATCTTTGTGGAGACTCACCGGTATTTATCGGTCCGGACGTACATATAGGAACAGACGAGTATAATAAAAAGGAGGCTGAACGGTATCGTTATTTCACAGACCGTTATTTGAAATACATTGCGAAATACGGTAAAAATCCCCGTATGTGGGGTGGCTTGAAATGGCTTCCGGGAAAGACACCTGTGCAGGCAGAAGGAGTAACTGTCAATGCATGGTCGTATGACTGGATAGACCCGGAAGCATCTTTAAAAGACGGATATAAGTTGATTAACTCTTGTGACACTTATCTTTATATCGTACCCTCAGCAGGTTATTACCGTGATTTTCTGGATCATCAATGGTTGTATGAAACTTGGTCACCATGGTTGATTAATAAAAAGTTGACATTGCCCGAAGGTACCGTTGGAGTACTGGGAGGCATGTTTGCCGTGTGGAATGATAAGTGCGGCAACGGTATATCAGAACAAGACGTGCATGTGCGTTCTTTCCCAGCCCTACAGGTATTGGCTGAAAAGATGTGGAAAGGCAGCAATTGTCAGGTTTCTTTTGAACAGTTTGAGGATTTATGTCGTCAGATGCCCGAAGCTCCCGGCGTGAATCTGTTAGGCCGGATACCGTCAGGTGTATGTCAGACTGCTTCTGGTGAAGTGCAACTTACCCCTGCCGGGGAAGTCTGTGTGCTAAGCGGAACCGATTCTATTTCTACTGTGTTACAAGAAGTGGGGTATCCGTATGCTGTATCTTTCAAAATTTGTCCCGATGAGAATGCTCCCAATAGTTCCATACTATTCAAGGGACCTCATTCTGTGGTGTATGCCAATTGGGAAAACAAAGGCTGCCTGGCTTTCAGTCGTGACGGCTATACATTTGTGTTTCATTCCTATCATTTGCCCGAAGGTGTGTGGAGTGATATTCGTATAGAAGGTGATTACAAGGGGACTTCCCTTTATGTGAACGGTAAGTTGCAGGAACGTCTGGAAGGCCGCACCAAGAAAGTCTATCGTCAGCAGTATAAGCGTATGGAGTATATGGAGTATCAGGAGACACTGATATTTCCCTTACAACAAATAGGGGATGGCTTGAACGGTTTTAAAGGAAAGATTAAAAATGTAGTGTGCAAGCAGTTCTGAGGGAACGTTTCTAATGTTTTTTCCTGTCTCTTTGATTCGGAAATTTAAATCATTCATTTATGAATGCCTATTTTAATATGTATTTGGGTACTGAATTGAAAGATAAGTTAGACGAAACTTTCTTCAGTATGTTGCCGATTCATAGTTGGGTAACCGCTCGGCCAGCACATGCGTGGTGTGATGTCATGGGATTTGGCCACCGACTGTGATTATGAAAATTCACTTTCTTTACAGCGTGCAGTAGTAGAGGAAATCCGGAAATAACAGAGATGGAAGAAGTGGATGCGGAAATGCTATCGCAGGAATCAACTCATTGCTATGATTCTCTTTTGTGTGAGCTGCTTGGTATGTACTTTATGGATAATATGAAAAGAAACAGGATTATATTTATAGGATTGTTAATGAGCCTTGGCGTTTATGGTCAGGGCATACAACCACCCTTGTCTTACTGGTTTGATACTCCCACGACGTTAAACGGTCATGCTGTATGGTATGGTGGAAATCCGGAATTATGGAAGGATAAGAAACCTATTTCAGCTGGAGACCATGCTAAGAATCCGGATGCAGAATGGGAATCAGCTTCCTTGCCTTTGGGCAATGGCAGTATAGGTGCTAATATTTTAGGATCAATAGAAGCCGAACGTATTACCTTTAACGAGAAAGCCTTATGGAGAGGAGGACCGAATACCGCTAAGGGAGCGGCGTATTATTGGAATGTAAATAAGCAGTCTGCTTATCTTCTTGACGAGATTCGTAAAGCCTTTACTGAAGGTAATCAAGAAAAGGCCGAACGTCTGACCTGCCAGAACTTCAACAGTACAGTTCCATATGAATCTTATAAAGAAGACCCATTCCGGTTCGGTAACTTTACGACGATGGGAGAATTCTACATAGAAACAGGACTAAGTACTATTGGGATAAGCGGATATCGCCGTGAACTGTCGCTCGATTCAGCCCGTGCAATAGTACAATTTTGCAAAGATGGAGTAAAATATAAGCGTACTTCATTTATATCTTATCCTGCAAACGTTTTGGTGATGCGTTATAGTGCTGACCGCCCTGCTAAACAGAACCTTAGATTCAGCTATGCTCCTAATCCGGTTTCGGCAGGCTCTTTACAACCTGAAGGGAAAAATGGATTGGTTTTTCGAGCCAGATTAGATAATAATAGTATGGAGTATGTAGTGCGTATGCGGGTTTTAACGCAAGGTGGAACTGTAACGAATACTCATGACCAACTCCTTATCGAAGGAGCGGATGAGGTGGTATTTCTGATTACAGCTGATACTGACTATCTGATTAATTTCAACCCTGACTTCACTAATCCGAAAACGTATGTGGGAGTAAATCCGGAAGAAACGACAACTTATTGGATAAATGAGGCAGAAAAACAAGGCTATGAAGCGTTATATCAAGCTCACTATGCAGATTATACAGCATTGTTCAACCGTGTGAAACTGAACTTGACAAATTCATCTGATTTTCGTGATATGCCGATTACTCAACGTTTGAGTCGTTATCGCGAAGGTCAAAAAGATTTCTATTTAGAACAATTGTACTATCAGTTTGGTCGTTACTTGTTGATAGCCAGTTCTCGTCCCGGCAATCTTCCTGCCAATTTGCAAGGTATATGGCATAATAATGTAGATGGTCCGTGGCGTGTGGACTATCACAACAATATCAATCTACAGATGAACTATTGGCCGGCGTGTTCTACCAATCTGAGCGAATGCATGAAACCGCTCATAGATTTCATCCGTACTTTGGTAAAACCTGGTGAGAAGACTGCTCAGGCATATTTTGGGGCTCGTGGCTGGACGGCTTCCATTTCTGGAAATATCTTTGGTTTTACTACACCGTTGGAGAGTGAGAATATGTCGTGGAATTTCAACCCTATGGCAGGACCATGGCTGGCAACACACATTTGGGAGTATTATGACTACACCAGAGATGTGAAGTTTCTCAAAGAAATCGGTTATGAACTGATTAAAAGTAGTGCAAACTTTGCCATAGATTACTTATGGCATAAACCCGACGGTACCTATACTGCGGCTCCTTCCACTTCTCCTGAACATGGTCCGGTAGACCAGGGAGCAACCTTCGTACATGCAGTAGTCCGTGAAATTCTACTCGATGCTATCGATGCCAGCAAAGTGCTGCGGGTGGATGCTAAAGAACGCAAATACTGGGAGCAGGTATTGGAGAAGTTGGTTCCTTATAAAATTGGGCGCTATGGCCAGCTGATGGAATGGTCCGGTGATATGGATGATCCGAAAGACCAGCATCGTCATGTGAACCATCTCTTTGGTTTGCATCCCGGGCATACGGTATCACCGATAACCACCCCTGAACTTTCCGATGCTTGCAGAGTGGTGCTGGAACACCGGGGTGATGGAGCAACCGGTTGGAGTATGGGTTGGAAACTTAATCAGTGGGCGCGTCTGCACGATGGTAATCATGCTTATAAACTTTTTGGTAATCTCTTAAAACACGGAACATTGAATAATCTTTGGGACATGCATCCGCCTTTCCAGATTGATGGGAATTTTGGTGGCACGGCCGGTGTTACGGAAATGCTGCTGCAAAGTCACATGGGATTCATTCACTTGTTGCCAGCTTTGCCCGATGCTTGGAGTGATGGTTCTGTGTCTGGACTTTGTGCCCGTGGAAATTTTTCATTGGATGTATGCTGGAAAGATGGAAAGCTGCGACAGGTTGACATTATTTCTTATGCGGGAACACCTTGCATATTGAGATATCGGGACGCTGTGCTGATTTTCAAGACTCAAAAAGGGAAAAGCTATCGTGTAACCTATCAGAATGGATGTCTGATTTTGAATAAACGATAGATTTCTTGTTCGTATAGTGAAGTTTATGAATTCTTTTCCTGGTTGGAAATGAATGTAATACCGATGAAATGGGCATAAATGCTTTATTTCAGAAGCTGGAGTCCTTAAAAATACTATCAATGAAAATATAGTGATTTTTAGACCTATTAATAGTGATTTTTGTACTTCGGTTTTTGGATTGTTTTGCAATTTTGCAGCGTTGAAACGACAATATTTATTTAAATTTAATTCTATGAGACAAAGACTTCAAAAGGCGATGCTTGTGATGGTGCTATGTCTGTTGGCTGTAACCACAGCTCTCGCTCAGGCCATTCAAGTGAAAGGTATTGTGTACGATGGTAATGGTGAAACGATGCCTGGTGTAAACGTACATGTAAAAGGTGCTGCCAGTGGTACCATAACTGATGTAAATGGTAATTATACTGTTTCTGTTCCAAATTCCAATTCTATATTGGTATTCTCTTTTATTGGATATACAACGCAGGAAATAAAAGTAGGTAATCGTACCAATATTAATGTAACATTGAAAGACGACTTGCAGCAATTGGATGAAGTTGTAGTTGTGGGTTATGGTACGCAGAAGAA
>ENA-ORSC01001530-ORSC01001530.1-human-gut-metagenome-genome-assembly--contig:-NODE-1530-length-15633-cov-4.017204_pt1 | contig 15633 bp, 9 predicted proteins | sample MGYA00242178_ERZ509140 | MGnify/ENA primary metagenome ERZ509140 (study PRJEB26280, sample SAMEA2338681) | human gut metagenome | biome: human gut; feature: human-associated habitat; material: faeces... | reverse complement strand
GATGCCGGAATATAATAGGCTCTGGCTGGCATTGTGTTTTCGTGCAGTACGCTTAGATTTTCATAATAACGTGGTACGATCATAAATAGCTCTCCTCCAATACATATACTTTTTTGTTCTTTGTTTTCCTAAAGCAAACCTTATACTTTACTTTTTGTTTACGTTCCTTAGTTATGCTATATATAGCTTATCCTAATTCGCAAAATATGTCTATGAATTGGATTAGACAAAATATGCACTAAATGATACAATGATAAAAAGTGCGAAAAGAGGTGCTGTCCTATGTATTTGAACACCGGTTATTTGAACCACTCACATATGGATTTCAAAGACAAAAGTCGTCCGCTGATTGTCGGTAGCTGTGGTACTTACCGTCTTTCCAGACATCCCAAACTTCCGACCTACCGTCCAAGGGGTCGTCTGGATTATCAGATTATATATATCACTGCTGGTTGTGGGCATTTTCATTTTGATAATGTAAATAATGAAACGATTGTTCCAGCCGGCAACATTGTACTGTACAGACCGAAAGAACTCCAAAAATATGAATATTACGGAGAAGATAAGACAGAAGTATACTGGATTCACTTCACAGGAAGCAATGTGAAAAATATCTTACGTCAATATGGGTTTCCGGATAAAGAACGTGTCTTTCAAGTGGGTACATCTAATGAATATGAACAAATTTTCAAACGTATCATTATCGAGCTCCAACGCTGTCAAGACAATTATGAGGAAATGCTTGTCCTTTTGCTACGTCATCTTCTGATCAGTTTCCACCGGGAACTGACAAGAGAGCACATATTAAAAAATGAATATCTTGATCATGAGATGGATAATGCTGTTACCTTTTTCAGTGAAAACTACAATCAAAATATCAATATTGATGATTATGCTGCCTCACGAGGCATGAGTGTCAGCTGGTTTATCCGAAATTTCAAAAAATATACCGGTTCTACACCAATGCAATTCATTGTGGGAATCCGCATCAACAATGCTCAGATGTTACTTGAAACAACAACTTATTCCATCAATGAGATTTCTAAGATTGTCGGATATGATAACCAGCTTTATTTCAGCCGGCTTTTTCACAAGCTGAAAGGATATTCGCCGAGAGAATACCGAAAAATAAGAAATAGGTTATGAAATCTATAATGTCATAAAAACTAAATGTCAAAAAAGGATGCCAACGAATCAAAGCAGATTACGTGACATCCTCTTCTTTTTATTAGTGCTATTTTATAAATTCAACCGAATAGTAATACATGTACTCATTATCTGTATCTATATGCTCCCCTGCAATATCCTGTATTGGCAACGAGCTTAACCCTTTTTCTCCATAAATCAGTGCTGCTAATCCTTGCTCTGTTCCATACTCTATCTTGCATTTGTTTTCAATAGTCGTTGCTGATCTTCCATAATATTTCCTGTTTTTAACTCCCTCCAAAATTGATATTTCTGTCATATATTTTGAATATTTATCTGCTGCGATGAGCTTTGCAGTAAAATTATCAAAATCCGGTGTAATGACAATCAATCCATTTACAATAAATACCGAACATATAGATATTTTTTATCGCAGCAAAAATGCACAAAAAAAGGTGCAGCCCTGTGTTACCAGAGTTACACCCAATGTTCGATTATTTTTACACAAGTTCTCCGATCAGATCGTATTCTGCGGAACCTGTGATCTTTACTTTTACAAAATCGCCGGACATCAGCATCTCGCCTGTGTTGACAAAGACATAACCGTCAATATCCGGGGAATCTGCATAGGTTCTTGCGACATAGGCAGGCTCATCCGCTACTTTGCCTTCGATCATGGCATATAAGGTACGTCCGACCATATCGGCTGCTTTATCAAAAGCGATCTCCTGTTGAAGTTCGAGGATAGCATCTCTTCGCTCTTCTTTTATTTCCTCCGGGATCTGATCCGGCATAGAGGCTGCCGGTGTGTTTTCTTCCGGTGAATAAGCGAAGACGCCAAGGCGTTCGAACTCCATCTCATCGACAAATTCCATCAGTTCTTCATGCTGCTCCTGTGTCTCTCCCGGGAAGCCGGCGATCAGCGTGGTTCGCAGAACAATATCCGGAATCTCTTTTCGAAGAAGGGAAACGGTTTCTTTTAACTGTGCTTTTGTCGTGCGTCTTCCCATGCGTTTGAGAATGGCATCGCTGGCATGCTGGATCGGCATGTCCAGATAGTGACAGACTTTTTTCTCATTCTTGATCGTCTCGATCAGCTCCGGATATATCTCTTCCGGATAACAGTACAGGATGCGGATCCAGCGGATACCTTTGATCTTGGCAAGTTCCTTGAGCAGAATATGCAGAGACTTTTTGCCGTAAAGATCCACGCCGTACAGTGTCGTCTCCTGGGCAACCAGAATCAGCTCTTTTACACCTTGCTCTGCAAGCGAAGCGGCTTCTGCAAGTAACTGCTCCATCGGGACGCTGCGGTAATTGCCGCGAATCTTCGGGATGATACAGTAGGTACAGTGCTTGTCACATCCCTCTGCAATCTTCAGATGTGCATAATGCCCGCCTGTTGTTAGAATACGCTTGCCTGGTACGGACGGAAGCCGGTCAAGATCATCTACATCCAGAAAATGAGAACCTTTTAAAGCCTGATCTACTGCATCAAAAATCTCATCGTACTTGGAAGTACCGATCACCGCATCGACTTCCGGTATTTCATCGACAATCTCCTGTTTATAACGCTGTGCCAGACAGCCCGTTACAATCAGAGCCTTGCACGGACCGGTCTTTTTATATTCTGCCATTTCCAGGATCGTGTTGATGCTTTCTTCTTTAGCATCATTGATAAAACAGCAGGTGTTGATGATGATAATATCCGCATCGTCTTCCGTGTCCGTCATCTCAAAGCCGCGGTCAGCGAGGATGCCAAGCATCACTTCCGAATCAACCAGGTTTTTGTCACAGCCAAGAGAGATAAATAAAATTTTCTTATTCTTCATCTTCACCGCTCTCATCTTCAGCCAGGATTTTGATCTTTCCTTTATCTAATTCTTCTACTGCGATGGACAGCGGTTTTTTGCCGTCGCTATATACCAGTGCCGGTGCACCGTCGATCAGTTCTCTGGCACGTTTTGCCGTTGCCATTACGATAGAATAGCGGCTGTTTACGACAGGTGTTTCGCCTTCATTTACCTCACTGTTTGCAACTTTCATTAAGTCTGTGTAAGATGGATGTAACATAAAATCATTCTCCTTTCAAAAAGCAGTTCATATCCTGCTGCAGTTCTTTGATAAATGCTGTATTGTGGGATTTCTTACAGTGTGCACTCTGTATCAATTCGTGCACCTGTTTCACACAGGTATCCAGATCATCATTTACAATAATGTATTCATAAGAGCCCATTTCCTGGGCTTCCTGTGCTGCACGTTCCAGACGGTCATGGATGACATCGGCTGTTTCCGTGCCACGGCCAACCAGACGTTCTTTTAAAGTCTGTGCATCCGGCGGAACCAGAAACAGCATCAGAGCATCAGGGTATTTTTCTTTTACTTTTAAAGCCCCCTGGATCTCAATCTCCAGAATCACATCTTTTCCGGCATCTAACTGTTCCTGTACATATGCTTTTGGCGTACCATAGTAATTTTCAACATATCTGGCATGTTCGATAAAAGAGTCTTCTTTTATCATCTGTTCAAACTCTTCTTTGCTCTTGAAAAAATACGACACCCCATCTTCTTCTCCTTCACGTGGTTTTCGTGTTGTTGCGGAAATGGAAAGTGCGTAATTATCGTAATCGGAAAGAAGACGTCTGACAACGGTTCCTTTTCCTACTCCGGAAAATCCGGATAAAATAATCAGAATGCCTTTTTTATTCATAAACTGCCTCCTTGAGCCTCTCGTTCCTGAAATGCATCTTTTTGTGAAAAACGTTTTGCGATCGTGTCCGGCTGCAGTGCCGACAGAATGATATGGTCTTCCTGCGTGATGATCACAGCCTTGGTACGTCTTCCCTGTGTGGCATCAATGATGCGTCCCTCTTCTCTTGCATGGGACACCAGACGTTTGACCGGTGCTGCATCCGGGTTGATGACTGCCACGACTTTGGCGGTATTGACTGCATTGCCAAACCCGATATTGATCAATCCTGACAATCGTATCCCCCCTATTCTATATTCTGGATCTGCTCTCTTACTTTTTCAATCTCTGTTTTCAGATCGATCGCAAGATTGGAAGTTTCCAGATCGTTTGCCTTGGACAAAATAGTATTTGCCTCCCGGTTCATTTCCTGGGCTATAAAGTCCAGTTTTCTGCCGATGCTTCCACCGGTTTGCAGTGTCTGTTTCATGCTCTCGATATGGCTGTGCAGACGAACCGTTTCTTCATCCGTGCAGATTTTGTCTGCATAAAGAATCACTTCTGTTGCGATACGGCTCTCCTCGAGCTGTGTGTCACTAAGCAGTTCTTTTACTTTTTCGGTCAGTTTGGTGCGATATGCCTGAAGAATTTCCGGGGAACGTTTTTCAATCGCTGCCACATCGGTAAGCATACCGTCCAGTTTTTCAATCAGATCCAGCTTCAAATTTTCCCCTTCTCGGATGCGGGATTCTACAAACTGCTCGCATGCCCCACGAAGTGCTGTTTCAAGGACTGCCCAGATCTCCTGTTCATCTACCGGCTGCTCTTCCATTGTGAAAACTTCCGGACTGCGTCCGATCACGGAGGCACGGATATCATTTGGCAGATCAAATTTTTCCGAAAGCTGCTGATAATATTTTACATACTCTGCTGCAATGTTCTCGTTGTATTTCAAAGAGACATTGGTTTCTGTGAAATCCTCATAAGTAATAAAAATATCAACTTTTCCACGCTGTATATATTCTTTGAGAAGATTTCGAATAGCAGATTCAAAAATACTGAGTTTTTTCGGCATTTTGATGTTGGAATCAAAATAGCGGTGGTTGACGGACTTCATCTCAACCGTAAACTTGCGGTCGCCCTGGTGATTTTCATATCTTCCAAAGCCTGTCATACTTTTTATCATAATTATATTCGCTCTTTTCTTTCAAAATTGCGGCATAGAAAGCCATACTATTTTTATTATAGTCGAAAGCGTCGGAAGCGTCAACCGAAAAACAAAGAAAAATAAGACGGAGAAAACAGATTTTGTTCTCTCCGTCTCTTTTTCCGGAAGATATGCTTTTAAAGCATATTTCTATTTTTTAATAACCGCTTTCTTTGGAAGTCCAGCTTTTTTCAGCATTCTTGTATATTTGGAAAGTTTTTTGGAAGGTACGCTCACTTTTGCTTTTGAATTGATCTTGCTGAAGGACTTGCTTCCGATGGATGTGATTCCATTTGCCTTTTTCATATTGATACTTGCAAGTTTTCGGCAGTTTGCAAATGCACCTTTTTCAATCTTCTTCACATTACTTCCGATTGTAATTTTCTTCAGATACTTGCAGCCTTTGAATGCGTTTTTGCCAATCTTGGTTACTTTATAGGTAACGCCATTGATCTTCACTGTTTTTGCGATGGTCACAGAAGTAACTTTTTTGCCTTTTTTGCCTCCGACACCAACAACAGCTGCTGTTTTTTTCTTTGTATCCAGAACACGGTAAGTCACATTCTTGCTTACTTTCTGAACAACGGTCGGTTTTTCCGGTGTAGATGGTTTTTCTGTCTGTCCAGGTGTAGCCGGTGTTTCCGTCTGGTTTGGAGTAGGTGGTGTCTCTGTTTGTGACTTCTTAAGACCTGCTTTTGCATTCTGGAGATTTGTCAGCAGTGTCTTCAGTTCTTCTGCACTTGCTCCTTCAGATGGTGCTTTTGCTGCTTCGTATGCTTCTTTGAACGCTGTCCAGCTGTCTTTTGTGTAAGTACCGTCTGCATTACCTGCTTCATAGATATTCTTATTCTCTGCTTTATCTACTTCTGCTTTCAGTGTTTCTTTTGCTGATTCTACGGCTGCATTTTTCAGACCCGCTTTTGCACTCTGGAGATTTGTCAGCAGTGTCTTCAGTTCTTCTGCACTTGCTCCTTCGGATGGTGCTTTTGCTGCTTCGTATGCTTCCTTGAACGCTGTCCAGCTTGCACTTGTATACGTTCCGTCTGCATTACCTGCTTCATAAATACCTTTTATGCTGCTGTCATTTACCGCTTCATTCAGTGCTTCCTGAGCTTTTGTTACTTCCTGTTCTTCTTCATTCAGAACCTGATGGATATGGAATTCGCTTGCAGTAGCAAAACCATTGCTTCCCTCTTTTGCAACAAATTTGATATATCTTGCATCAACTGTGTTGAATTTTGCGGTCTTTTCTTTTGTATCAGATGCCCATACACCATCTGTTACAACCTGTGTCCAGTCATCACTTTCTGCTTTCTTGACATACAAATCATAGCTTGTGATATATCCGTTTGCTCCGCCGGACTGTCTTGGAACATAAGTCAGTTTGTTGATCTTATATTCTTTGCCCATATCTACGGTAAACGTTGCCGGAAGTGCTTTTATGGATGGTGAGTACTGGCTGTGCCATAAGGTGCTGGTATCTCCGTCAAATGCATTGGAGATCGGACCGTCGCTGCCCTCTGCCGGATTCTGCTCATTATCACAGGTGAAGCTGAAATCCGTTGTAGGGATGATGCTGTCATCCTGATCGTTTGTCAGTTCGATTTCATCGATCAGACCATTGAAACTGTTTCCAGTCGTGCTTCCGATGTATTTGATCGGGATGTTTAATGTTGCAAGACGGTACTGTGTACCAAGCTTTGTTGCAGTATCCATAACAGCCGGAATAGCTGTATCAGAATCGTTTACATACAGTTCTGCTTTGTCTTTATAGCCTTTGATCGTCAGATGTACCCATTCGTCTTCCGGAAGTGTATAGTCAAAGGAATAATCATAACCTTCTCTGGAATATCCGACTTTTCCGGTATTCTTCTGAACGGCTTTGATCGTGTAATCACCAAGTGTGGAAGAACCTTCAAACAGAACTTGTTCATCAGAAGAGCCTCCTGCTGCCTTTTTCACCCAGAAGGAAAGGCTGGTTCCTGCCGGAGATTTGTCAAGCGGTGTTTCAATGCAGGTATCACTTTCCATAGACAGGGCTTTGCCGACTTTTCCTTCTGTGTAAGTTGCATGTTCAGCAGACACTGCATTGTATTTGTTCTTGGAAGCATCACTTCCGTCTTCTTTGTTAAAATTGTATTCTGCGTAAGTACTTCCCGCACTCTCAATTTCATGATACGGATTGGTGTTCGGAGCAGTGGAAACTTTTGCAGTGGTTGCTTTTACTTCGTTGTATGTCTTTGTGCCTTCGCCCCAGAGTTTTTCACTCAGTGCAGACATCGGCTGGTAGATACGGTCAAAGACATCATAGTCTGTGACACCGTTTCCTCTGGTATCGATGGAGTCATTCCACAGTGCGTAAGCACCACCGATCATCTGCGGATCACCGGCCGGAATCGTTGTATTTAAATTACCGCTTTTAAATACATTCGGTTTCCAGTTTGCATAGAGGCTTGCAGCATTCAGATAATCTGCATAGTATCCTGCTGCCGGAACGATATATACATTGGAGTCCAGAGAGTTGATCAGTTCAAAGCCAAGATTGTACATTTCCGTAGGATCTGCCCAGTCTTTGCTCCATACATTGATCTCCACACCATCGCCGCGGACTTCTGTATCAGACTTGATTCTGGTAAGACCGCCCCACATACGCATTTTTCGGTTTTTGGACTTCATATAATCATCCATTTCATTTACAAAATTGCGGTACAGGGTTGCATCGTCTTCGTACTCATCCGCACCGATATGTACGGTTGTCTGTTCATCGAAAACAGGATTTTCTCCATCAATATAATCGGAGAAGATATTTTTTGCCAGCTGCGTGGATTCCGGTTTGGAAAGATCCAGATGATCTGTCAGTGGACGTTTCCAATTGCTGGAATTCATTTTCTTTAAAGCACAGTTCTGGAATGTTTTTGTAAATGCCAGTGCGTGTGCCGGTACATCGATTTCCGGAACGATATTGACACCGATCGTTCTGGAATCTTTGATCAGGCTGCGGAACTGATCTTTTGTATAATACAGATCGGTTGCTGTCGCAGTTTTACCTTCATCATTTTTTACAGAAGATTCCAGACGGAAAGCAGCGTAGGCCTTTGTAAAGCTGTTCTGCATCGTAGTCTCCGCATTGGTATCCCAGTAGTCCTCCAGGAAGATCAGGTTATCATTCAGATGTACCTGTAAGTCATTCATCTTGTACCAGGACATTGTTGCCGCAACATCTTTTACGGTCTGAAGCTCGGTTGCTTTTCGTCCGACGTCAAGGATCACACCTCTGACCTTGTATTTCGGATAGTCTCTTGTCGTTCCTTTCGGGATCGTTGTTTTGTTCTGCTTCAGAATCTGCAGGAAGGTTCTGGTTGCCCAGTAAGCACCTGTTGCAGTCTCGGATTCTGTTTTGATGGAATCTCCGATCTGTGAAAGATAACCTTCGTCTTTCAGGCCTTTTCCTTTTGCTGTCAATGCAAAATAAAAATCTCCTGCTTTCACATCGCTTTCACTTCCATATACAACGGAAATATCGTTTCCGACAATGTCTTTATAATCTGCTGCAAATGTTTCTGCCATGGAAGAAAGTGTATCTTTGTCAGCAGCATTGATCACGATGCGTGAGTTTTTCGAGATGGTGAAATTGCCGGTAGCACCTGCCCACTCTGCCAGTTCCGGAAGAACGGCAGGTTTTGCATTCTCATCTGCGGTCGCTGTATGCGTTCCAGGAACGGTGATTGCAATCTCTTTTTTTGTTACCTTGTTGTTCTGATCGGTAACTTTAAATTCAACAGAAACGGTCTTATCTTCCAGAGGCTGATAAATGGTTCCGTCTGTGTCGATGATCTGTTCATAGTCTGCATAGGCTTCTACTTTTCCGCCCTCTACGGTCGGAAGATTCAACTTTTTGTCTCCTGCTTTTACAGTCAGATTGTTCAGAGCATCCCAGATTTCACTGCCGCTGCTCTGTTTTTCTCCATAAACTTCAAATTCATAGATGGAAACTGTTTTCCAGGTAATGCCTTCTGCGGTTGGGTTAAACGTATTGATGCGGACACGGATATATCTGGTCTGCACCGGATTATCCAGATTGATGATCTGCTCTTTTTCCGCAGGAGCAGAAGTAAAAGTTTTTACCGCTTTCCATGTGCTTCCGTCTTCGGAAGTTTCGATTGCATAATTGGTTGGATTTCGTCTCTCCCAGGTGATGATAACACTGTTTACAGTCTTGACTTCACCAAGATCCATGGCCAGCCAGTGCGGATTGCTCTCACTTGCATCACGTTCTTCACTTGCCCAGCGGGAAGTTTTTGTTGTTGCATCTCCGTCTTTTGCCTTTTCCGGACCAAATGCCGATGTTTCACTTCCAGATGCGGTTGCTGTTGCAGTCAGTGCATAATTCACAGAAGCTGCCTTTACTGTACCAATTGCCGATGCCGGCAACAGGCTGAATACCATAGCACCTGAAAGCAAGAAACTCATGATTTTATGTCTTGTTTTCATTTTCATTCTCCCTTCTTTAGAAAATAGACAATACCAGAAAAATAGTTTTGCATAATTCAAAACAGTTTTTGTTTAATATGCACAAACTATTCTCAGATAAGCATAGCATATTTTTGACTTTTCCGTCAAGCTGTGACCGTATTTCTTTTTCTTTTTGTACTATACGGATCATTTCTTTTGATAAACAGCTTTTTTGCTGATCCCGGTTTTTTGCAGATTCTTTTTCAGTTTTTTCAATGTCCTTGCAGAAATTTTTTTGGGTACGGTTATCTTTATCTTTCTGGAAGTACCTGCCAGTGCTTTTGCTTTGATTTTTATGGATTTTGTTCCCTTAAGTGTAATATTCTTTAAATTTTTGCATCCGGAAAAACTGTTTGCACCGATGGAAATGATATTTTTTCCAATAGTCAGAGTGCTGATCTTTTTGTTGTTTTTAGCGGCATTTTTCCGGACGGAAGTAACTTTGAAAGAAAATCCGTTGATCTTCACTTCGGATGCAATGGTAATCTTGCGTTTTTTGCCGGTTATTTTCGTTACTTCCGCCGTTCCGCCTTTTGCGGAAGTTTTTGTAACAGTATAGTGGACACCATTTAATTTTTTCACACTGCCAACAGAAGGAATCTTTTGCGATGGTCTGGTGTTGCCGCTTTCCGGTGTTTCCGGTCTGTCAGATACAGAAGGTATCCTGTTTTCCGTATCCGGTGTTTCTGGTTCCTTTTTCTTTGGCTTTTCTGTTACAGTTACTTTGCATACAACTGTCTCATTGCTGCCAAATTTTACCTGGATCGTTGCACTTCCGGTACTGTGTGCGGTCACAACACCCCTTTCATTTACCGTTGCCACGGAAGGATCACTGCTGACAAACGTTGCTTTTCCGCGGTCTTCCGGTGTAAGGGAAGTGTTTCGAAGAAACACTGCCTGATCCCCGACTTTTAAATTCAGGGTTTCTTTGTCTTTCTGATTTTCAAGCATGACATCTGCAAGAGCGATCTGTTCTGATCCGTTTTTGCCGTCTGCACAGAATTTTAAAATCTTTACGCCGGTGATATCCAGATAAACGGAAATGGCATTGTCACTTCCATTAAATGGAACAGAAGTGTAAAGCAACGTTCCGTCGCCGTAAATCTGTACTGATGCATCAGAAGTTCCTTTTTTATTCATACCGATCCATAAGGAGAGTGCATCGCTGTTCAGCCCTGAGATATCCCAGACGGCAGTATCACCGGATCTCATGCCAATTCCCTTTTCAAAGGTTCGTTCTTTTTCGTTTGTTTTTAGTGTGATCGCTGTCCCGTCGGCATTTGCGTTTTCTTTTACCGTGTTTCCATTTTCGTCAGGCGTCTGATAAAGATCACTGAGATACGTATGTTTGTCGTAGATACTGTATTTTTCATAAAGAGAAAACTGAGCTGCGGAAATATAGGTATCTGCAGGGGTTCCGGCCGTGGAAAGTGCACGGATGCGGATTCTTCTTACATCTGCAAGATCCAGAGAAACACTTTTTTCTGTCCGGTTATTTGCCCAGGTATTGTCTGCCAGAGGGATGATCTGGAAATCATCACCATCTTCTGTCTGACTGTAGGAAAGTTCATATTTCAAAATAATTCCGTTATTATTTCCGGTCTGTCTTGGAAGGTAAGTCAGTTTTCCGATATCCGTCTTTTGATCCAGAAGAATGGTGTAGGTATTGTTTTTATTGCCGGCAATATCTGCTTTTGTGCCGTTTCCATAATTGCTGTGCCATATAGTATCTTTTTTTCCGTCAACGGCCAGAGAAGCCTCTTCTCCCGGATGTTCACTGTCAGCGCTTCCTTTTAAATGCTCCGGTGCGATCTGTGTGTAACCATAAGAGACTTCCGGTTTCTGTCCGATCAGAATACCGTAGCTGTTCCGATAATTGTCTGCTGCTGCCTGATCCAGTTTTTCATATGCAAGCAAAAGTGTTGTCTTTTCATTATGATATTTTTCTGAATCGGCGATCTCAGCCTTTGTGATATGGCTCATCAGAAAGGCAGAATACTGTTCTAAACTTTGCAGATAAACCTGCATCTGTTTTTCTTTGCTCCAGTCGTCCTGCATCAGGCCTTTGTCTGTCATACGGTAAGTGGCAGTCTGGTCAGCTGCTGCAAGCTGATATTCTTCTAAAGACTCGCCGGTGTAGGAACTTACAAAACGCTGTCTTCCTCTTGCCTCTCGGTGATAGAGAATCAGCGTGGAACCTGTTTTAAAATCGATCTCAAAGTTTCCGCCATCTGCTTTTTCATTCGCCTGCAAAGACTGGTTCAAAAGCTCATTTCCATCCGGATCAAGTACACGGATGCTGATGTAAGTACCATCCAGATAAAAATGCGGTGTGGTACTATTCACCGTCCAAGTCAGTTTTTGCATGTTTGTATCAATCTTGACGGATGCTACGGATGCATCCCCAAGGCCAAGCATCTGAATCTGCATATCGTCTGCCAGCGGATTTCCGGTTTGTCTGGTATAGGAGACTGTTTTTGATACGTTTCCGGCGGATGCGATCAGATATTCGTTATCGTACTGATAAGCGGTCTCCTTTGGCAGCGGCATCTCAAGCTCATAGATACCGACCGGAAGTTCCAGCTGTATTTCACCTGAAGAAAGAATCACTTCTTTTACAATCTTGCTGCCGTTTTTGATCCGGATCGTTTTGCCTTTGATCTGTGTCAGATCATCGATCTGAATATTCAAACGGACTTTGCTGGTATATCCGGTATCTGCCAGGTCATCGGTGCTTACCAGACTGTAGATGCCGTCCAGTCCAAGTGCTACCCTTGTTTTCTCACACGCAGCATCGTCCGGGATCAGTTCCTTGAGATAATAGATCATCGGCTTGTCCATCGCATAGACCTGATCGGCAATCCTTCCTGACGGGAGGATATGCCAGGATGCAAAGTAAGGAAGCACGTTATAATCCAGGCTGTCCAGACTTTCCGCAAGGGCGTCGGATGATCCCATTTTTTTGCCGGTTTTATAATAAACTTCCCGGTAATGAGAATGCATTGCGGAAACAGCCTGCTGCGGACCGAGTTTGTCCATAAGGTTGGTAAACATATAAAGGCTTACGTTGTAATGCCATGGATCGGATACAATATCGGCAAACGTATTGCTGGAAGCAAGGCTTTCTTTCATGCGGTTTCCAAGCTGTGCATAACGTTCACTTTTTGTGCCGGAAAACTCACCGAGCAGCCAGCCAAAGTCTTCAGCCGGTCGGTAAGTTGGCTCAAAATAATAACCGAGGATGTTGTTGGTTGTCTCTACGAACGGATTTTCCTGTGATGCGATCGCACCTTCATATCCATGACCAAATTCATGAAGCGAAATCCAGTCTTTCACCAGATAAGTCTGAAGACTTTTTCCGTTGTAGGCACTGTGGTCGGTCGTATAATAAGCCTGTCCGGCACCATGGGCATTTGCCTTGATGAAAAATTTCGCCCGGATATCCTGATTCCACGGATCTTCTGCATAATAGTCAAGACCGGAATAAGCATCGTACTGTTTTACAAAGGATGCATACCAGTCCAGCATTTCATCCAATGTTTTGAAACGGTAAACTTCTTTTTTGTTGCCATAGGAAGAGTTCAGAATGTTATTTCGGTCACAGATCGGAACAAGGAACGTTGCGGCACTTCCCTCTATGATCGCAAATGGTGCCTGGCTTTTATCCCAGGAATCAAAAAATGCCTGCTGGGAATCTCCGTAGCGATAATATGGGATTTCTTTCAGATCGTCGGTCCATCGGTATTCGATAACCGGCTGAACGGCCGTATTTTTCGGTGTTGTGATAAACGGCACGCTGTCGGCACTTTCTTCTCCAGTATCACCGGTGAACGTATTGGATAAAGTCACCCAGCTGCCATCTTTTGGAATGGTCGCGGAAGACTCTGTCTGCGAATCATCGTTTTTAAACTGAACAGTAAGATCCTGCTGAAATTCCTCTGCATTGACGATACGGATCTGAAGACTGCTCCCATGCGGCATCCACAGTCCGAGATTCTGACGGTCGTGATAATAGCCGCGGTTGAACCCGATCCCGGTCAGATGTGATGCATCCGGAAGTGTATACAAAATACGCTGAATGCTTTTCTCTTCTTCAGATGCATTTCTATCCAGCACCGTAACCTGCGTATCGAGTGCAGCAGTATGCTGATCTGAATCGGTTACACTTCGGGAGAGCACATAAGTTCCTGTTTTGGACGTATTGACACTTCCGCTGCTTTTGATCACGGACGTAAGATCGCCGTCCTCCTGGTCATCCGCAAGCATACGCTCCCAGTTCTGATCAGAAGTTTCTCCCTGATAAACCCAGGTTTTTGTGACACCGGAAAGCTGAGGCATACGATAGGCATTATCCATCGCTTCTGCTTTTGTTCCAAGCATCAGAAAAGCTGTTACAGCTGTCATGGCAGCCAGTTCCCACTTTTTCTTTTTCATATAAATAATATCCTCCTGTTTTTGTTTTCTTTGTCACTTTTCCCTCTTCAAAAGTGCAAAGGATTTGTCTGATTTTAACATATGCTGTCATGGTATAGCAAGCTTTTCCAAAGAAATATTGTTCTTCTCCCGATAAAATGTTATGATAGTAAAAAATGTCGGGATCAAAAGTCAGAAACATCAATGTGCTTGCACAGGAGCGGTTTATGGCTTTAGGATCCGTACGGCATCTTTTGACTCAAACGTCTTAATATTCAGAAAGTGAGGAAATTGATATGGCACTTGACGGAACCGTCATCTCCTGCATGGCATGGGAACTGAACCATGCTCTTGCGGGCGGAAAAATCAACAAAATCGCACAGCCGGAAAAAGATGAGCTGATGCTTACTATAAAAAATAACCGTAAACAATACCGTCTCCTTGTTTCTGCCAGTGCGAGCCTTCCACTGGTCTATCTGACAGATCAGAACAAGACAGGTCCTATGACTGCCCCGAATTTCTGTATGCTGCTGCGTAAGCATATCGGAAGCGGACGCATCCTCAGGATCTGGCAGCCTGGCATGGAACGTATCTTAAATATGGAGATTGAGCATTTAAATGAACTGGGTGATATCTGCCGCAAGCTTCTGATCATCGAGCTGATGGGTAAACACAGCAATATTATTTTCTGCCAGGAGGACGGCATGATCCTGGACTCCATCAAACATGTCTCCGCACAGGTCAGCTCCGTGCGTGAAGTCCTTCCGGGGCGGATGTATTTTATCCCGGAAACGCAACATAAGTACGATCCACAGACGATCACAGAAGAAGAATTTTTCAGCAGTGTCTGCCAGAAGCCGATGCCGCTCTCAAAGGCGATCTATACAACTCTGACCGGTATCAGTCCGCTGATTGCCGAAGAAATCTGTTATCGTGCTTCGATTGATGGAAATGATGCCGCACAGTCCCTGGATGAAAATGCCTCTGTACATCTGTATCATACATTTAAAAGACTGATTGAACAGGTACAGGAGGGAAATTTTTCTCCGAACATCATTTATCACGGTGAAGAACCTGTTGAATATGCAGTAGTTCCTCTTACACAGTATGGACCGGATTATCACAGTGAAACATTTGAGTCTGTATCAGAAATGCTGGAGACTTATTATGCATCCAAGGAAATTCTGACCAGAATCCGCCAGAAGTCTTCAGATCTTCGAAGAATCGTACAGACAGCCCTGGAACGTAATCGCAAAAAACTGATCCTTCAACAGAAACAAATGAAAGATACTGCAAAAAAAGATAAATATAAAGTATATGGTGAGCTTATCAATACATATGGATATGGCCTTGAAGACGGTTGTAAATCCTTTAAAGCGCTGAATTATTATACGAATGAAGAAATCACGATTCCATTGGATCCAGCTATGACACCAGGTGAAAATTCCAAGAAATACTTTGACCGTTACGGAAAATTGAAACGAACAGAAGAAGCTCTGACCGAGCAGATCGCTGATACAGAAGCTGAGATAGAGCATCTGGAATCTATCTCAAATGCTCTGGACATCGCACGTGCAGAAAATGACCTGAGCCAGATCAAAGAAGAACTGACAGAATATGGATATATCAAAAAGCACTATTCGAACAAAAAAGGTCAGAAAGCACA
>ENA-ORSC01001527-ORSC01001527.1-human-gut-metagenome-genome-assembly--contig:-NODE-1527-length-15638-cov-8.105307_pt1 | contig 15638 bp, 10 predicted proteins | sample MGYA00242178_ERZ509140 | MGnify/ENA primary metagenome ERZ509140 (study PRJEB26280, sample SAMEA2338681) | human gut metagenome | biome: human gut; feature: human-associated habitat; material: faeces... | reverse complement strand
GTTCTCTATTTTTCTAGATGATGAGAGATGGATGATGAGAAAAATAGTATTAACTTGCTTATTCCTAGATTGATAGACCATTTTTCGCCTTCTTAGAATCGCGTATTTTAAAGGGAATGTCTGTTTGTACATGAATAATGGCAGTATTTAGCCTTTTCGGAGTAAAATGAATAAGAAGAATGGGAATGGAAAGAATGCAGATGAAGCAAGTAAACAGCGACAATTTATTTTTTGTAAATTCATACGTTAGTTTAAATTTTGAATCCATACTTTGTTTTCTTATCGTGTATTCTATGATTCTCATTATCTTATGAATCCCATAAAGCGAAAATGGGCTAAAACTTGGATGGGGAGTTCTTGTCTTTACCATGAAAAATACATTGATACTTGTAAAATAGGAAAACAAAATATTCATAGGATCAAGCTGGAGCGTAAAACAGAGAAAATTCACTTTTAGAAATAATTATAATTTAATTTTGTAATCTTACATCTGTAAACTTTCCTAATATAGGAGATATTATAAGCTTTGCAGGTTTAACAATGAAAATAATACAAATGTAAACAAGGTAGTAGTCAAGAGTGAAGATTACATATATAAATGTATATGAATAATTATTTATCTCTTATTTTATTGCGATAATATGCTTGAAACCAGTGTTTTATATCTTGTCGATAAAGTGGTTAATAACTTGTATGCATTTTATTTACTTATATAATCATATTTATTTGTAAATATATCATTTTTGTTGTGTATATATTATAGATAATCAGTATTTTATATAGTCATGCATAAAGTGATAATTATAGTATTTTTAGGAGCGGTTTACGTGTGTAAATCTTAATTTATTTCCAATAATATACTCATACTTTACTTTTGTAAGATGTACATTTCCATATTGTAAATTTGCATTTATGAATTATATTAATTACTTTTGTATCTGTAAATTTTGCCTTATACTTTTGTAAATGAAGGAAAGAATCGCTCAAATAATCCAGAAAGAAGATATGACTGCAGCTCAATTTGCAGAGAAGATTGGAATTTCACCTTCCTCTCTTTCCCATATTCTTAGTGGTAGGAATAATCCTAGCTTGGAAGTCGTCATGAAAATACACAAAGCGTGTGACTATATCAGTTTAGACTGGTTACTCTATGGTGAAGGACAAATGGAAACGGATGTTGATTCAGACAATAACATTCATTATACGCCTTCTTTGTTTGATGAGAATTCATTATTTACGCCCGAACGTCCAGTTTCTCCGGAATATCGCAAGGAAAATGAGGTTAAAACACCACTTTATTCTCCTAAAGAGATTGTGCGTGAGGAAATTAAGTATGTGGAAATACCTGCCAAAAAAATCACTGAAATAAGAATATTCTTTGATAATGGGACTTATGAAACGTTCAAGCCTGAAAATTAGGGTGGGAATCCACTAAAATGCCGGTTAGCAGAATAAGATTTGGGTAAATTCGTGTATCTTTGCATAGAAAATGAATTTACCCAATTTTATTTCATGAAAAAATATATTTTAGACCTTGTGGTTACACAGAACATAAAATTGCATGCCAATTATGTTCTGATAAAATTGACTCATGCCAACCCATTGCCCGAGATGCTGCCGGGTCAGTTTGCTGAGATACGTATTGACGGTTCCAATACAACTTTTCTCCGCCGTCCTATTTCTATTAATTATGTGGATAAAACAACCAATGAAGTTTGGTTCCTGGTGCAATTAGTTGGCGATGGCACTCGCAAACTAGCCACTGTGAAACAAGGAGATATTGTTAATGTGGTGATGCCTCTCGGCAATGGATTTACAATGCCCCGGAATGTGACAAAGGTAAAGCCGCTACTGGTTGGCGGTGGTGTGGGTACCGCCCCGATGTTGATGCTCGGTGCTGAGTTAGTGAAAATGGGATGTACGCCTGCTTTCCTGCTAGGCGCACGTTCATCCAAAGATCTGTTGCAGCTGGAGTATTTTGAGAAATTAGGTAAGGTGTATACAACAACTGAAGATGGAAGTATGGGCGAGAAAGGCTATGTGACACAGCATAGCATCTTGCATACAGATCGGTTTGATATGATATACACCTGTGGTCCAAAACCCATGATGATTTCGGTAGCTAAATACGCCAAAGTTCATGGAATAGAATGTGAGGTTTCACTGGAAAATAGGATGGCTTGTGGTGTCGGTGCATGCTTATGCTGTGTGGAGAACACGGACGAAGGGCATTTGTGTGTTTGTAAAGAGGGTCCTGTATTTAATATAAAGAAACTATTATGGCAGATTTAAGTGTAAATATCGGCGATTTAAAGCTTTGTAACCCGGTTATGACAGCATCGGGTACCTTTGGATACGGAAAAGAATTTGAGGACTTTGTAGACCTCGAAAAAATTGGTGGCATCATTGTAAAAGGGACTACCCTTCATCATCGTGAGGGTAATCCTTACCCACGTATGGCAGAGACCCCTATGGGGATGCTTAATGCGGTAGGGTTACAGAATAAAGGGGTGGATTATTTTGTTGAACATATCTATCCACAGATAAGGGATATCCATACTAATATGATCGTTAATGTATCCGGATCTGCTGTAGAGGATTATGTGAAGACTGCCGAAATCATCAATGATCTGGATAATATTCCCGCTATAGAATTGAATATCTCATGCCCTAATGTAAAGCAGGGCGGTATGGCCTTCGGGGTTTCCGCATGCGGGTGTTCCGAGGTTGTAAAAGCTGTACGTAATGTGTATAAAAAGACGCTGATCGTAAAATTATCTCCCAATGTGACAGATATCACAGAAATAGCACGTGCGGCCGAGGCTTCCGGTGCGGACAGTGTATCTCTGATCAATACCCTGCTGGGGATGGCTGTCGATGCTGAAAAGCGTCGGCCTGTACTTTCCACTATTACCGGCGGCATGAGTGGTGCAGCTGTGAAACCAATCGCATTGCGTATGGTATGGCAAGTCGCTAAAGCAGTAAATATTCCTGTCATTGGACTAGGGGGTATCATGGGCTGGAAGGATGCTGTGGAGTTTATGTTGGCAGGTGCCACCGCAATACAGATAGGTACTGCCAACTTCATAGACCCAGCTATTACTGTCAAAGTTTCAGAAGGAATAAATGACTATTTGGAACGTCATGGATATACATCTGTAAAAGATATAATAGGCGCTTTAGAAATCTGAAAATTTTATCTTTTAAATTATAGCCCTGCGAGAGTGTAGATGAATAAATTGAAGCATTTCTTGCAGGGTCTTTTTTATAACCTTCTCTAGATAGAACGAGTATAAAAATGGTTGTTGTTACAACTTATTGCATGGGTATAAAATGATAACTTCAATTATTTTTTTTCGATGAAATGGCTTGTTTTTGAAAAAATGGAGTAGAAAAACACTTGAAAAAGCTTTATCAATATATAAGGAAAAGGAAGATGGACTTAGGTTATATTAAAGAGAGAACATCTTTTCAGGTATGATATAAACAAAAGCAAAGAGGTAAAAGCCATGTTCATCATAAGGCTTTTATCTCTTTATTTTTTATATATATTTTTTATTTTAGCAAATCGGGTCTTAGCCGCTGTGTTCTTTCTAATGACTGCTGAAGCTCCCATTCTTTAATCTTTGCCTCGTGTCCGGATAACAACACATCGGGAACTTGCCATCCTTTGTATTCTGCAGGACGGGTATATACAGGAGCTGCTAACAGATTATCTTGAAAAGAATCGGACAATGCCGATTGTTCGTCAGAAATGACCCCGGGAATAATACGAACTACGGCATCGGCGATAACGGCGGCAGCCAACTCCCCACCTGTCAAAACATAGTCACCGATACTGATTTCTTTCGTAATGAAATGTTCACGTATTCTATAGTCTATACCCTTAAAATGACCACATAGAATAATTAAATTCTTTGCGAGTGAAAGTGAGTTGGCCATCGGCTGGTTAAACTGTTCTCCATCTGGAGATGTAAATATAATTTCATCGTACTCGCGTTCTGCTTTCAAAGCTGAGATGCATCGGTCTATTGGTTCAATCTTCATCACCATACCGGCAAATCCACCGAAGGGATAATCATCTACTTTGCGATAACGGTCGTATGCATAATCGCGTAAATTATGTATATGTATTTCTGCAATTCCTTTTTTCTGCGCACGGCTCATGATAGAGCAGTTGAAGAAGCTTTCCAGCATCTCGGGTAAAACGGTAATGATGTCTATTCTCATATTCGGTTATTTTTTGCAAAAGTAGCAAATTCCTCTTTGCCGGAAGGTGTTTTTCATTCAAAAAATAGCTATTTTTGCGGGAAAACTACCTTTATATATATGACAGAAATAGAAAGAATAGACCAATTGCGCGAGGAGCTTCATCGACATAACTATAATTATTATGTATTGAATGCGCCTGAGATTACAGACCAGGAGTTTGACAAGCTGATGCGTGAACTTCAGGATCTGGAAGAAAAACATCCGGAACATAGAGATGAGAACTCGCCCAGTATGCGTGTGGGAAGTGATATAAACAAAAACTTCATGCAGGTGGTACATAAATATCCCATGCTTTCATTGACTAACACCTATTCGGAAACGGAAGTAACCGAGTTTTATGACAGGGTAAAGAAGTCCTTGAACGAAGATTTTGAGATTTGTTGTGAAATGAAATACGATGGTACTTCTATTTCGCTGACTTACGAGAACGGGAAATTGTTGCGTGCTGTGACGCGTGGTGATGGCGTGCAAGGAGATGATGTGACAGGCAATGTGAAGACCATCCGCAGTATTCCTTTGGTGTTGCATGGAAAGGGGTATCCTGAAGCATTTGAAATTCGTGGGGAGATTTTGATGCCTTGGGTGGTGTTTGAGGAATTGAACAAAGAACGAGAAGCCCGCGAAGAACCGTTGTTCGCTAATCCCCGCAACGCAGCTTCGGGAACATTGAAGTTGCAGAATTCTGCCATTGTGGCATCCCGCAAGCTGGATGCATACCTTTATTATTTGCTTGGAGATAATTTGCCGTGCGACGGTCATTATGAAAATTTGAAAGAAGCGGAGAAATGGGGATTTAAAATTTCTGATCTTACTCGCAAATGCAAAACATTGCAGGAAGTATTTGATTTCATCAAATACTGGGATGTGGAGCGTAAGAATCTGCCTGTAGCTACGGACGGAATAGTACTGAAAGTGAATTCTTTGCGACAGCAGCGTAATTTGGGTTTTACGGCAAAATCACCCCGATGGGCCATTGCATACAAGTTTCAGGCCGAACAGGCACTTACCCGTTTGAACAAGGTGACCTATCAAGTGGGAAGAACAGGTGCTGTGACTCCGGTGGCCAATCTGGATCCCGTACAGCTATCCGGAACCGTGGTAAAGCGTGCTTCGCTCCATAATGCAGACATCATAGAAGGGCTGGATTTGCATATCGGCGATATGGTTTATGTAGAAAAAGGGGGCGAGATTATTCCAAAAATTGTAGGTGTGGACAAGAACGCCCGTATTATGATAGGTGATAAAGTAAAGTTTATTACTTATTGCCCCGAGTGTGGCAGTAAATTGGTGCGCTATGAAGGTGAAGCTGCTTATTATTGTACCAATGATGCCGCTTGCCCCCCACAGATCAAGGGAAAAATAGAACATTTTATCAGCCGTAGGGCTATGGATATTGATGGACTCGGTCCGGAAACGGTAGATCAGTTTTACCAGGAAGGATTGATACGTGATGTTGCCGATCTGTATACTTTAAAAACATCGGATATCATCAACCTGGAACGTATGGGAGAAAAATCCGCCGAGAATATAATAAAAGGTATAGAGCAGTCCAAAGAAGTGCCGTTTGAAAGGGTGCTCTTTGCATTGGGTATCCGTTTTGTGGGTGAAACTGTGGCGAAGAAGGTGGCGAAATCCTTTAAGTCGATGGATGCTTTGGCAGACGCGAGTTTAGATGATTTGATTCATGTCGATGAAATCGGAGAAAAAATAGCACAGAGTATCTTGTTGTACTTTGCTAATCCGAAGAATCGTGACATTATAGAGCGTCTTCGTGTGGCGGGTGTGAGATTGGAAGCTGATGAGGAGGATACTTCGGGACACACTGACAAATTGGCAGGAAAATCTGTTGTGATTAGTGGGGTTTTCGCCCATCATTCGCGTGACGAATATAAGGAGTTAATTGAAAAGCATGGTGGTAAGAATGTGGGAAGTATTTCGTCCAAGACCAGCTTTGTTCTGGCGGGTGACAATATGGGGCCCAGTAAACTGGAGAAAGCGCAGAAACTGGGTGTGACCATTGTGAGCGAAGAGGAGTTTCTGCAAATGATAGAGTGACTTTTTAGCGAGTATAAACTAAAAATAGTGTGATTTTTATCGCTAAAAGAGAAAATATTCGTACTTTTGTAGGCTATTAAATAAGAATTTATAATTCATTTATGATACAGACAAGATTAAAAGGCATGGGAGTAGCGTTGATTACTCCTTTCAAGGAAGATGACAGCGTTGATTATGATGCGTTACTTCGTCTGGTTGATTACCAGCTTCAAAATGGAACAGATTTTTTGTGCGTGTTGGGAACCACGGCTGAAACCCCGACTTTGACTAAAGAAGAAAAAGACAAGATAAAACGTTTGATAATCGAAAGAGTGAATGGACGTATCCCTATTCTGCTGGGAGTTAGCAGCAACTGTACCCGTGCTGTTGTGGAAACGCTGAAAAATGATGATATGACAGGAGTTGATGCCGTACTTGTTGCTGTACCTTATTATAACAAACCTTCCCAGGAAGGTATTTACCAACACTATAAAGCGATTGCTGAAGCGACGGATCTTCCTGTGGTTCTTTATAATGTACCGGGACGTACCGGTGTGAACATGACTGCTGAGACCACCTTGCGTCTGGCACGCGATTTCAAGAATATTATCGCTATCAAGGAGGCATCGGGTAATATTACTCAGATGGATGATATCATCAAGAATAAACCGGCTAATTTTGATGTGATTTCGGGTGATGATGGTATTACATTTCCTTTGATTACTTTGGGTGCTGTAGGGGTTATCTCGGTTATCGGTAATGCATTTCCGCGTGAATTCAGTCGTATGACTCGTTTGGCATTACAGGGTGATTTTGCAAATGCATTGACTATTCATCATAGGTTTACGGAATTATTCAGCCTGTTGTTCGTAGATGGTAATCCTGCCGGGGTGAAGGCTATGTTGAATGTAATGGGGCTGATTGAAAATAAATTACGTTTGCCGCTTGTACCGACTCGTATCACAACATTTGAAAAGATGCGTGCTATTTTGGATGAATTGAAAATTAAATGCTGATAAAGGAATTTTTTTAATTAGATAAGACTGGTGTTTCGTCATTAAAAACACCAGTCTTTTTTTATGCCTGTCTGTTCGTTCTTTGATATATTATACCTGTAAGATTCTATATCTTTCACGCGTAACATTACTAATCTTTCACCTGATACATTAGTAACGTGTTACCCGACACGTTACTAACCTGTCGGTCTGTATGTTAGTAACCTTTGAAACGCCTTGTTTTTTAAAAAAGAACAAGCGCTTGTTTAAAGATGAACTGTTCTTTTCAGGTGTGTGAGAAGTTGTGTTGGTCGTCATTGTTTCGTTGGAGAAGGTGTAGGCGTGATTGAGGATAATTTCAATGCTTCCAAGAAGCGTTCCCAAGTTCTTCTAAACCATAATGCTTCTTTTTTATATGCTGCAAAGATATAAGAACGGAAAAATGGTAGACCTGTAGAAGCGCGGAGGTGCTTAACAGGGGATTTTCCCCCAAGAATTACAACTGAGCCATTTAAATTTAAAAAAAGAGAGAAAATACAAGAAAAGACCATCAGAAAAGATGGCCTTCTTTGTGATCGCGACAGGATTCAAACCTGTAACCGGCTGATCCGTAGTCAGCTACTCTATTCAGTTGAGCTACGCGACCATTGTTTCGTTTTAACGGGTGCAAAGATACGTACTTTTCCCGAATTAGCAAGCATTTCAACGACTTTTTTGTAGAAAATTTATTCAATGAATCGGTAATTGAATAGTTGCCAACCAATACTCAGTCCGACATTCCACTCTCTTTTCGGTGAGCTATAATGATTTACATATGCCGAGATGTCTCCGAATGGTAATTGACACACAACAGATATTTCTCCTAAATATTCGAATTTAGAGAAGGCTTTTCCATAATATGCCTTATTCAATGAATTTCTTTCAATCGGATAAATGGGCATAAAACCATAAAATTCTCCTCGAAGATGAAACATCTGGTTTAAACGATAGATAGGCCGGATACCGGCACCAACAAACTGGTTGGCACGAAATGCTTCATTATAAGTGAGCTTACTATGCTGTGTGGGAGAAAATTCACCAGCCTGCATCATTGTTGCAGTATAGTTCTCTGAAAAATTCTTAGAGGCATATAATGCTTTCAAATACCACCCTAACACCCAATGCTCACTCATATTGTGGTATTTCTCTTTCATATAGGATAATTGCAACCAGGAGTGGTGCTCCTTATTATTATTTCCAGTAGCACTTTCTCCCGGATAGAATCGCTCTCTTCCAATGAAAATTTGGGCAATGAGGGCTTCTCTATAACCACGTGTCGGGTATTGTCGTGAGTTTAATGTGCTTCCGTTAAAACTGATAGAACCACCAAACAAATCGTAGCGACTTTTATCAAACTTATCGTTTCCAAAGTCTATTACACTTTTCTGAAAATATTTATCTTCTATCCTTGCAATCCCTATTCCAAACTCTGCCCGTTTGCTTGAAAGAAATGGCAGGCCTACTTGTAGCTTTAGGAATCGTTCATCCTTTTGGTTAAATGCCGGTTTGTCATTTCTGGAGAAAAGTTTATCCTTCTTGAAATAGTCGAAAGTACTGATAGATGCGATGAAGCGATATGAAGTAGGTATAGCAGTAGAAAAGTCTATTTTAGCCATAAACTGGGCATTATTGTATACCTTTCCAAGTTGGCCGTCAAAAACAAATTCCTTGGCATAGTAATTTAAATCCTGATAACTGAGCCCCAGATAAATCTGATTGGAATTAGATGTGGATATATTACCTCCTAATCTTACGGCAAAATTATTTTCCAATTTGACTTTCAGATGCAAATCGTAAGTATCATCTTCCGGATTATAGATAGCGTGTGGAATAATTTCGGAAATCATATTATCCGAAAGTAGACGGAAATACCCTTGTTTCAAGTCTTCGTAGCTGAATTCTTTGTTATCTGATTTATGAAATTCTTTTTTTATGTATGCTTGCTGTTGTGTGTTGGCACCGTCAATAATGATATTCTTGAATCGTAATTCAGGATAATTACTTCGGTAGACCATTCTTCTTAGACGTATATTATCAAGATTTACGCGTCGATGTATGCGGCTTTTTATCGAATCCATCATACTGATAGTCCGATTATAACCTATATCATGTAATTCGTCAACACGTTGAAAATCCATAAGACCAACATTATCATACTTAAATGTCATCAAAATCCCCATTGAATCCGGAATAGAGTAGTCAGTTTTCTGCATTACCATATTTTCAATCTGGCTCATGAGATCATTTTCTTTAGGTTTAGTGGGATTAGCCGAAACGACACTTCCGATAATAATATCCGGATGAAAATCGTTCTTCATGACATCTGTCGGAAAATTATTATAAATTCCCCCATCATAGGCTAATACGTTATCAATTTCGATGGGCTTGAACATGAACGGAAAACTCATTGATGCTCTGACAGCATCTCCTAAATCGCCTTCTTTCATGATTAATTGCTTCTTATTGTATACATCGGAGGCAATACAGCGAAAAGGAACAAAGAGTTTGTCGAAATCACCTTTACATGCTGCAGTGGCACGTGCGTACAGATCAACGAAAACCAGATTCATTTGAATTGGATTTACGACGCTAGTGGGCAGGAATTGAGGTTTCAAACTTTTTAGAGAATCTCTAAAGGAGAAACGAATATTGAAGAACTCAGGAGTAGGAAGATTCTTTTTAAAGTGATATACATATTTCTCTTCTACTTCTCCGGAATACCATCTTTTAAAGTCTTCTGACTTTAAAAGTTCTACCATGTCATCAGGAGAATATCCCATAGCATACAGAGAACCGATTATGGCCCCCATGGAGGTACCTGCAATATAATCGATAGGGATATTATTTTCTTCCAGAGCACGAATAATACCAATGTGTGTCAATCCTTTAGCACCGCCTCCACTTAATACAAGACCTACTTTTTGGGCATAGATAGCTGGTACGATTAGCCATAAAGTAATAAACACAAGAAGAATTTTTCTCATAACCCAAATCAAACAGTTGAACTTTTGTCTTTTTAAACGTTCAAATATATACAATACTTTTCAATTAATCGATATTTTATCAACCGTTTTAAATCGAAAAAGAGCATTACGACGTGTTTTAACGTCGAATGCTCTTTCCTGAAGTTATATAATGGATAAAGGGGCGATATTAAATCAGCTCGATACTACGCTTTACGAAGTTATTCAAAGCTTCACCTTTCAACATATTGTTTTGCAACAAAGCCAAATCAATAAGTTGACGAATCACTTTATTATTGCTGGCATAACCAACAAAAATAGCTTCTTTTTTACTTTTCAGATCATCCCATTTCTTATCCAAATCATTCAATTCGTCTTTTTCAGAGGTTGGGATATCTTCGTCCTTTTTGCCTTTTTGTTTATCTTTCAACTCATTACGTTGTTTATTGACAGCATCCATTTCCGACTGTATTGGGGCAACTTCTGCCTGGCAAGCACTTTCTTCTTCATTAAGCACTTCTTTTATTAACTTATGATCTGAATTCAATATTAAGTTGAACATATCAGGCATTTCTCCATAAAAACTCATTCCAGCCTGAATATTTGCCATTTCTTTCATACGGCGCATATATTCACTTTGGGTAATCATTACTGGAGCTGTGTTTTCTCCTAACGCTTGTGTCATAACGTTAAATTCGACCTTATCCATTTTAGGTAATTGACTCTTAAAGGCGATTGTAATAGCATCTTGTTTGCCTGCTTCCAATACTTCGCTTTTTCTATCTTCTTTTACAATAAGATTGTCAACAACATCACTATCCACACGGGTAAAACGAGATTTCTCGAATTTTTGTTCCAACATGCTTACCATAGCTACATCTAATTGACCATCCATCAACAAAACATCATAGCCTTTATTGGTAGCTGCCTCTATATAACTATATTGTTCATCCTTATTATTAGCATATAAATAAATCAGATTTCCGTCTTTGTCTGTCTGATTATCTTTAATCAAAGTTTGGTATTCTTCAAATGTGTAATGTTTACTATCCGTATCGGTGAAAAGGGCGAATTTCTGCGCTTTCTCGTAAAAATCCTCTTGAGTCAGCATACCATAATTGATAAATATTTTCAAATCATTCCACTTGTCTTCAAACTGTTTGCGGTCATTCTTAAAGATAGATTGCAAACGGTCGGAAACTTTCTTCGTGATATATGTTGATATCTTCTTCACATTCGAATCGCTTTGCAAATATGAACGGGAAACATTCAATGGTATATCCGGAGAATCTATGACCCCATGCAATAAAGTTAAAAAGTCCGGTACAATGCCTTCAACTGAATCTGTCACATACACCTGGTTGCAATATAATTGAATTTTATTCTTGTTCAGTTCAATATTACTTTTTACTTTAGGGAAATAGAGGATACCCGTTAAATGGAATGGATAATCCACATTCAGATGAATCCAGAAAAGTGGTTCATCAGACATCGGATACAACTTACTATAAAACGATTTGTAGTCCTCATCCGAAAGTTCACTTGGTTTGCGTGTCCACAAAGGAGTAGTATCATTAATGATATTATCTTCGGCTGTTTCTACTTGTTTGCCATCTTTCCATTCTTTTTTCTTTCCAAAGGCAATAGGAACAGGAAGGAAACTGCAATATTTTTTCAAAAGCTCAGATATACGGGATTCTTCAAGAAACTCTTTGCAGTCATCATCAATGTATAAGATAATATCTGAACCACGACCTGCTTTATCTACTTCTTCAATAGTAAATTCTGGGCTACCATCACAAGTCCATTTTACAGCTTGTGCACCATCTCTATACGATTTGGTGATGATTTCAACTTTCTTGGCGACCATAAATGCTGAATAGAACCCAAGTCCGAAATGACCGATAATAGCATTTGCATCATTCTTGTATTTTTCCAGGAAGTCATTAGCTCCTGAGAATGCGATTTGATTGATGTATTTTTCGATTTCTTCTGCAGTCAGACCAATACCGTGATCGGAGATAGTAATGGTGTCTTTACCTAATTCAACATGAATAGTCAAATCGCCTAGTTCACCTTTAAATTCACCAATAGAAGCGAGTGTATTTAGCTTCTGAGTGGCATCTACTGCATTGGATACTAATTCACGAAGAAAAATTTCATGGTCACTGTACAAAAACTTTTTGATGATAGGGAAAATGTTTTCTGTTGTAACCCCAATATTACCTTTTTGCATAATACGTATATTTTTTAATTTATCTATTTGATTGATTTTAGTTGATATATTTGTTCAGATAAACACAAAAAAAATGCCAGACCCTAAGGTCTGACATTATGGCATATCTTATGTGCCCTTATTGAAAATAAATCCTTTATTGAGGAGTAACGACTTTCATCTCCAAACCTCCTTTTTCTTCATTAAGAGAGACTTGAATTATATCTTTTTCTTTTAAAGAAGAAGATATGATAAGTTCAGATAATCCATCTTCCAAATATGTCTGAATTGCTCGCTTTAAAGGACGGGCACCATATTGTACGTCATACCCTTTTCCAGCAATAAATTCTTTCGCCTTATCATCAATAACAAGTTTATAACCAATAGCTTCGATTCTATCATACAATCCTTTCAGCTCAATATCAATAATCTTCGTAATAGCTTCCAAGGAAAGTTGGTCAAATGTTATGATTTCATCTACACGGTTGATAAATTCGGGCGCGAATGATTTATTCAAAGCTTTCTGTATAACACTTCGCGAAAATTCTTTGTCATCCAGACGGCTTTGTGTTGCAAATCCGACCCCGCGACCAAAATCTTTCAACTGACGAGTTCCAATATTGGAAGTCATGATAATAACCGTATTTTTAAAATCTACCATTCTGCCATAACTGTCAGTTAGGCGACCTTCATCCATTACTTGAAGAAGGAGATTAAACACATCGGGATGTGCTTTCTCTATTTCATCAAGCAGGACGATAGAATATGGTTTACGACGCACTTTTTCTGTTAATTGTCCGCCTTCTTCATATCCTACATATCCCGGAGGTGCTCCAACCAGACGTGATACGGTAAACTTCTCCATATACTCACTCATATCTATACGAATCAACGCATCAGAAGAACCAAACATATATTTAGCTAATTCTTTGGCCAAATGAGTCTTACCAACTCCTGTCGGGCCTAAGAACATAAACGTACCAATCGGCTTGTTCGGATCTTTAAGCCCCACACGACTTCGGAGAATTGCTTTTACCAACTTTTCGATAGCGGTATCTTGTGCTATAACCTTAGACTGCAAGTCTTCTTTCATACCAGCAAGTTTGATTCCTTCTGCCTGCGCCATACGCTGCACAGGAATGCCTGACATCATTGAGATGACATTGGCAATTTCTTCTGCATCAACAGTTTGCCTGTTTTCTTTTAGATTGGCTTCCCATTCTTTTTTCATCTCATCCAGTTGGGAGGAGAGCTCTTTTTCTTTATCGCGGAAACTGGCGGCGAGTTCGAAATTCTGTGATTTTACAGCTTCATTTTTCTTGCTCTTGGCTTCTTCTATTAACTTCTCTTGTTCTTCTATTTCTTTTGGAACATTGATATTCGTAAGATGTACACGTGAGCCTGCTTCGTCCAAAGCATCAATAGCCTTGTCGGGGAAATTACGGTCTGTAATGTAACGATCTGTCAACTTGACACAAGCTTCTAATGCCTCGTCTGTGTAGTACACATTGTGATGATCCTCGTACTTGTCTTTAATATTGCGTAATATTTGAAGAGTTTCTCCAGCAGTGGTAGGCTCTACCATTACTTTTTGAAAACGACGTTCCAAAGCACCATCCTTCTCAATATTTTTACGATATTCATCAAGGGTTGTAGCACCAATGCACTGTATTTCTCCTCTTGCCAATGCTGGTTTTAAGATATTCGATGCATCCATAGCTCCCGCGGCAGAACCTGCACCTACAATGGTATGAATCTCATCAATGAATAAAATCACATTAGGGTTTCTCTGTAATTCATTGAGAATAGAACGAATACGTTCTTCAAACTGTCCGCGGTATTTGGTCCCCGCGACGACAGCAGTCATATCAAGAGCTACCACTCGTTTATCAAAGAGAATCCGTGAAACTTTCTTCTGAATGATTCTTAGAGCAAGACCTTCAACAATAGCTGATTTACCTACGCCGGGTTCTCCGATCAGAATTGGATTATTCTTTTTACGACGGCTTAAAATCTGCGCCAGGCGTTCTATTTCTCTTTCTCTGCCAACAACAGGATCCAACCGGCCTTCTTCTGCCGCTTTTGTCATATCAGTGCCGAAATTATCCAATACCGGCGTATCGTTAGACGGCTTTTTTGAAGCGGTTTGCGCTTGTTGCTGATGTTCTTCGGCATTACCTCTGCCACCGGAGCGTGATGAAGACATTTCTTCTTCGTCATCATCGTCTTCAGTAAAACCCATACCGGAATTAATATCCGGTTGCAATGTAGCTTGTTCCAATACTTTCACGTAATTTACATTATTTGATTCAAGTACGGAAGCTGCCATATTGTTTTTCTCTCTTAAGATTGCCAACAAAACATGTTCTGTGTCAGCGATGTTACTTTTCATTCCACGTGCTTCTAATATACACATTTTTAATATTTTCGCCGCATCATTAGACAACGGCACCTCTGTATCGGGCAATAGCATATCATCAGTTTCTGCCTTCAACTGAGCTTCAATCTGCTGCTTTATCGCAGCTAAATTGGTGTTGAGTTTAGACAATATCTCGATAGCTTTTCCTTCACCGTCGCGGAGCATTCCCAGAAGCAGGTGTTCAGGGCCTATATACCTACTTCTCAATCGATTAGCTTCTTCTTTACTATAGACGATAATGTCGGAAACTCTTTGTGAGAATTGATTATTCATACTTCTTCCTTTTCTTCTAAGGGTTATTTACTGGCAAATATACACATTAAATCAGGTTTGTATTGCAATATTTGCTTTATTTCTTATATCTACAAATGGCGTGCCATAAAAACAGTGTATTTGTATTATATATATAAGGTATAACAAATATCAGACTATTTATTACTGTTATTAGCCTTGTTTTATTTCTAATATTTATTGTTTTTCTCATTTTGTTTTCGTATTTTAAAGTTTAGCTAAAGATCCTACAAGGAAAGCTTTAGGATGTCTATGAGAAGAATAAAACTTTCTTCCTAAAAACTTTCGTATATCGGGGAAAAGTAGTACTTTAGCGTGGTTTTTCACAAACCGTAGAATGTATAATTAATAATCATTTTAAATGCTTGAACAAGACAGAATTATAAAGATTAACATCGAGGAGGAAATGA
>ENA-ORSC01001511-ORSC01001511.1-human-gut-metagenome-genome-assembly--contig:-NODE-1511-length-15770-cov-13.548584_pt1 | contig 15770 bp, 4 predicted proteins | sample MGYA00242178_ERZ509140 | MGnify/ENA primary metagenome ERZ509140 (study PRJEB26280, sample SAMEA2338681) | human gut metagenome | biome: human gut; feature: human-associated habitat; material: faeces... | reverse complement strand
ATGTAAACCATGTGCTTGCACAAAGTGTAAACCATGTTACTCTTGACACAAGCCCACTCCCCTACGAATATTCCTACAATTCATCACAACCGCATATAAACTGCAAACGCCAAACTTGGCTTATAAACACTTTGCCGGTTTCGCAAAATGTAGCAAATCGCTATCACCCTTGCCTCCCCTCGAAAAAGGGGAGGTGGCTTGACGGCAAGGCACAAGCCTAATTTTACAGCGTTTTTATGCGATATATCCGACTTTTATAATTACTAAGTCGGTCTGCCGTCAAGACGGTGGGGATTGAAGTTGATAGAACTTCTATCCCTAAAACTTCTAAGCGTTCACAATCACAACTCGTCCCACACCAACCCTTCCAAAACCTCAGCCTCCTAAGTAAGCCTTAACTAACCTAATTTTTACAAAAAAATTTTGCAAAACCTCTTGACAAACGCCGAAGTATCGGTTATAATAAAATCAACAAATCAGTAAGCGTTACTGATTTTGCTAATAACAATAAGAAAATAATGATTTTATCACTATGAAAGGATAGGTAATTTACTATGAAAAAGTGGGTATGTCCGGTATGCGGTTACGTTCATGAGGGAGATACACCTCCCGAGTTCTGCCCCCAGTGCAAGGTTCCCGGCAGCAAGTTCACAGAGCTTAAGGAAAACGATAAGCTTGTGTTTGCAGACGAGCACAAGGTAGGCGTTGCAAAGGCAGTTGAGGATGAAGAGATCATCGCAGGCTTAAAGGCAAACTTCGAGGGCGAATGCACAGAGGTAGGTATGTATCTCGCTATGGCAAGAGCCGCTCACAGAGAAGGTTACCCCGAGGTAGGTCTTTACTACGAAAAGGCTGCTTGGGAAGAGGCTGAACACGCAGCAAAGTTCGCAGAGCTTTTAGGCGATGTTGTAAGCGCATCCACTAAGGAAAACCTTGAAAAGAGAGTTGCCGCAGAGCACGGCGCTACACAGGGCAAGCTTGACCTCGCAAAGAGAGCAAAGCAGTTAAATCTTGACGCTATCCACGACACAGTTCACGAGATGGCTAAGGACGAGGCCCGTCACGGTAAGGCATTTGAAGGTCTTTTAAACCGTTATTTTAAGTAAGCGGCGGCCGTGAGCCGCACCGGATTCGCCTTTTCAAAATTCTGCTTACCGCAGGACAGCAAAACGGCGGCATCATAAAAAGCAATAAACAAACTACAGCCGTAAGCACTCTTGCTTACGGCTCAGTTTGTTCTTATAGTAAAAACGCATCTGATACACAAAAAAGAACACCGGTCGCCCGGTGTTCTCTTTTTTTGCTGTCAGCTTATTTGGCTGTATTCACATTCGCATAAGTATAAGTGCTTGTATTTGCACCCTTATAAGACGCAATCCTTACCTTATACACGCTTCCGGCCCTGAGTCCGTCAATAGTGACAGTAGCATTTGCACTGCCCTTTAACGTCTTTTTGACCCACTTGCCGCCTGTGTAGATTTCAACCTTATATCCGTCTGCACTGGCGTTTTTACCCCACTTAACGGTTATCGAGTTGCTTTTTGCCGATACAACCTTGATATTGGTTACCGGTGAAAGCACTGCAGTAACAGTAGTATAGCTGTAATCGCCGTACAGATTGTCCTTATACGCTCTTACCCTTACTTTATATGTGCTGTAAGGTGTAAGTCCGTCAAGTTCAGCCATTGCTGTCTTATTATCGGTTATGGTCTTTTCGACCCACTTACCGCCGATATAATATCCTACGTTATATCCGTCAGCGTTTGTATCCGCATTCCATATAACTACTGCCTTTGAGTCAACTGCACTCTTTACCTTAAGACCGCTGACCTTTGTCGGAGCGGTAGTGATATAAATATCATCGAATGTACTCTGAAGCTCACCCTTATAAACCTTTATTCTGACCTTGTAGGTTTTGTAGCCCTTAAGCGAGCCTATTGTAACGGTAGTTTTGCTATTACCGGTCAGCGTCTTTTCATTCCACTTACCGTCTGCATAGTACTGAACGGTATAACCGTCCGCACTTTCGTTCTTATCCCATTTAAGCGTAAACGAAGAAGATGTTACTGTCTTCGTAATACCCGTAACTTTTGACGGGAGCGTATCTATATAGCCGTATGTATACGGGCTGTAAAGGTCGCCCTTATATGCGCTTACCCTTACTTTATATCGTGTTCCTGCACAAAGTCCGTCTATAACCGCCGATATATTATTGTTGCCGGTAACAGTCTTTACGGACCACTGATTATCAATGTACCACTCTACCTTGTAGCCGTCCGCTCTGGTGTTTCTGCTCCAGCTTATTCTTACCGTTTCATCGGTAGCCTTCACCGTATTTATATTCCATACGGGAGAAGGAACAGTATCAACATAGAAATATCTGAACTTGCCGGTGAAGCTTCCTGCATAAGCCGCTATCCTTACCTTATATTTAAGGCCTGCAGAAAGACCGCTCAGCTTTGCCGCTACTCTGTCGCCGTCAGCACTGCAGTTAATCTGCTTCCACTGATCGCCGACATAGCATTCAACATAATATCCGTCAACACCGCTTATATTCTTCCAGCTTATATCGACTTCATTGTATGTTGTCTTTTCAACCGCTATTTCTTCCACATCGGGAATAGGCTTTACGGGAACACGGTTTCCGATATATGAATCCTTACATCTTGTGCATTCAAATACGCTGTAGCCTTCGTTGCGATAGTCAGGCTCAACTACTTTGATTACAACATAGTCGTGACCGAGAGGTTCGCCATACTCCGCACCGCATATTTCACACTTTGCCTTTTTGGTGCAGGTAGCCTCTCCTCCGGAATGCTCACATTCGGTTATCGTAGCCGTTACAACGTCCGACTTCATCGAAACTCCCGCCGTTGCAGCATTGCTGTAGGTAAGACGGCAGTAGTACCTGCCCGTTGTGAGATTTTCGAGCGACAGCTTTCTGTCTGTAGCGCCCTCTATCACTGTTTCGTAGCCGTTTTCATCAATGGCGATCCACTGATAAGCAACTTTTGCGTCGACCTCGCCTGAATACCACGGCACTGCACTTATTTGAAGTGACGGTATACCGTCTGGATAATAGCCGTTGGTGTAATATACAGTATCAATCGGCTTGATTATCTGCATCGGACACAACCGTACCGTAAGTCCGTTTGTCGATGATGCCGTTGCCTTATTAAGACTGTATATATCTATCCACTCTTTTGTTCCTCTGTCCTGTACCCAGAAGCCGGGATCGATATAATCGGCTATCACCTTATTCGGGGCATTAGTTATGATTTCGGCAAACCCACCTGACGAAATGGATACATTACCGCCGTTTATAGTAAGGCAATTTATGTTGTTGGCAGTCATTGTAACATTTCCGCCGTTTATGGTCACATTGCTGCCTGTTGCAAGCCCGTCAAATGTGACATCACCGCCCCTCACTATGAATGCGTCTTGATTCTCAAACGCTGTCACCGCACAACGTCCCGTAACCGTCAGCTTTGCCTTGCCGTTTATGATGATCGGACGTGAGAACGCTGTACGAACTGCGTACTTGAGCGTGAAGTTACCTTCGGTTATGACTAACTGACCGCCGTATCCGTTCTTGTTATAAAGCGGATATAAGGTACAGCCCTCGTTTTCGCTCTTCTGAGCGTCTTTCGCAGCCTCGTCAAGATCGTTATAACACTTGACATCGTCGCCCTTTGTTATCTTTGCATTGAACTTGCTCTCGCATATCTCGCAATATGTCGGCTCGGTAATATTACCTGCGGTTTCCTTGTCCGCTGTAGGATCGACCACCTGAGAATGATCACAATCAACAAGGTCTATGCTTACAGTGTTCGACTTTATTTCATAGCCGTCATCGGTAATAACTACGAAGTATATCTTGGCAGCAACGCTGTTGCCCGCCTTATCAATTATTTCGTCTGCCGACAATTTAGCGTCCTTTACAAGTGCGCTTAAGCTGCTATAAATTATATCTCCGCTTACATAGGAGTTTATACCGTATCTCTTACTTACATACGAGTCGTTCAGGTTCGAGCCGTGAGCAAGAGCAAGGTTGAACTTCAGCGTGGGGTTTGCGTTGCTGTTGCGATACAGCTTGTTTATTTCTGTGCTAAGCGTTGCGCTCTTTATCGGCGCTTCTTCTACATTCACCGGTTTATTGTCGTTATTCACACTGCTATAAACGCTCTCTGCACGTTCTGCAATTGAAAGCCATGCACCGCCGTCCTTTTTATATGCATAACCGTCAGCCAGAACAGATTCAAGACTGCCGTTTGCTATCTCGATGTTGTAGAATTTACCGCCGCTGATTTTTGCTTTAGCGTTACCTATAATGGTCAGAGCGTCTATAACGCCGCCGCCTATTTCTGCGTCGCCGTCTATGTAAACCATCACCGATGTGAATTCACCGCCGTTGATGATTAACTTTGAGTTTGCGTAAGCTTTAATAGGCATCCGCATTTTGCCATCGCCGCCTACGGTAAACATACCGCCGTCGGATACTTCTACAGGTGCGTTGAAAGCAAAAGTGCCACCCAGTTTTTTACCGTTCAGTGCAAGCGTTACATTGCCGGTAATGGTAACGCCCTGTGTAAGTTCGCTGTTTTCAATATCCTTATACAGCGTTACAGTAGCCGTACCTGCCTCGTTAGCCTTGTCAAAAGCGTCATAAATATCGCTGAACAGATCTGTCATTTCGCCGCCGTCAGCCGTATAGCTTACAGTTGCGGCGATTTCCTCATTGCAGTAAGGACAAAGGTTTCCGTCAAGCGCATAACTGTCGTTTTCGTCCTTATGGTCGCACTTTATAACATTAAGATAATTGGCTTTGGTCATGCTCTGAATTTCAGCATATTTGAAACCTGAACCGACAATCGCATTTAAGCCTATAACTCTGCTTCCGCTCGCAATTGCCCTGCCTAAAGTATAATTGCTTTCATTTTCGCAAGTGAAGATGTTGAACGTACCGCTTACTATAGAGACATTATATCCGCTTCCACCGGTCGTGTCTGCTTTCATGCTTAAATAATCGGCATTAACATCATTGATGACCGTGTCTCCGCCGTTTATCGTTATTGCGCCGATATTAGCACCATCGGCACTAACCTTTCCGGAATTTACAACTAAATAATTCAATGTGGCTTTACTGTCAATTAAAACATTGGCATTCTCGCCAGATACCGTTACACCGGTAAATGAAATTGAGGCTTTTTTCAGTGCCGTAAACGTTATATCTCCGCCCTTGACATTAAATGCAAACGGTCCGCTGCTGTCATTTTTATTTAAATCAACGGTAAATCTACCCTTGCTTATGTCAAATGTTTCATTATCTTTAAGCCAACTGTAGTTTAACAGCTTTAATGTACAGCCTTCGCTTTCCTGGGCAGCGCTGATAGCGTCATTCCACTTGCCGTAATACGATAACATGCCGTCAGACAGCTCTACCGAAGCCGTAAGTGCTCTGTTGCATATACCGCATACATAATTACCGTTATCGTCACATTTTACGCTTGCGCCGGGGTGCTGACAGGTAGCTACTGTAAGCGTTACCGCATTCGACTTATATTCATATCCGTCATAGGTAAATATGCAGTAATATTGGATTTCTCCGTCTTCTGCCACTGCTTTATCAACTTCACCGCTAAATAAATAATAGCGATTGCCTGATAAGTCCGTTTTTTCCTTTATTACCGTTCCGTCAATTAAGCATCCGGTAACATAGAGTGTTTCATTTCCCGTATATGTCACATCGGCAGTGAAAGATGCAGTCTTTCTACCGTTACGGTATATTATCGGTGACTCGTCCTCAGCGGTAATTGTTGCACTCTTTATTGGCGCTTCCTTTACTTCTACATTAGCTATATCCTGCTTTTCACGTTCTGCAACAGTAGACCAGAAGCCGTCGAAATTCTTATAGGCATGGCCATCCGCAAGAAGCTGTCCTACGTTTCTGCCTTCACCTGAAACCTTTATGCTGTTGAATTTGCCGCCATTAATTACAGCGTTACCGCCGTCTTCAATTCTGAAGTCAGAGAAAATACCACCGTTGATTTCCGCATCGCCGCCGTTGCGAACGACAACACATTTTATTGTACCACTGCCGTTAACGGTCAGCTTACCGCTCTTCACTTCTATGGCATAGTAGGGATCAAAACCGGAAGTTGAGAGCTTTTTACCGTTAAGTTCAAGCGTAACATTGCCTGTAACAGCTATCGTATCTGTAATATCGTCCGTAATATCCTTATACAGCGTTACAGTAGCCGTACCTATCTCATTAGCCTTGTCAAAAGCGTCACATATATCGCTGAACAGATCTGTCTCTTCGCTTCCGCCGGCAGTATAGCTTACAGTTGCAACAATTTCCTCACTGCAGTAAGGACAGGGATTACCGTCAAGCACATAACTGCCTTTTCCGTCCTTATGGACGCACTTATCAACAAAAATTCTATCGGTTTTGGTCATGGTCTGAATAGCATCGTATGTGTAAATAATAGCGCCATTCATATTACTGTCGTAAACTCTGCTTCCACTCGCAATTGCCATACCTAAGCCTGTTTTGCAAGTGGTGCTGTAGAACGTACCGGTTACGATAGAGATGCTACCGGACCCGTTGATATTAATGCTTAAAGAATTAGCTTCAACACAATTGATGACCGTGTCTCCGCCGTTAGTTTGCAGTGCACCGATTATTGCATTGTCTATAACAGCATTTCCGCCAATTATTGACAGTTCTTTAATATAACTCTCGGCACTGTTTACTGCAAGCGCACCGCTTGTTAATGTTACACTTCCCAGCTTGATTTTACCGTCAATTGTAACCTTAGCGTCAGTTCCGTTTACTTCGATTCCGCTTATCAGAGTTTCTACATCGGCTTGTTTTACCGAAGAAGTGAAAGTCACGTCACCGCCGTTGACATCGAACTGATAAAATACCTTCTTACCGTTAAAGTCAACAGTAAACCTGCCGCCTGTCACGGTAACGGACTCAGATACTCCTTCCGACATCAGCTTTACAGTGCTGCCCTCGTTCTCCTGTGCCAGCTTTATGGCACTCTCTATATCCGCATAGCCTAACGACTTGCCGTCAGCATCTACTACCTCGGCTTCTATCAATGCATCACATATACCGCAGATTACAAAACCGTCGTTTTCGTATGAAAAGCTATCCTTCGGGTGTGAGCAGGTCGCAAGTGTAAGCTTAAGCACATTCGACTTATATTCGTATCCGTTGCACTTAAGTACAATGTAATATTCAACCTCGCCGTCTTTAGCCGCAAGCTTACCGATTTCATAACAGTGTACCATATATTTATTGTACAAATTATAATCTTTAATGCGATTATTGCCGTTTACAAAATCCGAATAGGTTGCACCCCTTGAACCGACCGCCAATTCGTATGTAATATCGACGTATAAATATTTCTCTCCGTTACGGTATATAACAGGCGCTTCTTCGCCTACCCACGCAATACTTGCGCTCTTTATCGGCGCTTCTTCTACACTCAACGGTTTATCGTTGTTATTCAAACTGCTATAAACGCTCTCTGCACGTTCTGCAATTGAAAGCCATGTACCGTCTTCAACTTTATAAGCATAACCGTCAGCCAGAACAGATTCAAGATTGCCGTTAAATATCTCGATGTCGTTGAATTTACCGCCGCTGAGTTTTACGTTACCGCGAACGGACAGACCTTGTATAGTGCCGCCGCCTATTTCTGCGTTGCCTCCTTTTTTAACTGACACAGAATTGAAGTATCCACCGCCGTTAATGACTAATTTTGAGTTTTCATTAACGTAAATAGGTGTATCCATATCGCCATCGCCGTTTACAGTAAGCGTGCCACCGTCAGATACCGATATACGCGCTATGCCATAACGACCACCCAGTGTTTTACCGTTCAGTTCAAGCGTTACATTGCCCATAACGGTAATCTCCTGTGTACATTTGTCTGTAATATCCTTATACAGCGTTACTGTAGCCGTACCTACCCCATTAGCCTTGTCAAAAGCGTCATAAATATCACCGAACAGTTCTGTCTTTTCGCCGCCGTCAGCTGTATAGCTTACGCTTGCGGCAAACTCAGAGTTACAGTATTTGCATATACCGCTGTCATTAAAGGCATAACTGCCGTCCTCATTCTTATGGTCGCACTTGACAAACCGATAGTCTTTGTCATCATCAACGCCCAAGGTGTTTTGTTCGGAAACAATGCTGTATAATAATTCATTAGTAGCTATTATCTCATCAGTCTCCTGCGAGTATTCAACGCTTATTAAGCGAGTGCCGCTTGCCAGTATATCCTTAAACGTATACTGTCCGAGTTTGATCTCACCGTAAATACCGCCGCCTATAGTCACCTTTGCATCCGTTGCAGTGTCTGATATAGTAAATTTATTAGCACCGAAGTTTTCACTTACGCCGTCACTGATATTTAAAGTACCGCCAAATACACTAATACCGTTAATGCAAACGGAGGTCGAGCCTTCAGGGTATGTAAGAGAACCGCTATATAAACCTACAAAGCAATTAAAAGCGCAGTTCTCAACAGTAATTTCTGCACCCTTAATATTGATCTTCCGTGTATAAGCGTTGATATAATTGTCGTCGATCGCGGTAATAGTAAACTGACCGCTTGACAATGTAATATCGTTCTCAAGTCCACCGGTTGTTACAAGAGTGAAAACACAGCCCTTGTTTTCAGCCTTATCCGCATACCGTAAGCCCTCGGTTATGTCGTCGAAATACTTTACCTTTCCGTCGGCAGTAGTTACCTTTGCGTAAATTTTCGCACCGCACTCACTGCACACCTTGTTGGCGCTGTCTTCATTTACCTGACCCTCGCCGTCATGCAGACACTTATATCCGCAAGCGCAGTTGCCGTGATCATCGTATGTATGCTTCGGGTGAGCCGTAACAAATATATTATCGCCTGCTCTGTATATTTGTTGTACGCTTGCATTCAGTATTTCTCCGCTTTCACTTGCAAGCGCCTTACCGCTACCCAGTATTTCAATTACACTTCTTCCCTGAACATAAATGCTCTTGAATACTCCGGCATTGATCAAAGCGTCGCCGTCTTCAAATGTTGCAAAAGTATCGAATTCAATATCTCCGTTTACAGTTACCATTCCATAGGAATAAACGCCGGTGGCGTTTATAACTGCACGGCTGCTTCCGCTGTTTTCAAAGGTTACATTTCCGTAAACCGCTACTGCGCTTATTTCCTCGGTACCGACCGAAACATTCAGCGTATGACCGTTCATGTCGATCGTTTTATTGCCGTTTATTATTATGCCCTTAACAATACAATCTACATCGCCGGTCAGCTTTAATACACCGTCAGCCTCATTTTCCGCAATATTTTTAAACTGTGTTTCGCTTTCAATAAATGTATAAGTTTCAGAGCTTTGTGTTGTCTCGGTAAATATAGCAAGCGCACAAACGCCGCACGGACACTTGCCCGTTTCCACGTTGTATCTATGCTCATGCGCTACAACCATGACATTTGTAAGTCCGTCGCCGATCGTCTTCGCACTGCCGTCAACTATACTTTCGGGGAGAGTTGTGAATTCTTGTACGGTCGCAAATGCATAACCCTTTGCAAGCAGATCGTTTACAGGTGTGCTGTTGCTTTCCTCGCCGCAGATGGTGTTGTACCTTCCGCCGTATAAAGCTACACCGCTTGCGTGTGCAATATAAACATTCTCAAATATGCCGCCGTATATTTCGACACACTTAGCACTGTTAATGACTAAATTGAGTACATCTGCGGCTGAACTGCCGCCGTCTGCAGTACCGTTTATAAGCGTACCGCCGTTTACACTAAAAGGTGCGTCTATGCATCCGTAGTAGGTGCTTTTCCTGCTGTCCTTAAGGTACAGCACACCACCGTTATTTACACTTATATCTGCCTCTCCGCCGAGTGAACATCCGTTCACATCGACAGTAACCGTTGTATTGCCGATTTCTACGTTCTGTGTAATCTCGCAGTGCTTATACAATGTCAGCGTACAGCCGTTGTTTTCCTCCGATAATGCCGCAGTAAAAGCGTCGTCTATATTATCGAAATACTTCGCTGTTCCCACGCCCGAAACGCCCGCAGTAAACTGATATTTGCAGATAGAGCATACACCCGTTTTGCTGTCAACATCGCTGTGGGGGCATACATATCCGCAGACGCACTTGCCCGTTGCTTTGTCGTAGCTGTGTTCGTAATGATCTACAACAGTAAACGAATCGTGTATAATCTTTGATGTAAACTTTTCATAAATATCAACATACTCACCGCTGTTGTCATATTGCAGTGCCTTACCTTCTCCAAGCAGAGAATAAAGCAGCAGGTTGCCGGAGCCGGAGTTGCGGTCGAGTTCATACATCAACGTACCTATTCTCATTCCCGTAGCAAGCCTTACAGATGTTGTTGTTCTTCCGTAAAGCTTTAAAGATTCCTTCACGACCAAAGTATTTACAGTTACATTTGCACCGTAGCTTACTTCGAACCGCGCACCTGCCTCAACAAAAATTGTTTCGAAGTTTATATTTGCGTCGCTATCAATTTTAAATGTTCTACCTCCGCAAACATCCACTTGACTAATATAGCTGTCCTCTGAGCCGGTCAATGTAAGATTACCGGCACCATTGTCGTTGTTGACCTTGAGTTCGATATAATACAGCTTATGACCGTTAAGGTCAACAGTAACAGTATGATTTACATTTATAGTTGTTCTATCATCGATATTCTTATAAATCTTTACATAGTTTTCGCTGTCTTCTGAAGTCTTGCTAAGGCAATCGCTCAGTGAATCAAAGCCGGTTACCTTGTCGCCTACAGTCAGCGTAGCAACGAACTCATACTGACAGGTTTTGCACATACCCGTTTTGCTGTCAACATCCGTATGACCGCACCGCTTACCGCAAATCGTACACTTACCCGTTGTGCTGTCGTAACCGTGATCTTCATGTGGTGCTACAATAACAGGTGTTGCAAAACCGTCTTTCAACAGTGTTTTTGAGCCGTCTATCGGCACATCGGAAGACGTCATAAACATACGGTTCTCAGCCAATAAAGTCAGTATTTCTGCGTTTGCTCTGTCCCCGCCGCCGTTATAGCGTATTTTTAGGAAAGCTCCGTCGTGAAGAATTACGTCACTGCTTGCATCGTTTATATTGAGTATTATGCCGAGTGAACGATAGCAGTCAAATGTACCTGCACCTACCGACACAGTTCCCTTAGCGCCGCAGTTTTCGTCAAATGTCAGCTTACCGCTGGCCGCTACATTGAAATCGCCATAAATACGATTATTTTTTCCCGATCCCGTAACGGTTATATCTCCCGAAACAGTTAACGTACCTACATTGGCTTTCTCAGCGATCCACAGCGTGAACTTACCGCTGAGCGTTGTATAGCTGCCTGTATAATTCTTGTATACTTTTAATATACAGCCGGTGTTTGCGTCACTGTCAGCCGCTTCAAAAGCCGCTTCCATCTCATTTTCTTCATAAACGGAAGCTACAGCCCCATCCTTTACGATAACAGCCGCATACTGATATTCACACTCGTTACACTTACCCGTTTCGCTGTTAACATCGCTGTGAGGGCAAACATATCCGCAGCCGCACTTGCCGTCAACATAGGTATGGCTGTGGTCTTTGACTATCAGCGTTACACTGCTTGATATTTCCTTAACGCTTGCATTGAAAAGGGTTCCGTCAGCCTTGAAGAAAGCCTTACCCTCTCCGAGCATATCATATAATGTCTTGCTGTCCCTTGCGTAAAGTCCGGCAGTATATGTACCGTCTTTCAGTATAACCGTACTCGAATCATATACATAGATCGAAGTGTCTAAAACTACATCGCCGTCTATTATAAGCGTACCGCCGGCGTATGAAGCGTCGTTTGTCGGATATACATTACAACCGAGCATAACCGGATTGCCGCTGTTTTTGATCGTAAGCTTTCCGCTTTTGCAAGGAGTAATACTCCGGATTTTAAATTGGCGTCCGTTTACGTCAATTGTAAGCTCTCCGTATAAGTCATACTGAGCGCTTGGTTTAGAATAATCCTTAAACAGCTTTATCGTACCGCTTCCGTTGTATTCATTCAGTAAAGAGTGAAGCTCATCGGTATCTACATACTTTAAGCTTCCGTTCTTGTCTGTATAGAGTGCGACAGACACAACCGCACCGCAGATTGAGCAGATGCCGGTGTCCGTGTTTATATCACCGCCATGCTCGCAGGGCTTTCCGCACTCCTCGCACTTGCCTGTTCCACTGCCGTATTTGTGGTCAGCGTCAGTATGCTCAACAACAGTAAGCGCAACGGAATAACCCATACTTCCATATTCTTTATAAAGATCAAGATAATTGCCGTTATCTTCACGTCGCAGTGCCTGCCGGGTAACATCAAGAAGATTGCCTAATTTCAGAGCGCCGGAATTGTTTTGGCGATGATATGTCAGCCCACCTAACTTCATTCCCGTAGCGAGCTTTACAGATGTCGTTGTAGTTCCGTCATCATTCACGGATGCTATCACAGTCAACTGTTCTGTAGTTACTTTTGCGCCATCGTTTACAGCAAGCCGTGCACTGTCCTCAACAAAAATTGTATTAAATTCTACATTTGCTTCGCTGTCAATTATGAATGATCCGCCGCCTTTGCGAACATACACCTGCGTAACATAACTGCCCGCTGTGCCGGTTAATGCAAGCTTGACGTCTTTGTTGACCCCAAGCTTGATATTGTTCAGCTTGTGACCGTTAAGGTCGATCATAACATTGTGTTTTACATCTATAGTATCTAAAGTTGCAGTTGCCGATGTATCGCCGATATCCTGATAGATCTTAACATAGTTTCCGGTATCGGCAGTAATGCTGTTAAGGCAGTCTGCGAGCGTGTCATAGCCTGTCGGCGCATTGCCGTCTGTGCTGATTGTAGCAACAAACTGATGCTCACACTTGTTACACTTACCCGTGCCAATGTCAATATCGCTGTGATCACATAACGCTCCGCAGTTTGTGCATTTACCGTCGGAATAACCGTTTTCATGTGCACATTCTTTATATGTAAATGTAAATTTTTCTGTAACAGTTTCTGTGCTGTCACCGTCTGAATAGGTTATATCGCAATACAGAACATAATTTCCGGCAGGAATATTATCCGCAAGCTTGAATTCGCCGTTGCTTCCGGATACTGCCGCACCGAGCTCATCTGCACTGTATGCACTGTTCGTACTGTACCAGTTATAGCTTATGCTTTCACTGTCAACCGTATAGGTGCTTACAAGCTTGTAATTGTCCTTCTCTTCCTGCGAAGTGTTTGTATAGAAAACCGTTCTGTTTGTGTTGTCACCCTGTGTAACCTTGTTGAAACGGTTTGCATTCGACTTTACCTGAACGGTATTGGATACAATATCTCCGCACTTTATTGTAAGAGTATTATCAGTGTCGTATGTAGTCGAAAACTCGGTATCGCAGACCATGCACACCCAGCCGTAATCGGTCTTGATTATGCTTGCTAATAAATCGGGTTCATCGCCGCCGAAATAGCCTCTTGCGTCTGCAAACTCTTCATCGCTCATATTCTTCAGAGTAATATCAAAGTAAACCGTACCCTTGAGCTTGGTATCAGTCATGTCCATGCCTTCAATTATTTCATACTCTTCCGTCTTGAATATTCCTGTCTGCTTTCCGAGTATTATACGGGGAGAAGTATCAGGCTTTATAACTACCGTCTTAGCGTCCGCTCCGTCAATCTCATAATAGCCGCCGTTAAGCTTGACCTCGCCTGTCACAGCACTTTCTGAAGCCTTGGACTCGGTCGAGCCCTTTATTACAAATTCATTCTCGTCTATTGTCGGTACAGTTTGACCGATAGCGTATGAACCGCCCGTAGTATATACCGAGCCTGTACCGCTCATTATAAGGTTTACTTTGTAAATGCCATACTTAGCACCATAAGCAGTGACCTTACCGCCGCTTATTTCGGCATCCATTCCGTCGCCGTTGTTTCCGCTGTAGTATATTCCGACTCTTGCTGCATTGCCTTCAGGCACAGTAATACTGCCGTTTTCGCTGACGGAAATTTTGTCACCGAAATTACTGGTAAGCAATATTGCACTGTTTAACGTAGATTCATTAGCACAACCTACTGCAGTAAGACTGCCGTTGCCGTCAACAGTAATGCCGCCGCTGACATTGACAGCCACACCCTCAAAAGATGCAGTTGTCGCATTTGCGTTCAGCACACCGTCATTATGTATTTCAAGCGAATTTGTCTTTACAGTACCTGTTGCGTTTACTGTACCGCCGTTCAGGATTATTGATCCGCCGAGAGAGCGTGCCATACTGTCTGTAGAGCGGTTCTCTGCATTCAGCACACCGTCGCCGCTGATCGTCATTGTGCCGTCACAATTGACCTCTTTATTATTTACGGCACTGAGAACGTATGTATCGCTTTCGAGGGTATCGGTCTGTACGATAGTGTTTTCACCGTTCAGCACTATTTTCGTACCGTCAGGGACTGTTACGACGCTCATCATATTCTCTTCTGTTGTCGCCTGAATGTTCACTCCGTTAAGCGTCAGCGTCTTTGTGTCATGATCCCAGCTCCAGCCGTCACCGTTTTCGTCCGCCGTCTTTTCTCTGAAATCAAGCGGTGTCGTGATGACATTGCTCTCGCCGTCATGCGTATGTGCCTCGCCCTCGGCAAATGCCGATAACGGTACAGCCGTCAGCGTCATTGCCGCAGACAGCACCGCACTTATGAGCCGTACAAATTTTTTCTTCATGTTTTTCCTCCTGTAGATTTACCCGTGCTTACGCCATGCACCTGCACTTATGCAGTGCCTCCTTCAGCTTTTCAAGCGGTATCGGCTTTTTGTGGAAATAGGTACAGCCAAGCCTGTATGACTGCGCCCCGAATCCCTCATCGTCCGACAGCCATATTACAGGCGTATCCCTGTCGGCATTCTTCGCCGCAATAACGCCCTCCATACCGTCCGCTCCGTCGGCAAGCACGATTATAAGGTCAGCCGTCTTACACTCCGTCACAAAGCTCTCATACCTCTGACATACCCTGTAGGCAATTCGTCGATATGCCGCCGTTGCGATCTGTGTTATTTTCGCTTTCAGTATCTCCGCCTCGTTTGCGGTATCGTAAACGCAGATGAGCATACCTCTCCCCCTTATAATTTTATAATTATATCATAACTCATTCGCTTTGCGATTTCAACTTTTTGGCACGAACGGTTGTTATAACGGCGTAAACGGTCATAAATGCGGCACATAATACAAAAAAACGCACCCTACAGCCACCGGTCAAGTGAAATATTTTGCCAAGCACTACCCCACCGCTCCGCACCACCACCCTTGCCTATTAATGAACGCTCTGTTGGTTTCGCATCCGCATTATCCCACCCACTTTTTGTAGGGGAGCGGGCTTGCCCCTCCCGTTGCACCTAACCTCTCTATCCCCACGACCATCGCAAAAGGACAATAATCCCTCGCCCCACCCCAACCCTCCCAAACCCCCACCATCCCTCTTTCATATCGCCAAGTGTATTAATTTGAACAGCGAACCCGAGAAGCACTGCCCTATAAACAGAACTATCGGTAGCCTGTTGTCATAGTCAAAGCTGAACGATATAACATAAGCACATTAAACAAAAAACTCTTTCTACAAACTGAACTGACCGGCGTCCTACAGATGCCGGTCAGCTCAGACTGTCGATAAACCTCTTGATTATATAAAAATGGGGTCGCAGGGGCGTAGCCC
>ENA-ORSC01001503-ORSC01001503.1-human-gut-metagenome-genome-assembly--contig:-NODE-1503-length-15854-cov-5.298183_pt1 | contig 15854 bp, 14 predicted proteins | sample MGYA00242178_ERZ509140 | MGnify/ENA primary metagenome ERZ509140 (study PRJEB26280, sample SAMEA2338681) | human gut metagenome | biome: human gut; feature: human-associated habitat; material: faeces... | reverse complement strand
TTATAAATTAAATATTAATTATAATTTCAATAAATTTATTCTTTTAATCTATTAATAAGATAATAAACTTTTTAAAAAAGTCAAATAAAATTTATATAATTTTTTCCTACATACATAAACTTTATTATAAATACTATCAATAACCATATAAAATATTATCCTATAAATAAAAAAATATTAAATTTACTGACTTTTTGCAATTTTATTCAATTTAATAATAAATATCAGACATATTTTTAACTTTATGAAATTTTATAGCTTTTAATTTAATACATAAATAATATAAAATAATAAACTAAACCATTAATATTAATTGACAAAAATAAATCTATCGTATAAAATATTATCTTTCATAGAAATGAAAAAATAAAAATATAGAGGATTCTATTTATGGAAAAGTTTTTTAAGTTAAAAGAAAACGGAACAAATATTAAAACTGAAATTATAGCGGGATTTACAACTTTTATGACAATGGCTTATATATTAGCCGTTAATCCCGATATACTTGGAGCAACGGGAATGGATAAAGGAGCTGTATTTACGGCTACCGTTATATCTTCTTTAATAGCCACTTTGGTAATGGCGCTTTTGGCAAATCTTCCTTTCGCGTTGGCGCCTGGAATGGGATTAAACGCATTTTTTGCATATACTGTAGTTATAGGAATGGGACAAAGTTGGCAAACTGCTTTAACTGCGGTTTTAGTTGAAGGAATTATATTTATAATTCTTACGGCTTTTAATGTAAGAGAGGCTATAGTTAATAGTATTCCTCTTAATATGAAAAGAGCGATATCGGTAGGAATTGGACTTTTTATAGCTTTTATCGGGCTTCAAAATTCTCAAATTATAGTTAATAATGACGCCACATTAATAGGACTTGGAAATATAACTTCGGGAAACGGATTGCTTGCAATTATAGGAATTATTATAATATCGATACTTTTAAGTTATAATGTTAGAGGGGCAATTTTACTTGGAATATTAATAACTTCTATAATAGGAATTCCAATGGGAATAACAAAATTATCTCCGCATGGAAGTTTTATGCCGCCTTCTTTAGAGCCTATAGCTTTTAAGTTTGATTTTATAAATATATTAAGCCCAAATATGATTATAGTAATATTTACATTTTTATTTGTAGATATTTTCGATACGGTTGGAACTTTAGTCGGAGTATGCACAAAAGCGAATATGCTTACAAAAGACGGAGAAGTGCCAAGATGTAAACAAGCTTTATTTGCAGACTCTATCGGAACTGTAGCTGGCGCATGTTTGGGAACTTCAACTGTAACTACTTTTGTAGAAAGCGCTTCTGGAGTTGCAGAAGGCGGAAAAACGGGATTAACTTCTTTAGTATTTTCAGCATTGATGTTTGTTTCGTTATTTTTATCAAATATATTTTTATCAATACCGTCAGCTGCAACCGCTCCCGCTTTAATAATAGTAGGATTATTTATGATGACGCCGATACTCGAAATTAATTTTGAAGATTATACGGAATCTATTCCCGCTTTTATATGCATAATATTTATGCCTTTTGCTTATAGCATAGCCGAAGGAATAACTTTCGGAGTTTTATCGTTTACTCTTTTAAAATTAGTATCGGGAAAAATTAAAGAAATTTCGTTATTCACTTGGATATTGTCGGCTTTCTTACTCTTAAAAATATTTATGCCAATAATACAAAAAATGATTAATTAGAAATAATATTTAGAATTGATGAATTTTAAATATATATATAGACTAACATATTATGCATAAAAAAAATAAAAAAGAAAAAAATAATATTTCTTCTGGCGAGATAGTTAAAAATAAAAAAGCGCTTTTTAATTATGAGATTATAGAAAAATACGAATCTGGAATAGTTTTACTTGGAACAGAAGTTAAATCTTTAAGAGAGCGAGCCGTAAATATGTCGGATAGCTACGCTTCATTTAAAAAAGGCGAGCTTTTTATAGTTAATATGCATATATCTCAATATCATTTTGGAAATAGAAATAATCATGAGCCTTTGCGAGAGCGAAAACTTTTAATGAAAAAAAGAGAATTAAAGCGTTTATTCGGAAAAGTTAAAGAACAAGGACTTACTTTAATTCCAATAAGTTTATATTTTAGCAAAGGAAAAGTTAAAGTTGAAATAGCTTTAGCGAAAGGCAAAAAAGTTCATGACAAACGAGAAACTCTAAAAAGAAAAACTTTAGACAGAGAAATGGAAAGATATATTAAAAGATAATTTTTTAATTTAACTATCTTTAATAATGATAAAAAATTACAATTTTTTTAAAATAAATGCTTGACAAATTTTTTTAAAATGTTATAATTTGCATACAATAAATAAAAAATAGCCGAAAGGGAGAATTTCGGTTTAAGGATGTTTAACTTGAATAATCTAGAACAGAACAGAACAGAACAGAACAGAACGCTATTATTATCTTCTAAACAATAATTTAAATTTCTATATATTACAAATTTCAAAAGCGTTTAAATTTTTAAGCGCTTCAATTTTATTGCAAAAATTTTTCTCAAATAAAAAACTAATATTTGAATTATTTCAATTCAATCAAAATTTTAATTTCGCAAGAAACATTTATTTAAATGTTTCTAATAAATATCAAAAGGAGAGTTCTATAATGAAAGAACAAACAAAAAAATTTTATATATCAATTATTTTATCTTTAATCGCTTTATTTTTAATAAGTTGCGATAATTAAGAATAAAACGGGAGCGGAAGAAGTCAAAGAAGAAAGAACATTATCTTATTATGCAGGTAATTGGTATGGGAAACTAGATGGGCAAACTGAAACGTATTTACTTACAATAAATACTGACGGTTCTTTTACTATAAAAGGAGATAGTGGTGATACTACAATTCTTTCGTCTTCTGTAACAAGAGTTAGTGATATGATTTATACCGCTTCGCATACCATTTATGGTGAAAGCGGAAAATTTACTTTTATTTTTACTAGCGATACTCAAGGAAAGTTAATAATGGAAATCACACAAGGTTCAAATTCACAATCATCAACTATAGATATTACTAAAAAATAATTGAAATTAATAATAGATAAAATAATTAAAAGGCATCGTGTTAGCGCGGTGTCTTTTTTATTTTGGATTACTTCTCTTGAAAGATAGCAATGACAGTGCCAAAAAATTGTCATTACTAATATAAACTAATTCTTAATATAATTTTCCATAAATCTTATAAGTTCTTTTTGATAGTTTACATAATTCTTAATATCTTCGTCAGATAAGCATTTTAACATATTTATATCCAAATTTTCTAATCCTTCTATAATCGGTTTTGCAAATTCAATTCCTTTTTTAGTTAAACTTATAAGTCTGTTTCTTTTATCTTTCGGATTAGTTTCTCTTTTTACATAACCTTTTTTTTCAAAATTATCAAGTATCGAGCATACGGTTTGTTTTGGCAAAGCAAGTTTTTCAGCCAAATTATTTTGTATGCATTCTTTACTATTATAAATTATATTCAAAGTAAATAAAGCGATATCGCTTATGCCGTATTGTTTTGCGAATTTATAATAAAATCTATTTGATGCATAAAAAAGATTATACAAAGTTTCTATATATTTTTTGATTTCTTCATTTTTCATTTTTAATCCATAATTTAATTTTACGCTTATTCTATTAAATAATAAATTTAAAATAAAACAAGCTAATTGACGGCAAAAGTTTTTATACTTTCGCCATCATTTTAAAACTTGTATATTAAATATTTTTATAAATCGCTTTATTTAAAATTTTATCGTTATTCGTTTTAAAGAATAATAATAAAAATAAAATCAATAATATAATTTGAGCGGTTGGAATTGCAAACCATACTCCGTTTAATCCAAAAAATATCGGCAAAATTAAAATGCATAAAGGACTTATGCATAAAGGTTCGATATAAGTCATAAGCGTAGAATAAACTCCGTTTCCCGAAGAATAAAAATAAGAAGTTCCTAATCTAACTATCGACTGCATCAAAAATGCAAACGCTATTATTGGCAATGCGAACGATATTATATTATTCGCTTCCTCTGACGCTCCAAAAATAAAACCGACATTATTTTTAAAAATTAAAACCGCCGAAATAAATAAAGCGCTTAAAATCAAAGCGGCAATAATTCCCTTCTTAAAAACTCTTTTCATTAATTTGTATTCTCCCGCTCCCTTAAAAAAACTAATCATTGGCTGACAACCTTCCGCTATTCCTTCAAAAAAGAGCAAAGTCGAACTGTAAATATAATTTGCAACCGAATATGCGGATACTGCAATCTCTCCTCCATATTTTAAACATTGCAAATTATTTAGTATAACTATAAGAGAAGGCGACATTATCATACCGAAAGGCGATAATCCTATAAATAAAGCTTTCAAACTCATTTTTAGATTAAACTGTTTCAAGCTAATTTTCGTTCTGCTTTTCTTTCTTATAAAGAGATAATATATTCCGCAAATTGCAACTATTCCTTGGGCTATTATAGTAGCTAGAGCCGCTCCGAACATTCCCAAATGAAAAACCATCATAAATAAATAATCTAATATTATATTCGTTATAAGTCCAGAGCTTACAAAAGCCATAGCATGAATTGTTTTACCTTGATTTCTTATTATAGGCATGCATCCCATTGATATTATTTGAAAGCATCCGCCTAAAATAATTACGGTTGCATAAGAGTTTGCTTCTTTAAATATTTCGCCTCTCGCTCCAAGCAAATGTATTATTGGATTTTTTAATATAAATAATATTGTAGTTAATAAAACGCTTGCTATAATCAAATTTAAAAAAGTATTTACTTTAGCTTGATTTGATTTTTCTATCTCTCCCGCTCCAAGATGAATAGACATTATAACCGAGCCTCCCATACCAATCATAGAACCTATAGCGAATAATATACTTCCTATTGGGTAGATTATATTAATAGCCGCAAGTCCTTTATCTCCTAAAGTATTGCCAACAAAATAGCCGTCAACAACCGTGTAAAGTCCGCCTAAAAGAGTTCCTATCATAGCGGGAATGATATACTTGAAGAATGATTTTTGCATCTCTTCAACCGTTCTTGTTTGTTTTACTTGTCTCATAAAATCTCCTTTATATTTAAATTAATTTTTTATATTTATCCGAATTCGGTTAGTATAATTTCGGATTATTTTAACAAATATTTAATTTTTTGTCAATAATTATAATTATAAAAAAATATATAATTTTTTAATATTTAAAAAACTATAGATTTAATTAATAATTATTTAAAAAATTTTAATATAAATAGTTGACATAGAATTACTTTGTTATATTATATTTAAATATTTAATTAATTAAGGATTTTTTTTATGAAAACTATAGACGCTAAAGGAATTCCATGCCCAAAACCTTTAATTTTAACTAAAACCGCATTAACGAATGCAAATATTGGAGACGAGATAGAAGTTCTTATAGACGATGAAGTCGCATTTCATAATATAACGGATTTTCTTAAAAATAACGGAATAACTTATACAAATGAAGGAATGAATTTTAAAATTAAAAAGAATAAAGATTTATCTTCAAATGAAAACTCTGAAAAATCTTCAGGTCCAGTAATTGCCGTAGCCGATAAAAAATTTATGGGACATGGAAATGAAGAATTGGGCGAATTATTATTAAAAGCATGTTTAGGAGCTTTGAAAGACGCTAATCCGAAGCCCGAAGCTTTATATTGTTATAATAGCGGAGTTTTTTTGGGAGTCGAAGAGCCTTATAAAACTTTACTTCAAGAATTGAAAGATGCGGGAATAAAAATATTTTTCTGCGGAACTTGCGTAAAATTCTACGAACTTAACGATATAAAAGTTGAAGAGCAAACGAATATGCTTGGAATAATAGAAGCTATGGCTAACGCTTCCGCTGTTATAAGAATATAATATTTTAATTTTAAGTTAATGAAAAAGAAAAATTATTATTTCGATAATTCCACTACAAGTTTTCCTAAACCTAAAGAAGTAGCCGAAGAGATGTCAAATTTTATTATGAATATCGGAGGAACTTACGGAAGAGTCAATACGGAAAGAGGAAAGGAAACTACAAAAAAAATCGAAGAATGCCGAGAATCGCTCGCCAATATTTTAGGAGTAAAAAATAGCTCAAATGTTATATTTACTTCGGGAGCGACAAGGTCTATAAACGACATATTAATAGGACTTGATTTGCATGATACAAAAGTTTTAATTTCTTCTTTGGAGCATAATGCGGTTTTAAGACCGATTTATAAATTAAGCAAAAATAAAAATGTCGAATATCAATTAATTCCTTCAATTAAAAATAATAGCGAAAACGGATTAATAGATATTGATAAACTTTCTAATATAATAAAAAAAGATAAAAATAAAATATCGTTGATTATAGTAAATATGGAAAGTAATATAAGCGGAGTAATTCAGCCGATAAAAAAAATTAAAGAAACTATAGGCAATATTCCTTTGCTTGTTGATGCGACTCAATCGGTAGGAAATCATATTATTAAAGCGGAAAATTGGAATATTGATTTCTTGGCGTTTACGGGACATAAAGGATTACTCGGTCCTGCAGGAACGGGCGGTTTTTATGTAAAAAATAGCAAAAAATTAAAACCAGCTTATTTTGGCGGAGGATTTGGCGATTATTATGAAACTCCTTATAGCGTCCCCGAAATATACGAATCAGGCACTCCGAATACTGTCGGAATAATTGGACTTTTAGCGGCTTTGAAAAATAAGCCCAATTGGAAAATAAATATAGACGATTTAACCGAAACTATAAAAGAAATAGAAAGTATGAATAAATATAAAGTTATATGGTCCAAAAATAAAAAATATCAGGGATTTTTATTTTCTATAACCTTAAAAAATAACGATATGAATATGGCTAATTTAACTTATAAGCTATATAATGATTATAATATAGAATGCAGATACGGATTTCATTGCTCTTTTTTATCTCATAATTTTTACGGAAATAAAGAAGGCGCTATAAGATTTTCGTTTTCTCCATATACTAAAAAAGAAGATTTAAAATATTTAATAAATATATTAGGGAAGAAATTATGGTAAAAAGTTTTTGTTATTTACAAACGCCGAGAGATTTAATTAAAGCGGAAAAAATTTTAATGGATGCGGGAATAGAAGTCGTTGTTCGTCCAGCGCCAGAGCCAGTATTTGGAGTATGCAATATGGCTATAGATATTGAAGATAACGATAAAGTATATATTGTGTCTTTATTAGAAGCGGCGGGTTTAATGGTTAAAGTTAAAGATATTCAATAAATAATGAAAGATAATTTAAAAAATGAAATATTGGAACTTGTAAAAAGCGCCGATATTGTAAAGCCAGCGCGATATTTAGGCGGAGAGATAAACGCTATAATAAAGCCGAATGCGGATTTTAAATTTATAATGTCTTTTGCAGATTTGTATGAAGTGGCGATAAGCAATTTAGGACTTTCTATACTTTACGAAGTAATTAATTCAATCGAATACGCTTCATGCGAGAGAGTTTACGCTGTCGCTTACGATTTTGAAAAATTATTAAGAGAAAAAAATATTCCTTTATACACATTGGAAACATTTAGCAAAGTAAAAGACGCCGATGTTTTGGGTTTTACTCTTCAATACGAATTAATTTATACGAATATATTGCAAATTTTAGAATTAAGTCAAATTCCAATTTTTAGAGAAGAGCGAGGAGAAGATTTTCCGATTATAGCCGCTGGAGGTCCGAGCGTTTATAATCCTTTTCCGCTTTCAAATTTTATAGACATTTTTTTGATGGGAGAGTTCGATTTTGAAATAAAAAATTTTGTAGATATAATTTATAATCTTAAAAAAAATAAAGCAAAAAAAGACGATATATTAAAAGAATTATCAAAATTAGAATACGCTTATATTCCGAAATATCCTAAAAATTCCGTGAAAAGAATTTTTGTTGAAAATATTAACGACATGCCTTATGTCAAAAAACCTTTAGTGCCGATTTTGGAAGGAATACAAAATAGAATTTCAGTCGAGATAGCGAGAGGTTGCGCTCATAGTTGCAGATTCTGTTTAGCGGGAATTACTTATCGTCCCGTTAGAAATAGAAAAATTGAAAAAATAATTGAAATAGCTATGGAATCTTTGGAAGCTACAGGTTTTGGAACTTTAAATTTATTTTCGCTTTCGGCGGACGATTATCCGAATATTTCCGATTTAATAGATTATCTTCAAACTTTAGGAGAGCATAAAGGATTTTCTTTATCTCTGCCTTCTTTGAGAATCGATTCTTTCGACAAAGAAACCGCTAACAGAATCGCTCAATTCAAAAAAACGGGTTTAACTTTCGCACTTGAAGTTGGAAGTCATGAATTGAGAGAGAGAATTAATAAATCGATGGACGAAGATGCAATATTTAATATTCTTTCAGACATTCAAACTATTGGATGGAAAACGGTAAAAATTTATTTTATGATTGGCTTTACTGAAAATCCCGACAAAGAAGCTGACGAAATTATAGAAACTTTAGAGAAAATGATAAAGGCGTCAAAAAATAAAGTAAAAATAAACGCCGCAATAAATGTTTTTGTTCCAAAGCCTCATACTCCGCTTGAAAATTTAAATCAACTTACGGACGAAGAAGCGATTATTTGCATAGATAAAGTAAAAAATAGATTTAGAGGAACAAAAGTTTCTGTTAAATATCATCCTCCAAGAATGGCGGAAATTGAAGGAATAATATCGAGAGGAGACGAAAAAGTCGGCGATATAATTTACGAAGCTTATAAAAGAGGAGCGAGATTTGACGCTTGGGTTGAATATTTTAAATACGATATTTGGAAAAGCGTAATTGAAGAAAAAGAATTGACTATAAAAGAGCTTATTTCAAAAAGAAAAAATATGGCTTGGAAATGCATCGACACTTTAATAAGTCAAAAATTTTTTGATAGAGAATACGAAAGATTTCAAAATGGAAAATTTACCGAATATTGTTTTACGGGAAATTGTCAAAATTGCGGAATAGATTATAAAACTTATTGCCATAAATATAAGAAAGAAATTTTAAATAAAAACTTTGAAGAGATGAAAGAGGAATTGAAAACTTTGAAAAAAAGAGATATTTTTTCGGTTAATTATAAAATATTTATGCGATTCAAAAAAGAAGGAATTTCATCTTTACTTGGAATGCATGATTTATCGCGTATTATGATTTCAGCGTTTAAAATAGCGGGGGCAAAAATATCTTTAAGCAAAGGTTTTCATCCGCTTGAAAAAGTTTCGTTTACGCCACCGACTCCTTTTGCCTGCGAAAGCGAAGCGGAATTTATGGAAGTTAGTTTAATCGACAATATTGATATAGATTTGATTAAAAATAAAATAAATAATTTGCTCGCTCATATTGGAATAAATATTTTAAAAATAGAGTTTATTCCGATTAATATAAAAAAAATTAATACTCTGCCAAAAAATATTTTATACGAAATTGAAACTAATGACGATAAAGAGGCTTTTGATTTGCTTAAAAATAAAGAAGAATTAAAAGAAAGCGAAGAGAGAAAAGGAGATTATTTGATTATAATGTCCTCAAATAAAATATTGATTACTTTGCTTGACGGAAACGAAAAATTGATTCGAGTTAGAGATATAAAAAATTATCTTCTTAAAAATAATATTGTTATTAAAAAAATAAAAAAATTGTATTTAGTCGAAATTAATGAATTTGTTCAGATATAAATATGTTCCTGTGAAGAATGTTATTACCGTTACCAAGACTAAAGTCTACAGAGCGATGCGGATAAGTGTTGCGGTAACGCTAGAAATTACGATTACAGATTGCTTTGCTAACGCTTGCAAAGACTCGGAAAATAATCGCCTATCTCCCACCTGACATTGTCTCAGCATTTTTTAATGTTTCGCAATGACAATCCACATAAAAATAACCCCGCATTTCTACGGGGTATTTTATTAGGAGGTAAAACATTATAGTTTAAAACCAATACTTTATTTAGGGCGTCCAAACCCGAAACCAAAAAACACCTCAAACGACAAAGAAGAAAAATTATATTTATCGTATCCATATATATTAGTGTCAGATTTCAATTTATCCATATCGAATTCCATACCAAAATTATATAAGATATTTCCGCCGATTTTAAAAGCCCAACTATCCGAAATATAAAAATTTTTCTCCAAATTTAATTTTATACATGGCATTATTGGAACTTTATACATGTAAGATATTTTATTAAAATCAAATTTATTAATACCTACATATTTTCCCAATCCTGTCGTTATTTCTTTGCCCCATGCATTCTTCCCTTTATGCTTTACTTCGCTATATAGAGGTAGAAAAATACCAGCGCCTATACCGAACGAGACACCGTTATTAAAATTGAGTTTAGGCAATATCCCCAATATTAAATTATGATAATAAAAAATATCTTTATATTCAGCCAAATGCTTATATTTAGCTATATCTTCATCTTTATATTGTGTCCTATATCTCATATAATAATAGTATCCCGTTTCAAATAGAATACTTACGCTATTTAAAGCCCCCATATTCTTAATATCAAAATTAGCCCCTATATCTAAAAAGGCGTTTGCATAAAGTCCGCTGTCTAGTCTACTTCCATTTTCGCTTGGAATAGTATCAAGTCCTTCAGTATAGCTAAACTCCATAGAACCGCCTACTCCTCCGCCAAAAGAAATTTCAAGGTTAACAGAGAAAGCTACGCAGGGAAATATAAATATTATTAAAAATATGTTTTTTAGTATTTTCATTTCATATTTCTTATTAATTTTTAATTAAATTATTCTACCGTTTTAATCAATAAATCGCTCGTATCATCTTTATTTGAAATAGAATTTTTATTTAAATCGCTGTTTTCTTTTTTATCGCTTTTAATGGTTTTATCGTCTTTATTTTTTTGACTTTCCAAATATTCGTTAAGCTCTTCTTTTACTTTATCGATTCCGCCCATATTCAAATTTTCTCTTATTTGTATTTCAAGTTCCAATCTCATTTTAGTGTCGGATGCAAGTATTTCTCTAACCTTTTCTTTTCCTTGAGCTATTTGCTCTCCATTATAATAAAACCAAGCGCCGCTTCTTGTTATAATTTTCGCTTCCATTGCCAAATCGATTAATAAACCTTCGGTAGAAATTCCATGCCCGAATATAATTTCCAAATTGACAACCTTGAAAGGAGCGGACAATTTATTTTTCACAACTTTAATTTTTACTTTATGCCCAATAGTTTCGTCTCCTTTCTTTATCCATTCCGTCCTTCTGATGTCGAGTCTAACGGAAGAATAAAATTTTAAAGCCTTTCCGCCCGTAGTAGTTTCTGTTGGTCCAGCGCCATATCCCGTAGTCGCTATATTCTGCCTTAATTGATTAATAAATATTACCGCGGTATTTGTATTGCTTATTATTGCCGTTAATTTTCTCAATGCGTGACTCATTAAACGAGCCTGTAAAGCAATATGAGCGTCTCCAATATCTCCCGCAAGTTCCGCTCTTGAAACTAAAGCCGCAACCGAATCGACAACGACTATATCGAAAGCCGTAGAAGAAACAACTTTTTCAAGTATTTCTAAAGCCTCTTCTCCAGAGTTTGGCTGCGAAATATATAAATTATCAATATCGACTCCCAAAGCGCTTGCATAAGTCGGGTCTAAAGCATGTTCCGCGTCTATAAATGCTGCATATCCTCCCGCCTTTTGAGCTTCCGCTATTATATGAAGAGTAAGAGTAGTTTTTCCCGAAGCTTCATGTCCGTATATTTCCGTTATTCTTCCTCTCGGTATTCCGCCGACTCCCAAAGCATGGTCTAAAGTTAAAGCTCCCGTTGATATAACATCTACATTGACGGTTTTATTGCTGCCAAGTCGCATAAAAGAACCAGGTCCATATTTCTTATTTATTTGGTCGGTAATCGCATCTATCGCTTCGTTTTTACCGTCTTTTTTTATTTCAGTATTTTCTTTCTTTTTAGCTGTAGCCATTTATTTTCTCCAAAATTAAAATTAATATTTTATATTGTATAAAGATACAATATTTTTGTCAAGTAATATAAACATAAGAATTATACCTTAATTCTTTTATATTGCAAATATATATCTTAAATAATATTTAATGAAAAATCAAATAAAGCCGAATAATTATTATAAGAATATTTTTTATTTATGGAATTTAAATGCCTTATATAAAATTAAAAGTTTTTATAATATTTATTTTATATGTTAATCTAAACGGCGAAGTTTATAATGTATTTTCAAATTATAATAATATATATTATAGTTCGGTTAATAATACTCAAAATGGTTTTATATTAAATAATTCTTCAATGAAAAATAATAATACTTCGGAAATGTCAGAATTATTTGAACCCGCTTTTGCCAATACGGTTAATTATAATAATATTAATTATAGCAAAGATATTAAATATATAGACGGAGTTTCAGGCGGAAAGGCTGTTTTGCTTCCAAATGGAAAATCTTTTATAAAAATAGACAATAAAAGTTATTTTGATTCGAGAGAAAATTCGATAAATAGTTTTAATATAGAATTTTATTTAAATCCTTATCAAGTAAGGATGAATTCTAAAGTTCTTTCAAAAATAGCGATATATAATGACGAAGACGGAGAGAAAAGCAAATATTCGGGAATTCGAGCGAGCATAATAGACGGAAAATTAGTTTGGCAGTTTAATAATTTGTTTATGTATGAAGGCAAATATTCAAATATAACTTTATCTGTGGGAGAGACTTTAAAACCTAACGAATGGCGACATCATTGTGTAAGTTTTGATTCTAAAACGGGAAAATTGGTAAAATATATTGACGGACTTGAAGAAGAAATAATTTATTTAACAAGCACGGGAGATATTAACGGTTCGCCTTACGCGTTTAATATAAATAATATAATTTACGAGCCTTTATATTTAGGGCAGGGATTTATCGGAGCGATTGATTCTTTTTCTTTTACTCCAAATTTTAAGAAAAATTTTAATTTATATAAATACTTAAAAAGAGGCGAGTTAATAAGCGAAGTTATAGACTTAAAAGATAATCACATTTTTATAGATTATATAGATTATAAGGCTAATATTTCAAACGGAACTTATATGGATATTTATTATAGAATTTCAGATAATTATTTTCTGCCCGAAGACGATTTTATAGAATGGAAATTTTTAGATGCAAAAAATATTATCTCAAGCGGAAGATATATTCAAATAAAAGCCGTTCTTGAAAGCAATAGCGAAAGAAATATAAGCCCGATATTAAATAATGTTGAAATTGTTTATCATAGAGGAAAGATGCCAAAAAATCCCGTTAATTTAACTGCGATTGCGGTTAATAATTCAGTCGTGCTAAAATGGGACGGCTCTCATGAAAATATAACGGGTTATAAAATATATTACGGAACTAAATCGGGAATTTATAATAATGCCGATAATATTCCAATAATAATAGGAAATCAAAACGAATATGTTATAAACGGATTAAAAAACGGCGAGATTTATTATTTCGCTGTTACTGCTATAGGCGGCGAGGGCGGAAATATAGAAAGTAATTTTTCTAAAGAAGTTTTTGTCCGAACATCTTATTAAAATAAAAAAGGAGAGAGACTATGCATATAGGAACTAAAGCGGTAAAATTAAGCAATCTTGCGGAAGATTTATTAAGAAAGGGAGTCGATGGCGAGGCTATGGAAGCTCTAAAAAGAAGTATGAGATTAAGCAACGGAAACGATATGAAATCGTATTTGCAAATAGCTTTATCTTTATTTGAAAGCGGAGATTACGAGCATGCAAAAATATTCTTAAATACTTTTTTAGAATATTGGATGTCATCAGAAGCCTACTTTATTTTGGGAGATATCGCCAAAAAAGAATGTAGATTTAAAGACGCTTTTGAATTATACAGAAAAGGAATAACTCTATATAATTCGCATAATCTTAATCCTTATTATGAGTTTTTATCTTTATGCTCTCTTTTAGGAGAAGAAGACGAAGGATTGGAAATAGCAAAATATTTATTGAAAAGAAATAATAGAGATAGAGTCGCGTTGGTTTATATGGCTACTTATTTTTACAGAAATCAAATGTATAAAGAAGCGATAAATTTTTATAAAATATTAGTCGAAAGCGATTTAGCCGATTATAACGATTATCATTATTATGGCGTTTGTTTGCATGAAATGAAAGATTATAAAAAAGCGGAAGATATGTATATTCAAGCTTTATCAATATATCCTGCAAATACTCCAGCCGCAATCGAGCTTAAAAATTTAAGAAATAAAAATTTAAGAGATAATTATCCTAATATAGCTCAAAGCAAGGCAAAATATATGAAGAATATAAAAAATTCGCCTAAATCAAACGATTATTTTCATTTGGGAAATATAGAGTTTATAGAAGGAAATTACGAAAAAGCCGCAGAATATTATTATAAAGCTAAAGAAGTTTATCAAGCGAGTATTGAAACGGAAAATAATATTGAAAATAGAGAAAAAGTTTTAGTGTGATTTTTTAATTAATTATTAAATACGGAAACTTTATTTCTTCCCATACGCTTTGCTTCATACATAGCGCTATCGGATTCTTTTATAGTGTCAGAAATAGCTTTTTTTGAAGAAGGTTTATATTCCGACACTCCTATACTTATAGTTATATTTATAATATTCTTTTCGTAAAAGAAAGATTTTTTTTCTATAGTTTTTCTTATTCTTTCGGCTAAAATATAAGCCTGTTCTTTTTTAGTATTCGGGCATATAACTAAAAATTCTTCTCCACCGTATCGAATCGCTATATCGCTTTTTCTTAAAATGCTTATATTATCCGAAGAATTATTTAAAAGTTTTCCAATTTCATGAAGTATAAAATTTCCGCAGTCATGCCCGTATATATCGTTTACATTTTTAAAATGGTCTAAATCCATAAACATTATTGACATATTATAATTATATCTTATAGCTCTTTCAACTTCTTCGTCTATCACTTTATTGAAAAATCTAACATTATATAATCCTGTGAGAGCGTCTATTGTAGATTGAGCATTTAATGTGTCGATTTCTTTTATAAGATTTTTTATAACATTGTCTTTTTCCATTGAGGATTTTTCTTCTATAAGACTTATATTTAATCCGATATTTCTTATTTTTAATTTAATAACCGTTTCGTATAAATCGTATAAATTTGCAACTCCCAAAGGATGATTTTTATTATCTACAATTATTATATATTCGGTTTTATTTTTAAGCATATTGTCAAATATTTTTTCTAAATCGTCTTCGGGATAAGCCGTTATAAAATCTTTATTCATATAAAAAGAAATTTCTTTATTAAGAACGGCTTCGATATTTTTCGTAGTTTTTTTTGATAATTGTTTAAGAACGCTAATCGATAATTGACGATAATCTATTATTCCGACTAATTTATTAGATTCGTTTACGATAGCCAATAATTTAAAATTCTCTTTGCTCGCTATTAATTTTGATAGAGTAATATTTTTTTTTACAATTTTAATATCGCTATCAATATGAGATTTTACCGCATTCTTATACATTAAATATAAAACCTTTTTTAATATTTATAAAAGCATATTAAGACATTATTATATACTAATATTTAATTTTTTTCAATAATTATAATTTATTAATATTTTTTACTTTATAAAAATCGTCATTGATATGGATTTATTGAGACAAGTTGTGCAAAAGCCAAGCAATACATAAAAACTTTTTACTTTTTTATTTAATATAAATAAAAAACCTCTAAAACCTTAAACTAACAAAAAACAAAAAAAGAAGCTCGCCCATTTCAGACAAGCCTCTTCAATAATATAAAAAAAGAAT
>ENA-ORSC01001483-ORSC01001483.1-human-gut-metagenome-genome-assembly--contig:-NODE-1483-length-15970-cov-4.866352_pt1 | contig 15970 bp, 19 predicted proteins | sample MGYA00242178_ERZ509140 | MGnify/ENA primary metagenome ERZ509140 (study PRJEB26280, sample SAMEA2338681) | human gut metagenome | biome: human gut; feature: human-associated habitat; material: faeces... | reverse complement strand
TAGTTTTAGACGCTTCTGATTTTACGGTTGATAAAAATACCATAAAATTAAGCGATGCTGGAATAGGAAAGTTTAGTGGTAAAAATCTTACTGAAAAAAAAAGCTAAAGAATATACCTTAACTTTGACTTACAGCACTACTGCAAATGTAGAACCAAAATCTCGAGAAATCACTACGGATATTGGCATTGTTCAAAATCATCTTTTAACTAAAACTGAATTTACGGATTATGTTAAAAAATGGAAATGGCAAGCTAACAGCACAGCGCAGGCAAACGCAGGAAATATTTATGTTAATTCTAGCGATAATCAGAAGTCGGCTCAATTTCAAGTTAATTCTCCTACTTTCACAGCGGATAATACTAAAAATTATTCAATTTCTGCCGCTGGAAGCGGAACAGCTTACTCAAAAGCTAATGCTTTAAATATTTTTGCATCTGCCGCAAAGAAGGACGACAAAAATAATACATCTACAGGTTATGAAAGTTATTTTTCGGATATTAAAGGCTTAAAAACTGTCGATAGCGATACTTTGAATAAAATGACTTTGTATCTTCAGTTTATATTAAATGACGATACCGCTTTAATAGATACGGAGTTAACGCACATAACTAACGCTAATGAAGGTTTAAGTTTTGAATTGAGTTTAGGGACTCAAAATGATACTTGGGGAGATTAACTATAAAGTAAATAATAAATTCCTCATATTAAATAAATTTTGTTAAACTCCTCATTGTAAGTAGTTTTTGCTTGCAGTGAGGGTTTGATAAAGTAGTTTATAAAAGTTGAGGGTTTAAGTTGCGGTTTTTAGGTTGCGGTTAGAAAATTCTTTTTTTATATTATTGAAGAGGCTTGTCTGAAATAGGCGAGCTTCTTTTTTTACTAGAACAAAAAATAACATTTAAAAGTTGACTATTAAATTTATATATGTTAAAATACTTAAAATTATTCGCTTAAATTTTATAAATTAAAGCGTTAATTTGAAGGTGGTATTTATGTTAAAAATTAATTTTTCAGGGCAATCCTACGATATGCCTAAAGAAATGTCTTTATTAGACTTTATAAAACAAAACGCTAAAAAAGAATCTAAAGATACAATTGCCGCTAAATTTAACGGGCAAGAAGTAGATTTAACATATATACCAGAAACTGACGGAAATTTAGAATTGATATTTACTACAACGAATGAAGGACTTGAAATATTAAGACATTCTACTAGTCATTTGATGGCTCAAGCGGTTAAAAGACTTTATCCAAATGTTCAAGTTACAATCGGTCCTGCAATTAAAGACGGTTTTTATTACGATTTCGATACCGACAAACCTTTTACTGACGAAGATTTGCCTAAAATTGAAGCGGAAATGAAAAAAATAATAAAAGAAAATATTCCCGTAATTAGAAAGAGAATGACTAAAAAAGACGCTATAGAATATTTTAAGAAAAATAACGAACCTTATAAAGTTGAAATAATAGAAGATATTGACGCCGATACTGTTTCTTTTTATGAACAGGGAGATTTTATCGATTTATGCAGAGGTCCGCATGTTCCATCTACGGGTTATTTAAAATCTTATAAACTAATGTCGGTTGCGGGAAGTTATTGGCGAGGCGATTCAAATAATAAAATGCTTTCTAGAATATACGGCACGGCTTTTGAAAGTAAAGAATCTTTAGATAATTATTTGAAAAAACTTAAAGAAGCAAAAGAGAGAGACCATAGAAAATTAGGGAAGGAATTAAATTTATTTAGTTTTCATGATGAAGGACCTGGTTTTCCTTTTTGGCATCCAAGAGGAATGATTATTTATAAAGAAGTTGAATCTTATATAAGAAAAGAAAATGAAAAGCGAGGATATGTCGAAATAAAAACTCCCGCGATTCTAAACGAAGAATTATGGCATAGAAGCGGACATTGGGATAATTATAAAGAAAATATGTATTTTACCGAAATAGACGAAACCAAATTTGCAATTAAGCCTATGAATTGTCCTGGCGGTTTAATCGTTTATAATTCTAATATTCACAGTTATAGAGATTTGCCTTTAAGAGTCGCAGAATTGGGTTTTGTTCACAGGCATGAACTTTCGGGAGCTTTGCATGGACTTTTTAGAGTTAGAGCTTTTACTCAAGATGACGCTCATATATTCTGCACCGAAGAACAACTTGCCGATGAAATTATAAATACGATTGATTATTATTTGTCGGTTTATAAAGATTTTGGATTTAAGAATTTTGAAATATTTGTTTCTACGCGTCCTACAAAATCTATAGGCACTGACGAAGCTTGGGAACTTGCTACAAATTCTCTTATTAACGCTTTGGATAAATTAAATATCGCTTATAAAATTAACGAAGGAGACGGAGCTTTTTACGGACCGAAAATTGATTTTAATATTAAAGATGTTTTAGACAGAAATTGGCAATGCGGAACTTTGCAGGTTGATTTTTCTCTTCCAATGCGTTTTGAAATAAGCTATGAAGGAAAAGACGGAAGAAAACATACTCCTGTTATGCTTCATAGAGCGATATTAGGTTCTATGGAAAGATTTATTGGAATATTAACCGAACACTATAACGGAAAATTTCCTTTATGGTTATCGCCTTTGCAAGTCGCTATAGTAAATGTTTTGAATGATAAAAATCAAATAGAGAGAGTTAAAGAAATAGCAAACGCTTTTAAAAACGAAAATTTTAGAGTTGAAATTGACGATGGAAACGATAATTTGGGAACTAAAATTAAAAAATACCGCTTGCAAAGAACTCCATATACGGTTATAATAGGAGCGGAAGAATTATCGAGCGGAAAGTTATCCGTTAGAACTCGTTCTTCAAAAGAATTAAAGGATATAGATTTAATTGAGTTTATAGAAAAACTTAAAAAGGAATCTAAGGAGAGAATGAATGATTCTATATTTTCTACATGAGGTAGAGAAATAATGGCAACCGTAAGAAAAGAAGGAGAGAGAATTAATCAATTTATTACGGCGAAAGAAGTCAGGGTAGTGCATGATAAAAGAGGAAGTTTAGGTATTATGAATACTAAAGACGCTCTTGCTATCGCTAGAGAAGAGAATTCGGATTTAGTGGAAATAGTGCCTAATGCCGAGCCTCCTGTTTGTAAGATAATAAATTACGGTAAGTATAAATTTGAGCTTCAAAAGAAAAATAAAGAAGCTAAAAAGAAACAGAAACTTGCGCAACTTAAAGAGATTAAGATGCGTCCGCAAATAAGCGTTCATGATTATAACTTTAAAATGAGACATATTCATGAATTCTTAAGCGAGGGAAATAAAGTTAAAATTATGATAATGTTTAGAGGCAGAGAAATGGCTCATACGGAATTTGGGTATGACCTTATCGCTAAAATTATGAAAGATTTGGAAAACGAAGCCGTTACTGAAAAGCCTCCAAAATTGGAAGGAAAAAATTTATCTACGGTTTTAAATCCCGTTAAAGTTAAAAAAACTTCTTCGGATATTGATAAATCGGATAAAAAAGAAAATAAGGAAAATATAGAATAATTAAGCCCACTAACTATGCATACTTATCATATGTATAGACGAGCATAAATTAAAATTAAAAAATAAATTAAAGAGGAAAAACTATGAGAAATAAGTTGAAAACTAAAAGCGGAGCAAAAAAGCGTTTTAGATTTTCTAAAAGCGGAAAAGTGAAATTTGCTCATGCATTCGGAAGTCATAAATTTTTACATAAAAGACCCGATACGAAGAGAAAATATCGCAAAGCTAAAATAGCGGACGATACGAATATGGCTGAAATGCCAAGATTAATGCCTTATGGCGGATAATAAAAGGAGATAAAAATGAGAGCAGTCAGCGGAACGGTAAGAAAACATAAAGTTAAAAAAATACTAAAAATGGCTAAAGGCTATTACGGTTCTCACAGTAAGCAAATGAAACAAGCTAAAGAAGCCGTAATAAGAGGATTAAAATACGCTTATAGAGATAGAAGACAGAAAAAAAGAATGATGAGAAGATTATGGACATTGCGTATTAATGCGGCTTGCAGACCTTTGGGAATATCCTACAGCAAATTTATAAACGGACTTAAAAAAGCTAATATTATAATCGACAGAAAGGCTTTGTCAAATTTGGCTATAGACGATTATAAAGCTTTTGAAGCTGTGGTTGAAGCGGCTAAAAAATCTCTAGCATAATAATAAACTTCTTAAATAAATTTTAACCGTCCGAATTTATTTATTTTGGACGGTTTTTTATTATAATTTATATTTTTTTAACTTGAAATTTATAAATTATATTATAATATAAACAAATCGTTAATTTAAAACAAGGAGTATTTAATATGTCTTTAATAGATAATATAGTAGCGAGAGAAATTTTAGACTCGAGAGGAAATCCTACCGTAGAGGTGGATGTTTATTTGGATAGCGGAGCTTTTGGAAGAGCGGCAGTTCCATCTGGAGCTTCAACGGGAGAGCATGAAGCCGTAGAATTAAGAGACGGAGATAAAGCAAGATATTTAGGCAAAGGCGTTCAAAAAGCGGTTGAAAATGTAAATGAAATTATTTGCAATGAATTATTAGATATGGACGCTTTAGAGCAAGTTGAAATTGACAGAACTATGATAGAACTTGACGGCACAGAAAACAAGGGAAAACTTGGAGCAAATGCAATATTGGGAGTATCTCTTGCAGTAGCTAAAGCTGCAGCAGATGAACTTGGCATTCCTCTATACAGATATATTGGCGGAACAAACGCTAAAACTTTGCCCGTTCCTATGGCTAATATTTTAAATGGCGGCGCACACTCAAGCGCTCCTATAGATTTTCAAGAGTATATGGTTATGCCCGTAGGTTCTTCAAGTTTTAAAGAAGGAATTCGTTGCGTAGCCGAAGTTTTCCATAATTTGAAAAATATTCTTCATGATAAAGGTTTAAGCACAACCGTTGGAGATGAAGGCGGTTTTGCTCCAGATTTGAAAGACAATGAAGAGCCTTTAAAAGTTATTATGCAAGCAATAGAAAAAGCGGGTTATAAACCAGGCGAAGATGTATGCATTGCGATGGACCCAGCTTCAAGCGAATTTTACGATAAAGATAAAAAGAAATATATTTTCAAAAAGTCGGATAAAAGAGAGCTTTCTTCTGCGGAAATGGTAGATTTTTACGCTCATTTGGTAAATAATTATCCTATCATATCAATAGAAGACGCTACGGCTGAAGACGATTGGGAGGGATGGAAAATCTTAACCGAAAAATTAGGAAAAAAAGTTCAGTTAGTTGGAGACGATTTATTTGTTACAAATGTTAAAAGACTTCAAATGGGACTCGATAAAGGAGTTGCTAATTCTATATTAATAAAAGTTAATCAAATAGGTTCTTTAACCGAAACTTTAGATTCAATCGAACTTGCTAAAACTCATAATTATACTTCCGTAGTTTCGCATCGTTCGGGAGAAACCGAAGACACTACAATAGCCGATATAGTTGTCGCCACAAACGCGGGACAGATAAAAACGGGAAGCGCTTCAAGGAGCGATAGAATAGCAAAATATAATCAACTTTTAAGAATAGAAGAAGAATTAGGAAATAGAGCCGTTTATTTAGGAAAAAAAGCTTTCTTTAATTTAAAATAATTCTTATATTAAGTATAGACAGACCTATTTCAAATTCTAAAAGGTTTGGAATAGGTTTTTTCATTATTTTTAATTAAAGGAGTAATTATGGATAAATGGATAGTATGGGATAAAAAATTTGAAGTCGGCTATAAAAGAATTGACGACCAACATAGAGAACTTATTAATATAATAAACGATTTGCATGCGGCGTCAGAATTAGGCGACTTATATAATTCCGAAGCGAGAGATAAATTTAAAATTGTTTTAAAAAGAACGGTTGATTATGCGACTTATCACTTTGCTACAGAAGAGAAGATAATGAAAGCCGTTCATTATAAATATTTTAAAGAGCATATTTCAAAACATAGAGAATTTTCAAGCAAAGTTTTGGAAAATGTTATTAAATACACAAACGGCGAAAATGTCGATATGGATGATTTTATCGTTTATTTAAGAGATTGGCTTTTTAGTCATATTATAGGCGAAGATAAAAATTTTGTTGACGAATTAAAAAATACTCTTGAAAAAATGAAAGAAGAAGACGAAAGAGTAAAATAATATCTTAAAAATCGGGCTGTATTTTTTTAAGTATCATTATATAATCGTATTATCAAAAATAAAAAATATTTAAAATACTATTGATGCAAAACGAAATAAAAAAAATATGTATTATAACCGATATAAACGGAATTTACGGTTTCGGACATTTTACCCGAATGAAATTTATTGCAAATAAACTTAACTTTTTTTACGATTTTATATTTTCTTCAATTAACGACAAAAGCGATATATATTCAAAGTCAAATATTGAAACTTGCAAATTTAACGAAATAAAAAATATTCGTCCTTATTTGACTATAATCGACTGCAGAGAAATCGATAAAAAATATATAAAATATTTAAAAAAATTATCTCCCGTTATAATCGTAGACAGCGTTGGCGAAGAAAGAAATTTTGCCGATATCATTATAGAAATGTTGCCGAATTTGGAAAATGGCGATTTGGTTAATATAAAGCCTTTTTTTACTACAATTCTTAATTCTAATACAAAACCTCGATACGACAGCGAAGCTCCGATTCTCGTTTATTTGGGATTTAATAACGATTTGAAAAATAAAGCTTTTCAGATAATATCTAAAATAGAAAATAAAAAATTTGTGTTTATAGAATCTGAAAACGAAAACGGAAATATAATATCAAAAAATTTTTCTCCCGATATATTTGAAAATTCTTACTCGGCGGTTATAACTTATTTTGGACTTACCGCTTTTGAATGCATTGAAGCTAAAATTCCTGTAATATTATTATCGCCTACAAAATATCATAACGATTTGGGAGAAAAATGCAAAGATATATTTTTTAATTTAGGATTTTTTGAAGAAGTTGATATTGAAGAGGCTTTTAATAAAATAAATAATTTTCTTTTTGATTTTAATTTGCAAAATAAATATAAAGAAAATTCCAAAAATATAGATACGGAAAAATCGATTGAAAGAATAAAAATTATAATCAATAATATCGCGGATTTTAAAAATATAAAATGTCCTTTTTGCAAATCAAAAAATATAAAATTAAAAAATAGAAATGCAGAATCGAATTTATATAAATGTAGAAAATGTAATTCTTTATTTAGAAAATTTTTCTTTCCCATTTCAACCGATTATTCTTCAAAATATTTTATCGAAGATTATAAAAATCAATACGGAAAAACCTACGAAGAAGACGAAGAAAATTTGAAAGCTCTCGCAAAAAATCGTTTGGAGATAATAAAGAATATTAAGCCCGCTGGAAAAATATTGGATTTGGGTTCGGCAATGGGATTTTTCTTAAAAGAAGCTTCATTAAACGGATACGAAACCGAAGGAATAGAGATAAGCGAATATGCGGCAAATTATTGCGTGAGTAATCTTAATTTAAATGTTCATAATATTTCTTTACTCGATTTTGAATATAAAAAAAAAGAATACGATATAATAACGGCTTGGTATGTTTTGGAGCATATATACAATTTCGACAAACTGCTTGAAAAAATATTATTTTCTCTTAAAGAAGACGGAATTTTTGCTTTGTCTATGCCAAATGGAAACGGAATTAGCGGAAAGTTTAATAAAAATTATTTTAAGATTGTTCCCACTGACCATGCTTTTGAAACAAATTATAAAGCTTTGGATAATTTTTTAAAAAAATATTCTCTAAAAAGAATTCATTTAGAAAACAAAAGCGTTTATTATAATAGATTTTGCGATATTTTTAATTTTGGATTTTTAAAAAAAAATAAAGGATTAAAAAATTTGTATAATTTATTTGCAAAAAAATATAATTTAGGCGACACTTTTGAATGTGTATATAGAAAGATTAAATAGTTGTTATAAATAGCTCTATTCCTAAAGTAATCTAAAATTAATAATTATTTTCTTTTAGGATAAGGAAATAATAATTATTACTTTTTTGATGTCAAATAAAGTAAGTAAAAAGCATCTCTTTTTTGCCATAGTTCTTTATTGACAATAAAATAACATATAATTTTAAATATATAAAAAAATAAATAACTTGTATTTTATAATATTAATTATAAAATAATTTAATAATTTTTCGGAGTTTTATAAATGATACTTGACGGAAGAGAATTGTCTAAAGAAATAAAAGAAAATATAAAATCGAAAGTCGCTTTGCTTGATAAAAAACCAAGAATAGATTTTATATATTTTGAAAATGATAAATCTACTGAAATATATTTTAATAGAGCTAAAAAATCCGCAGAAAACGCGGGAATGATTGGTGCGCTTCATAATCTTAACGCAAACACAAGCGAAAAAGATTTTTTAACTTTAATAGAATATCTAAACGAAGAAAAAGAAACCAACGGAATAATGATTCAAGCGCCTTTGCCTAAACATATAGATAAAAAGAAAGTTTACGAAACAATCTCGCCAGATAAAGATGTCGATGCAATATCAAATGTAAGTTTAGGAAAAATATTTTTGGGAGAAAGCAAACTTATTCCATGCACGGTTAAAAGCGTAATGGCTTTACTTAAAAAAACTAAAACAAAAATTGAAGGAGCTAACGCCGTAGTCGTTGGAAGAAGCGATATAGTTGGAAAACCTTTAGCTCATTTACTTCTTCAAGAATCTGCAACGGTTACAATAACTCATTCAAAAACAAAAAATTTAAAAGAGATTTGCAAGAAAGCCGATATATTATGCGTGTCTATAGGAAAAGCGGAGTATATAACCGAAGAATATATTAAAGAAGGAGCGATTGTTATAGATATTGGAATAAATGTTTTAGAAGACGGTTCTATAAAAGGCGATGTAAAATTTGACGAAGTTTCAAAATTAGCTTCTTTTATAACTCCAACTCCAAACGGTGTGGGAAGCGTTACGGTTGCAATGCTTTTAGATAATTTGCTTTATCTTTATAGTCTTCAAAATCAATAATTTCATAATAAATAATTTTACATTTTATATATTAACATTGTTATAAATTAATGCTATAATGCATAAATTAAAAATTAGGAGATTTAAAAATGATTGGAGGATATTTAGAATATTATTTCGGTTATATATGGATTTTAATACCTGGTTTAATACTCGGATTTTGGGCGCAAGCTAAAGTTAAAGGAACTTACTCAAAATATAGCAAAGTTCAAAATAGAAGAGGAATAACGGGAGAGCAAACTGCAAAACATATATTAAACGCTTACGGTATAGATATTCCTGTTGAAAAAATAAATGGAAGTTTAACCGACCATTATGACCCAAGGGCAAAAGTATTGCGTCTATCTTCGGGAGTTTATAGCGGAACGGATGTGGCGGCTTTAGGAATAGCGGCTCATGAGGTTGGACATGCGATACAGCATGACAGAGGATATACGCCTTTAACTTTAAGAAACGGTTTTTATCCTTTATGCGCGATAGGAGACCAATTTGGACCTTTCTTAGTTTTAGCGGGAATATTAATTGGAGGAGCGGGAAGTTTTTCTCAAACGATTATGTTGATTGGAATAATATTATTCGCTTTTGCGGTTTTCTTTTCGCTTATAACTTTGCCCGTTGAATTTGACGCTTCAAACAGAGCTATAAAAATTTTAGATAAAGGCGGATTTTTAGATTCTGAAGAACTTGACGGAGCAAAAAAAGTATTGAAAGCAGCAGCTTTAACTTATGTAGCCGCCGCCGTTACTTCGGTTTTATCTCTTATAAGGCTTATATTAATTGCAAATAGAAGAAGAGATTAAAAAGATTAAATATTTTTAAAATCAAAAAATAAAGAGGTTAATTTTTAATTATCCTCTTTTTTATTTTTAAAATTTATTTAAAATTATTTTTATTTCGTTATGCCATTTATTTATATATTCTTTAAATTCTAGTTTTGAAATTTTATTTTCTTTTAATTCTGAAAAATGATAAGGCGAAATCATATTTGCAAAATTCTCGTCAATTTCATTGTCTATATTTTTTATAAAATATTCTAATTTGTTTATAAATTCTTTTTCGTTTATATTCTCTTCAATATAATCTTTTATATTTATATTTTTTTCATTTGTATTATTTGAATTTATATTATTAAAGATTTTAACATTTTTTATTTTTGCAGATTCTTTTGTTAAATTAAAAATTTCAATTTCTTTTATAATTTTGTTTGCCAAAGTTTCAAAATGCATTTTATAACTAATAAGCGAAGAAGAAGATTTTCTTAAAATATTATCGTAGCATTCTATATTTTGATTATCGTTTAATCTTTTATATTTCAAATTTTCAAAAGTTTTTAATTTATCAGAACTTAAAAAATCTAAAGCTATTGCATTTGAATATTTTGAATGGCTTTTATTATCTAAATGACAAAAATCGCAACCTGCAAATAAAATATATTTTGGATTAAGAAAATTAGCAATTCTCAAAGCGGGCATTATAACGCTTCCTTCCATAGGAAAATAAATATTATTATCGCTATTTTTATTATAATAAATAATTTTTTCAAAACTTTCATTATGCGAAAAATAAAATATTCTTTTTTTATTAATATTCGTAAGCGGGAAAGAATAAGCGCTATGAGTTGTAAATATTGGAATATTTTCTTTTATAGCGTCTATCATATAAATGCAAGAATAAAATCCTCCGTCAGTCGAAACTATCGCATCAGGTTTTATATTATTTTTTATTAAAGTATTGAATGCATGCGACAAAACTAAAATAAAATGAGTTTTTGAGAGTTCTTTTATTTTTTCAATATAATTGTCTATCGAAGCGCCCGCGGATATTAAAAGCAAAGGAGTTTTTTTATTTAAAATATTTTTATAAGTTTTTATAGAATAGCCTTTATTGAAAGCTAAATTATAAATTATATTTCTTGCCCAAATCGGAGCGAAATAATAATTTGAAGTTAGAGACATTAATTTTTCTTTAATTTTATTCATTAAAAGAAAATTAACATTGTCGTAATAATTTTTATTTTCAGCGTTTATATTCGAGGCTCTTATATGCATTATACAAATTATTTTTTTAATATCTTCTTCGGCTATATAAAAATCGAAAAAAGAAATTATATCTTCAATTTTTTCGTCTAATAAAATAATTACTCTTTTTAAGTTTTTAGATTTTATATTTTCAAAAATTAATTTCGCTATTTCAATATCTTTTTCTATTATTATTGCTTTGCTATTTTCATTTAGGGATAAAAAATAATCTATATGATAAAACGAAGATATAGACAAAAAAATTCCAATACGACTAGAATTATCTTTTATATTTTGATTTATTAATTTTTTAGCTTCTTCAATCGGAGCGTAAATTGAAGTCAAAGGCTTATTATTATATAAAACGGTTATTAGATTTTCTTTATTTAATTTTATAGAATATATAGAATTTTTTATTTTATATATATTTAATTTTTCAATCGCTCTTAAATTATATTTGTTATTTTTAAGCTCTTCAATATTATTAATATAATTATTCATTTTAATTTTCTCTTTTGTAATTGTTTTATGATATATAAAAACGAATAAAAATACAATTAATTATTTTAGTAAAATAGAATATAAAAACCGAGCCTTTACTAAAAAGAACTCGGTTTTATTTTCAAGCAAATATTTTTTATGATAAATTAAAAGCGTTTATTATTCTTTAATTAGCGATAATAATAATTAATTATTTCTATTATCAATCTAATAATAGACATAATAGGTATAGTAGTAAATGTTATATTTAATATTATATTTATTCCTCCTTTTTTATCATAATCAATATTTCTTTTATGTCTCCTATAAGCGTCATATCGTCTCTTCATTATGCATCACCTCCCCTTTACTAAAATTGAAATGAAAACTTTCAATTAAAAAAGAAAGGTGCAACTGAACTAGAATTCTAATAACTAGAGTCAACAGTGTTATCTGACAAGTCTGTATTTTGATTACATAAGCATCAAAGAACTTTAGGCTAAATGGAGATTTGATAGACATATTTAATTTACCTTTTTTAACTGTCCTGTATAATATCTCTTTCCTTCAGGTCCGAAAACTATCCACAATTCTCCGCTGTCTGTATTATAAGAAACATAGAAATAATCATTAGCAGGCTTAGTAATAGTCGCTTCAGATTTTTCATATGAGCTACCAGCATTATGAGTGTTAGGGGAATCGTAGTTATACCACCACTTTGTTACGGTGATAGAAAAATCGGTTTGTTCAGTAGAACCAGAAGTAAAACTAGCCTTCCCCGTTATAGTGCAAGTGCCGTCATTGTTTATTGTAACGGTTGCATTATTACCCAAGATATTGTTATATGTTCCTTGAGCTGGATGAGATTGTATAGTAGCACCAGTTTCAGTTGGTTCTTCGTTCGATTTACAGCTTATAGATAAAGCCATAACTAAAGCTCCTACAACCATGTAGGTAAATAATTTTTTTGTTTTTAAAATATTCATTTTAAAAATCTCCTTTTGAATTTAATTTTTTTATAACTAAACAGAGATTCCTCTCTGATAAGCTATCAAACTTTTTAAGATACCCGCAAAGAGCGGACAAAATATAAATTGATTTAATGAAAAGATTTTTGCAATAGAAAAGAGCGAAAAGTTTAAATGATTGGAGACATGACATGACATGACATGACATGTTAACTGCGTTTTTAATCATTTAAATCCTCGCTTTTAAAATTTCTTTTTTAGTTTTATTTAGTCAATTTTTCAATTCAATCAAATAAATATTTTCAAGTTATACGATATTTAAAAAATTTGTCAATAGTTTAATCGATTAAAATTATTAAAAATCAATCTCGCTTCACAGGAATTATTAAAAATATTTTAAAACTACTTCTTTTCTAATTTTTTTAAATATGTCGACAAATTATTATAACCGTTATACCTTAAAACTTCATAGGCTTTTAATCCTATTGAATTAGGCTCTGAATAATCAATATCTTTATAAATTAAATATCTCGCTATATTTATTTTTGTTGCAAAAAATATTGCATTCTGTCCCCAATCGTCTTTTTCGTTTATATCTACTTCAATATCTTCAATTAAATATTTTATAAGTTCCAAATTCTCGCTTTCAACGGCATACATTAAAATAGTTTTTCCAAAAATATCTCTTTTGTTTATATCGCTTCCGCTTTTTATTAATATTCTAACCGAATTTAAATTTCCAAACTCGCATGCATGAAATAATGCGGTTTTTCCTTTATTATCTGTGCTATCCAAATTATCAATATTATTATTCAAAATCAAATTTATTATATAAGGATAATCGGCGGACAAAATTAAAGCGTTCTCTCCGTTATTATTAGTCAATGAAATATCGGCGTTATTTAATAAAATATAATCCGCTAAATCGTAATATCCTAAATAAACCGATTTCATTAATAAAGTATTTCCTTCGTTATCCGCTACATTTATATCGCCGCCATTTTCTAAATATAAAGAAATATTCAATATCATATTTCTTACGCTTTCTCTATTATTTATTTTATCAAATATATTTGGTTTTTCGGGAATATTTGAATTTTGAATTTCCTCAATTTCTTTTTGTTCTTCTATAGTTTCTATAATTTGATTATAATCATTTTCTTCTAATAATGAATTTGAATAAAGATAATTTTGAAAAATTAAAACAATATAAATTATAATTAAAAAATATATTCTCAATTATTCTCCAATAATATTATTTAATTCTTTTAACATAAATTTAAAATCTTCTATTACTTTAACTTCTTCTTTTTGATTTCTTAAAATATAAGCGGGATGATAAGTGGCAATTACGGGAACTTCTTTATCTTTATTTTTATAATAATGAATTTTACTTCTTGCTTTTCCAAAAGGCATTTTCAAATCAAACTCGATTAAATTTCCAAAACCATGTCGTCCAAGCGCGCATATTATTTTAGGATTAAGTATTTCGAGCTGACGCGTAAAAAAGTTTCTGCAATTAATTTTTTCTTCAGGCAAAGGGTCTCTATTTTCTGGCGGACGACATTTTAAGGCGTTCATTATATAAAAATTATATTTATTTATTTTAAGCTCTTCAATCCATTTGTCTAAAAGTTTTCCCGCTCTTCCAACGAATGGAAAGCCCAATCTATCCTCGTCAGCGCCTGGAGCTTCGCCAACAAAAACTATATCGGGATTTTCATCGCCTCGTCCAAATACGACATTTAATCTCGTTTTGCATAATTGTTCGCATTTCATACAGCGCTTTACTTCTAAATATATTTCTTTTAATTCTTCGTTTTTAATTTCATTATTATTTGTATTATCATTAATTTTATTTATTGTATCGATTTTTTTACTTGTATTTGATTTTTTATTTTTTAGAATAATTTTTTTATTTTTATCTTTATGCATCGTATCTGAAAATTTTATTTTATTATGTTGTAAAAAGTATTCTTCGGTTATATTTATATTTTTCATTATTTAATTTTTTATAAACCTATTAAAATCAAAAGTATATGAAATATAAGCTCCAATTCCGCAATAGAAACCGCTTGCAAATTGTTCGCAATAAATACTAAAATTCAAAGATAAACTCGCTTCGTTATTTAAAACCAAATAAATTCCAGGTCCTAAATGATTTAAATATAAAACAGCCTTATTATAAAAATCGTAAGCAAAATGATATTCCAAATATATTCCCGCTAAAGAAAAACCAAATAAAGAACCTGGATATACTCCGACTGCAAATTTTAATCTTATCGATTCAACAACTCCTCTCGTATCCTTAAAATACATTGGCAATTCTAAATTGGCAAACATTGTAAAGAAATCGCCCAAACCTATTAAATAATGCAATTGCGGATTAATTCCAAATTTTTGTTTTGAAGAGCCTGGAAATAAAAATTCAACCGCTCCGATAAAACCGTTAAAAAATTGATATCTCGGCATAATTGAAAATTGAGGTTGTCCTTCTATTCCGACTCCGACTTTAGGCAAATATGTTATAGGAAGAACTCTTGCAAATATATCGAAATTTCTTAACACTCCAAAATTAAGCATTATCGGACTTGATAAAGTATATTCTTTGCTTCCTTTTTTTATTTTTGAATTATCCAAATAAAGAGTTCCGCCAAGTCTTAAAGCTCCCGTCATCCCCGTATACATTTTGTAAGGAAAAGAATAGGCAAGCGCCGATACAAATAAAAATATTACAATGAATTTTTTCATATATTTTTCTTTTATAATTTATTTAACTTTAATAATATAATATTATATAAAAAATATCAATCTTAATTTTAATTATTCTATAAGTATTATATCATATTTTGTCTATTTGTCAAGTTTTACGTCTTGTATATTGTGTCAATGAACAACAAATTATATTAAAATAATATAAAGGAGGCGATTCAGTGAACAATATCAATTACGTCAATCTCGGCGAAAAAATTAAATCTACTCGCAAAGAACGCGGATACACCCAAGAAAAATTGGCAGAAATATGCGACATTTCCACAGGTTTTCTCGGGCATATCGAACGTGGTACAAGAAAGCTTTCTTTAGATACATTATTTTGTATCGCAACGGTTTTAAATGTCAGTATAGATTATCTTTTAATAGACTCGGCAAACAAATCAGACAATTTTCTTGAACAAATGGATTCGGTTGCTCGTTCTTTAAACCCGTCAGCCTACAATTCTTTTCGCAAAACCGTTAAAATTCTTGCGGAACATATTGATGAAATGTAACAAAAAAGACTTTCTATATCTACCGTTTTCATTATATCGGTATTCATATAGAAAGTCTTGTACTTTTTGTCCAATTTTAATTTATTTCCAACATTCCGTTGTAATACACATCAACCGTTGAGGACGCTCCGGTCAAAAACATATAATATTTACCTTTATGATTATAATGCGGCATTCCGTCCGTACTCAACAAATTAT
>ENA-ORSC01001477-ORSC01001477.1-human-gut-metagenome-genome-assembly--contig:-NODE-1477-length-16041-cov-3.822657_pt1 | contig 16041 bp, 19 predicted proteins | sample MGYA00242178_ERZ509140 | MGnify/ENA primary metagenome ERZ509140 (study PRJEB26280, sample SAMEA2338681) | human gut metagenome | biome: human gut; feature: human-associated habitat; material: faeces... | reverse complement strand
TATGCATTACATCCCATTGGATAATATTCACTATAGGATTCTTTTGCTTGTACTTCATAGCCATTGCATAGAGTCAATAACATTGTAACGATTGGCAATAGCAATACCTTTTTCTTTCTATTCTTCATACCTGGACTCCTTTCTTTTCATATGTAATATCTAAAAAGACAATATAAAACCAATATAAAGATAAATTCTCACTAATATTATAAAGAAAAACTTATACATAATGTATAAGTTTAAATGTAGTGTATAGAATTTCATTTTGATTTTTTAAAGTTTTCTAAAAAAAAATTCACAAAAATTTCACAATTATCATAAAAAGAAACCTTGAGCATTCACTCAAGGTTTCGATCTTACTGAATTCCGTCCGGATTCTTTAGTGTGAAGTTCCAGCTGTCTTCGCACATTTCATCAATGTCATACTTTGCACTCCAGCCAAACAGCTTCTTTGCCTTGCTTGGATCTGCATAGCATTCTGCAATATAAAGGTTTTCTACATTCATTCCGTTGTTGTTCTCTGCGTTTGCTGCTGCAGATTCCAGCAGTTTCTTTACAAGGCTGGAAGCATATCTGGGATTGTAGGTTACAACAGCCAGTGCTGTCTCCAGATCTTTACCTCTGATCGCATCCAGTACAAAACAAGCTTTCGTTACAGACACTCTTGCGTAGGATAATTTAGCAGAAGGTCTTGTATCTTTATTCGCATTTCTTTCTCTCTTAATTTGAGATCTATGTCCTTTAGCCATGAATAAAACCTCCTTTCAATTATCTAACTTTGGACTTCTTTTCGTCTTTACCATGACCTCTGTAGGTTCTGGTAGCTACGAATTCGCCAAGTTTGTGTCCAACCATATCTTCAGTTACATATACCGGAACATGCTTGCGGCCGTCATGAACTGCAATTGTGTGTCCAACGAAGGACGGGAAAATTGTAGAACGACGGGACCAGGTCTTGATAACCTGTTTCTGTCCAGCAGCATTCATAGCGTCCACTTTTTTCAGCAAGCTGGCATCAGCGAACGGTCCTTTTTTCAGTGATCTTGCCATTGTTGTTCTCCTCCTTAACCTTATTTGATAGCCTTACCGTCTCTTCTTCTTACGATCAGCTTGTTAGAAGCCTTTTTAGACTTTCTGGTCTTCAAGCCGAGTGCCGGTTTGCCCCAAGGAGTGCTCGGCCGATACCGGTCTTACCTTCACCACCACCATGCGGATGGTCATTCGGGTTCATAACGGAACCGCGAACGGTAGGACGGATACCCATGTGACGCTTACGTCCTGCTTTACCGTAGTTGATCAGGTTGTGATCGCCATTGCCTACAACACCGATTGTAGCGCGGCAAACGATCGGAACCATTCTCATTTCACCGGAGGGAAGTCTCAGGGTTGCATATTTGCCTTCCTTCGCCATCAGCTGTGCGCTGTTACCTGCAGAACGAACCATCTGTCCGCCCTTGCCGGGATATAACTCAATGTTGTGTACCTGAGTACCTACAGGGATCTCGGACAGAGGTAAGCAGTTACCTACTCTGACCTCGGCCTCTGCACCGTTCATAACCTTCATTCCGTCGGTCAGACCTTCGGGAGCGAGGATATAGGATTTGGTACCGTCTTCGTAGCAGATCAGCGCGATGTTTGCTGTTCTGTTGGGGTCGTATTCGATACCAACTACAGTTGCCGGAATGCCATCCTTGAATCTCTTGAAGTCTACCATTCTGTACTGGGTGCGAACGCCGCCGCCATGATGTCTAACGGTGATCTTGCCCTGATTGTTACGACCGGAGTTCTTCTTCAGAGATACGCAAAGGCTCTTTTCAGGAGTTGTCTTTGTGATCTCGGAAAAATCAGAACCAGTCATATTTCTTCTGGAAGGTGTATAGGGATTATATGTTTTAATTCCCATGATGATTTCTCCTTTACTATTTATTATCGTGCTTGTATGCACATATTCGCGATGAACAGAGCGAGTGCGGATCGACGAGGAGGCTTTGCTGTGCTTGCACAAGCAAAGAGCTCATCGGCGAGACGTATACGCGTGTAACGCGACCGAGAGACGTCAGTCTCGAGGTTCTCGCTCGTCGTGCCCTCGATCGTTACCTGAAAGCTTTTATAACAAACCTTTGTCTCAAGCTTCCTTTCATCGCATCTTACAGACCAGCGAAGATCTCGATATCTTTGCTGTCAGCGGTCAGGGTTACGATAGCCTTTTTGGTCTTGGCTGTCTTACCAACTACCATACCGCGTCTCTTGTTCTTGCCGTCAGCGTTCAGAGTGTTTACCTTAGCAACCTTAGCGCCTTCGAACATCTTCTCAACAGCTTCCTTGATCTGGGTCTTGTTTGCTTCCGGATGTACCAGGAAGGTATATTTCTTTTCGCCCATACCAGCCATGCTCTTCTCAGTGATGACGGGTTTGAGGATAACGTCATAGTACTTAATGTCTGCCATTATGCGTACACCTCCTCGATTGTCTTAACAGCGTCCTTTGTCAGAACAACCTTGCCAGCCTTCATGATGTCATATACGTTGATGGTGTTCGGCAGAGCCATCTTCACATCAGCGATGTTCTTTGCGCTCATCATTACGTTTACATCATTCTCGTTTACAACAACCAGACCGTTGTTTACATCCAGGTTCTTCATAACCTGTGCAAAATTCTTGGTCTTGATTTCTTCGAACTTCAGCTCGTCAACAACGATCAGCTTCGCATTTGCAACCTTGTCTGTCAGAGCAGACTTCAGAGCAGCTCTCTTCTCTTTCTTGTTGAGCTTGAAGGAATAATCTCTCGGTACGGGAGCGAATACTACGCCGCCGCCTGTCCACTGGGGAGCGCGGATGGAGCCCTGTCTTGCATGACCGGTTCCCTTCTGTCTCCAGGGTTTTCTTCCGCCGCCGGAAACCTCGGAACGAGTCTTTGCTTTCTGTGTTCCCTGACGATTGTTTGCAAGCTGCTGAACAACTGCCATGTGTACCAGATGTTCGTTTACTTCAACACCAAATACCGCATCGTTTAATTCGATTGTATCGATCTGCTTGCCTTCCATATTATAAACAGATACGTTTGCCATCTGTGTGGTCCTCCTTTCCAGTTTTAAGCCTCAACCTTAACGGTCTCTTTGATGGTTACCAGAGCTTTCTTAGGTCCGGGTACAGCACCCTTAACCAGGATCAGGTTCTTGTCAGCATCTACTCTTACAACATCCAGATTCTGTACAGTAACCTTTACGCAGCCCATGTGACCAGGCATTCCTTTGCCCTTGAATACGCGGCTCGGAGAGGAGCAGGCACCGTTGGAACCCTGATGACGATGGAATTTGGAACCATGAGCCATAGGTCCTCTGTGCTGACCAAATCTCTTGATCGCACCCTGGAAGCCCTTACCTTTGCTGATTGCAGTAGCGTCGATTCTGTCGCCAGCTGCGAAGATGTCAGCTTTGATTTCCTGTGCCAGTGCGTACTCAGACGCATTTTCAAACCGGAATTCTCTTACATATCTCTTGCAGGAAACACCAGCTTTTTCGAAGTGTCCCTTCTGAGCTTTATTTACGCCATGTCTGTGAATGACTTCCTTCTTGCCAGCCTTGTCTCTGTTGATAACTTTTTCTTTCTTATCAACGAAACCAACCTGAACTGCTTCGTAACCATCATTTTCTACGGTCTTGATCTGTGTTACGACACAGGGACCAGCCTGAAGTACGGTTACCGGGATCAGCACGCCGTCTTCGTTGAAGATTTGAGTCATTCCGACTTTGGTAGCTAAAATCGCTTTTTTCATTGTTCGTTTGACCTCCTGTTGATTTCTACATAGCGGAATGTTCGCAACTTTCCTGCTTCTGCATCAGAAGTGGTTAAAGCAGTTGGACTATTCATACGTCTCTGTAGAGGTTCTTGCAATTACTTGTTTGTTTTCATTTTGATATCGATGTACACACCAGCAGGCATTTCCAGTCTCTGCAGAGCATCAACGGTCTTGGGTGTGGGTGCAATGATATCGATCAGTCTCTTGTGTGTGCGGCGCTCGAACTGTTCTCTGGAGTCTTTGTACTTGTGTACGGCACGCAGAATCGTAACTACTTCCTTCTTAGTGGGAAGCGGTACCGGTCCGCTCACCTGTGCTCCATTTTTCTTGACTGTTTCGATGATTTTCTTCGCAGACGCATCAACTAACTGATGATCGTAAGCTTTCAGTGTAATCCTCATTACCTGATTTGCCATAAAAAAAGTCGCCTCCTTTTCGCGCTTTTGAGATAAGTGCGACAAGCGGTGACTGTACACGTTCCCGTGTGTGTCCTCTTGATAAGCAACCCTGAAAGATCCTTTCTTTCTCTTATCGTGGACTCCACGTCGTTTCCCCTGTCTTGTGACAGGTGCTGTTATCTGGTACAGTGACTTGTCGTCAGTTTACTAACTTGACATTCGCTCCGCATAAAAACCTGCAGGGATTATGTATTTTCCGTTGCAGCAACCTTATGCTTCTTCGCTATCATGTCACAGCACTTAGTAGTATAAAGTAAGCCCTGCAAAATTGCAAGGCTTTTTTTCAAAAACTTTTCTCTTTTTTTGTACATTTTTCGATACAACAGTTCACTCGTGATTCCTTGCGCACAGATTCATGCTCGCATGAGGATCTGTGCACAAGGAATCACGAAGGGAGCGCCAATCGATGAGCAAAAGGAGCTGCGCAAGCAGCGGAAAGCAGCGCAGCTGCGTTTTGCGAATGGCGCGGTGAACTTTGGCTAAAACTCGTCCCACTTATTCCACGATCTGTGCCTTCGCGAAGAATACCGGCAAATGGAAGTTCGGTGTCGGATTATCGATCGGAGACCAGGAAGCATAATGCTCAATTTCAGGAGTCTGGGCTATCTTATAGAAGTTACAGTAAAACTCGGTCTCCCCATCCAGCTTTTCCACTCCTGCCTCTTCCTTCAGATAGCTCTCAGGGATCAGATAAGTCAGTGTCCAGCTGTCCTCCTGTCTGTCCGCTTTGCAGTCTACAACCTGCAGATATTTCTCCGGCATCGGTTTACGGCCTTTTCTTCCCTTTCCATATGCTGCATACATCGCACCGTTGGAATTGACTTCAAAATTTAAATACATTACATCGTTGGTCAGCGCTTCACCCTTTTCGGGGAATGCAAGGAAAACCTCCATCGCGCTGTCCTCACAGACCATATCCATAAAATTGTGGTAAACGCGCTTCGGATCCTTTTCTTTGCAGACCAGCTTCACGAAAAGTCCCTGATCCTTCAGGTAGCCCATCCACCCGTAAGCCTCCGGCTTCTGCAGGCATGTCCACATAAAATGATCCATCGAAAACCGCTGACAGGATTCGATTTCTTCCTTATTTAATATTGTTTTTACACGATACCCCATACGTCCCTCTTTTCTGCCGCGTTCCTAGACCGACGGCGTTTATTCATGACAATAGAATGCTCGCAGAGCGTGCATTCTATTGTTGGCTGCGCACTTTGAATAGCATTTTACTGTGCCTCCGCCTCCGCGCATCCTGATGCTTTGTTCTATCCCTACCTTATCATACTATGCCAACCAGCGCAAGCACACCCTGCACTGCCAGTTTTGCAAAACCGCTCAGCACCATCACAAGAATCGGATTCCAGTTTTTCTTTTTTAACAGCCATACTGCAACAACAAAAATCACGATCGAATCCCACTTCGTCGACATAAAGCTCACCGCGTCGTTCCAGAACGCAGTGATTAGGATCGATACGCCTGCCGCCGCGATCATCGACACAACTGCCGGACGCAGCGTTTCCAGCACGCCCTGCAGCATGCTCATTTTACGGTATTTTAAATAAAGATAGGACAGCACCGTTACCAGGATGCACGACGGCAAAATACAGCCAAATGTCGCCGCCAGTGCTCCCAAAAAGCCTGCCAGCCGGATGCCGACAAACGTCGCGGAATTGACTGCAATCGGTCCGGGCGTCATCTGGGAAATTGTAATCAGGTCGGTAAATTCCGATCTCGACAGCCACCCATGCTGCGTCACTACCTGCTCCTGAATCAGCGGAAGCGCTGCATAGCCGCCGCCGAAGCTGAACATTCCGATCTGCAAAAAGCTCAGAAAAAGCTGCCAGTAAATCATCTCTTTTTCTCCTTTCTCTTCCGGATCAGGGTCCTTACCACTCCGAGCACGATACAGAAGATCACGACATAGACCACGTTGACGTTAAAAATGCAGACTGCAAGGAACGCTGCCGCCATAATTGCGAGGGATGATTTTTGCTTTCCTGCCGCGATGCCGCTGCCCATATCATAGACAACCGACGCAATGACCGCGCCGACGCCCGCCTGCATGCCGTCCAGCACCGTTTTTACAATATAATTAGAAGAAAATGCCGCATAAAAATAAAAGATCACCGACAAAATCACAAACGGCGGAATAATCGTTCCGATGATCGCTGCGAGTGCCCCTGCGATGCCCGCCAGCTTGTAACCTACGACGATTGCACCGTTTACCGCAATCGCTCCCGGCGCAGACTGCGCAATCGCCACCAGATCGAGCATTTCCTCTTCATCGATCCAGTGCAGCTCATCTACAAATTTCTTTTTCATCAGCGTGACGATGACGTATCCGCCGCCGAACGTAAACGTGCTTAAATACAGCGTGGAAAAAAATACTTTTCGGATCTTCGTCCATTTCTCCTTCATGCTTTCCTCTCATTTCTGCGCACGCTTTTTCGCATGCCCGCTGCTTCTGTTTGTTTCTAACATCGTACAGCCTCTTGTAATCGTTCTTATCATACCTTTTCTTGTAATATAAGTAAAATAGTATTATAGTATAAAATATATAATATTTTTATTATATAAGCTGTGCAGGAGCAGCCTTTTGACACCTTCGGCACAAATAGCTGCGTGAAAATAAGCGATCACACTTATTTTTCACCCGATCACCTTGGAGGAACCGCCATGACTCTGCGTCATATGAAAATTTTTGTCGCCGTATATCAGCAAAAAAGCATCACCCTCGCATCGAACAGCCTGCATCTGGCTCAGCCGTCCGTCAGCCTGGCGATCAAGGAGCTGGAGGAATATTATCATATCCGCCTGTTCGACCGCCTCTCCCGACGGATTTACCCGACGGAGAACGGGCATCGCTTCTATGAATATGCACTTCATATCGTGTCACTTTTTTCAGAAATGGAAAATAAAATTCCCGCCTGGGATGCAAATGCCCCGCTCCATATTGGCTCCAGCATCACTCTCGGTACCTGCCTGCTCCCCTCCCTTGTCAAAGCCTATCAGGAACAGCACCCGGAAATCAAAATCTATGTAACGGTCAAAAATACCGGCACAATCGAGCAGGCAGTCGTCGACAATCAGCTGGATTTTGCCCTGGTCGAAGGCACTGTCACTCACCCGGAAATCATTTCAGAGGTCTTTTCTGCCGATACGCTCTGCATGGTCGCAGCTCCCGGACATCCGCTTGCCGCCAACCGGACGATCACCCTCGCCGACGCTGCTTCCTGCCCCCTCCTTTTACGCGAACCGGGCAGTGCCGGCAGGGAAATCGTCGAAAGTCTCTTTTTATCCGGCGGCATCCAGATCGCGCCCGCTTGGGAAAGCGTCAGCACCCTCGCCCTCATCCGCGCCGCCCAAAACGGTCTCGGCATCGCAATTTTGCCGGAGCTTCTCGTCCGGGATGCACTGAAATCCGGAGATCTTGTCTCCCTTCCGCTTCCGCCCGACATCCTGACCCGCAGCCTATACCTGATCCGGCACCGCAACAAATACCTTTCATCCTCCGCAGAGGAATTTCTGAATTTATGTCGGATGTGGAAATTTTAAGTGGGTGAACAGTAACGATTTTTTCATCGCAACGCTCCAGCAATAGAATGATTGCTTTTTGGGCGTACTTCCTGTATGATAATCTCGTATTATTATCCTGTGCATACACGCGCAAATGCAGTTTTGCCCGGATACTTTGCAGACAATTTCTGTAACTATATTACTTACAAAATGAAGAATAAAGATTGAAAAATAAAATTTTTCAATCGCGAGATTTGTGTCTGTGCGCACTTGACACAAACTCGGCATGCGCAAAAAGCGTGCGCAGAAATGAGAGGAAAACATGACAAAAATAGATATTGTATCCGGCTTCCTTGGAGCCGGTAAGACAACCCTGATCAAGAAGCTGTTAAAGGAAGCGCTGGCAGGAACCCAGACCGTCCTGATCGAAAACGAATTCGGTGAAATCGGTATCGACGGAGGATTTTTAAAGGACGCTGGAATCGAAATCAAAGAAATGAATTCCGGCTGTATCTGCTGCTCCCTGGTAGGCGATTTCGGAACTTCTTTAAAGGAAGTTTTAAACACCTATCATCCCGACCGTATTCTGATCGAGCCCTCTGGCGTCGGCAAGCTTTCTGACGTTATGAAAGCAGTCCAGAATGCGGGACTTGGCACAGAGGTTGAGTTAAACAGCGCGGTTGCTGTCGTAGACGCTTCCAAGTGCAAAATGTATATCAAGAACTTCGGTGAGTTCTTCATCAACCAGATTGAGCACGCCGGAACGATTATTTTAAGCCGTACAGACGTTGCATCCGAAGAAAAGGTAAAACAGGCGGTAGAGCTGATCCGGGAGCACAACGAGAAAGCGACCATTATTACAACACCGCTGGCACAGCTGGAAGGCAAGGAGATTCTTGCTGCCATTGAGGGGGCAAAGGATCTGGAAGCAGAGCTGATGGAGCAGGTAAAGGCAATGCATGACGATCATGAGCACCACCATCACCATGAAGAGGACGAAGACGAACACGAGCATTGCTGCCATCATCACCATGATGAGGAGGAAGATGAACACGATCATGAGCACCACCATCACCATGATGAGGAGGAAGACGAACACGAGCATTGCTGCCATCATCACCATGAAGAGGACGAAGACGAACATGAGCATCATCATGAGCACGACGAAAACTGCACCTGCGGCTGTCACGATCATGACCACCACCATCACCATCATGCCGATGAAATCTTCACCAGCTGGGGCTTTGAAACTCCTGCAACCTACACGACAGAAGAGGTTGAGGGCTTCTTAAAAGAGCTGGACAACGAAGAAAAGTACGGCATCGTTCTGCGTGCAAAGGGTATGATTCCGGCAGCAGACGGCACATGGATTTATTTCGACTATGTTCCCGAAGAGAGCAATGTGCGTGCTGGTAAGCCTGATGTAACCGGTAAGATTTGCGTCATCGGTTCGAAGCTAAAGGAAGCAGAGCTGGAAAACCTGTTCAGAAAATAATAGAATGCGAGTTCTGAAAGCATTCTGTTATCAAGAATAAAAAGAGGAGAACTGTATGAAGCCGGTTTATATTATCAACGGATTTTTAGGGAGCGGGAAGACAGAGTTCATTAACTTTACACTGGATCAGCCGTATTTCCAGAGCTCCGGCAAAACCCTGCTTCTGCTGTGCGAGGAGGGCGAGGAAGAATACGATCCTTACGTTTTAAAGCGCAGCAAGACGATCGTGGAAACCATCGAGGAAGAGGCGGATTTTACTCCGGAAAAGATGGTCGAGCTGGAAAAGAAGTATCATCCGGAGCGCATTATCATAGAATATAACGGTATGTGGAAGTTCCGCGACCTGCGCCTGCCGTGGCACTGGAAGGTGGAGCAGCAGATCACAACGATCGATGCATCCACCTTCCCTATGTATTTTACGAATATGAAATCCATGGTTTCGGACATGATCCGCAAATCCGAAATGATCATCTTCAACCGCTGCGATGGTATCGAAGACCTCAATACCTATAAGAGAAATGTCAAGGCACTCAACCAGACTGCAGAGATTATTTTCGAGGATCAGGATGGGGAAATCGACGAGATTATGGAAGAGGATCTCCCATATGACTTAAAGGCGGATAAAATCGTGTTGGATGACAATACCTACGGCATCTGGTATCTGGACAGTCTGGATCATGTGGATCGCTATGTCGGCAAGACGATCGAGTTTATCGGCATGGTGATGAAGCCGGAGGAATTCCCGAAAGGCTATTTTGTGCCCGGACGTATGGCAATGACCTGCTGTGCGGAGGATATGACCTTCCTCGGCTTTGCGTGCGTTTACGATAAGATCGATCTGTATCAGGAACGCGACTGGGTAAAAGTGACCGCAGTAGTCAAAAAAGAATATTTTGCGGATTATGAAGGCGAAGGTCCTGTGCTGTACGCAGAGTCTGTGACAAAGGCAAAACAGCCTAAAGAGCCGGTTATCAGCTTTACCTGATCGGCAGGAAACGGTTATGGCAGAGAGGGATAAGGAACTGCAGCTTTTGGAGAAGCGGTTTGCAGAGCTTGCAGACCGCGCCTGGCAGCAGAATCTGTTTGTTTTTACCGGCTTTTTATCGCTGGCAGAGCAGGAGGTGCTCTGGAGAAGCGCTGCAAAGGCGGGAGTACATATCGAATTATACGGCGGAATGGATGGCGCAGAGCGGTGTATGGGCAGGTTCGGAGATCCGGAGGAATTCGGATATGAAGAGCCGTTTCCGATCTGTGCGGTAAAAATCGAGCCGCTGGCGGAAAAATTTGCGGAAAATTTCAGCCACAGGGATTTTATGGGCGCGATTCTAAATCTTGGGATCGACCGGAGCACGATCGGGGATATCTGTGTGGAGGGCAAATGCGCGTATGTGTTCTGTACGTCTGCGATGTCTGTATTTTTACAGGAAACTCTCGAACAGGTGCGCCATACAAAGGTGCGTTGCGTGCCGGTAGAAAAGCTGGAGGCGTTGCCGGAGAAAAAACTTTCTTACCGGGAAGAGCATGTGGCGAGCCTGCGTTGCGACGGAATTGTGAGCGCGGTCTGGAGACTGCCGCGCAGCCAGGGGCAGACGCTTTTTTCACAGAAAAAGGTCTTTGTCAACGGGAGGTTGAGGGAAAACGGCAGCCAGATGTTAAAGGACGGGGACACGGTATCGGTCAGAGGTTTCGGAAAATTTATTTTCCGGGGTGAAAAAAACACAACCAAAAAGGGACGGCTTGTGATCGGAGCCGATCTTTTTGTATAGGAGGACGTATGCTGGGATATACCTGGATTCAATGGCTGTTTTTCTTTTTCTTTTACAGCTTTTTTGGTTGGTGCTTTGAATCGACCTATGTTTCACTGCATGAAAAACGGTTTGTAAATCGCGGTTTTATTCGTGGACCTTTTCTGCCGCTGTATGGAACGGGCGCATTGATGATGCTGATCGTGTCGATGCCGTTTCAGGACAATCTGATTTTAACGTATGTGGCGGGCTGCGTGGGCGCGACAGTGCTGGAATATATCACGGGCGTGCTGATGGAAACGCTGTTCAAAGTCCGTTACTGGGATTATTCCCATAAAAAATTCAACTTCCAGGGTCAAATCTGCCTGGAATCTTCGCTGGCATGGGGATTTCTGACGATCCTGATGACGCGGATGATCCACAAGCCGATCGAAGCGTTTGCACTCTGGCTTCCGTCTTCGGTGCTGACGGGTGTGACGATGGTTGTGACTGTGATTTTTGCAGCGGACTTCGCCCTTTCCTTCAAGGCGGCCCTGGATTTGCGCGATGTACTGGTTCGGATGGAGCAGGCCAAGGACGAACTGGAAAAGATGCAGAGGCGTCTGGATGTGATTCTGGCGGTTTCCGAAGAAAACTGGGAAAACCGCAAAAAAGAGTGGAACCAGAGTGTCGAGAGCACCAGGGCTGGCTTTGTACAGCGCCGGGATGAGCTGGTAAGCGGTATCGAAAAGCGTTTCGAGCGTGCAAAGGAGCTGTTGCCCAGCGGAAGATTGAATGTCAACCGGGAAGAGCTGTTCGACCTGCGTTCAAAATTTGGTGTGAACCTACAGCGTCCGGAGCTGGCCTCTTTCCTGAAGGATTTCACAAAACGCGATATGCTGCGCGGCAACCCGAGCATGGTTTCGAAGAAGTTCTCCGAAGCATTGGAAGAACTGAAGAAATCCGCTGTGGAATATAAGAAAAGAGAAAAAAAATAAAATGCACGCTCTGCGAGCATTCTATTGTCAGGAATAATAACAGGGTGCGCAGAAATGGGAGGAAGCATGACAGTTTTTTGGGGATTGATGATTCCGCTTGCCGGGACGACGCTCGGCTCGGCATGTGTATTTTTTCTGAAAGACAAACTCAACGAGCTGCTGCAGAAAGGGCTGTTGGGCTTTGCATCCGGCGTCATGGTAGCGGCGTCTGTCTGGTCGCTTTTGATTCCGTCGATGGATATGGCGGCGGGAATGGGACGGCTTGCATTTGTACCGGCGGCAGCTGGCATGCTTTTGGGCATGGCGTTTTTACTGGGGATGGACCGCGTTATCCCGCATCTGCACCTTGGTACACAGGAAGCGGAGGGACCAAAAACCTCCCTGAAAAAGACGACGATGCTTGTCCTTGCGGTGACACTGCATAACATTCCGGAGGGCATGGCGGTCGGCGTCGTGTTCGCGGGCATGCTTTCGGGCAGCACCGGGATTACCGTCGCGGGAGCGTTTTCACTGGCGATCGGAATTGCGATTCAAAACTTTCCGGAGGGTGCAATCATTTCGATGCCGTTAAAGAGCGAAGGACAGATGAGCCGCAAAAAGGCGTTTCTGTACGGAACGCTTTCGGGAGCGGTAGAGCCGGTCGGTGCGGCGCTGACCATCGCACTCGCCAGCGTGATCGATCCGTTTTTGCCGTATCTGTTGTCATTTGCGGCGGGCGCGATGCTCTATGTTGTCGTAGAAGAGCTGATTCCGGAAGCCTCGGAGGGCGAGCATTCGAATCTGGGAACGGTTGGATTTGCGGTCGGATTTGTACTGATGATGGTGCTGGATGTGGCGCTGGGATAAAAGGATGCCCCCGGCAGCAGAGGATTTTGGTTCTCTGTTGCCGGGGGCAATTGTTCATGACAATAGAATGCTCGCTCTGCGTGGATCGCACTGCAGCGGAATGGAAGAATGTCGCTTGCAGGCGGAGAATCCTGCTTCGCAGGATTCTTTTTTACACAACTTCCAGGTGCCAGGTATAATAGAGCTTCGGATAATCGGAAAGATAATGCTCGAGCTCGAAATCATACCGAACGGTGCCGCTTGCTGTAAACGGGAGCGGTGCGAAGCTGCCGTCTTTTAAGGAAACGGACAGGTCGCTGATGACAAAGCCCTGTTTTTTCATTTCTTCTTTAAAATAATTGAAATAAAAGGCGCCGTCTTTGGAAAGCGTATAGCGTACCTCGTAGCGGTAGCCGGAAAAGAGACGTTTGCTCTGTGTCAGAATTTCCTTTTCCTGCATCCGGTCGCGAGACAGAAACGGATAAAAGTTTGCAAGCAGGGCCGTTCCCTGACGGTAGTCGCCCTCGTGCCAGAGGCGGGTTCCATCGAAAAGATGCTTGCCGCCGACGGTCTGGTATTTCCCGCTGCGGGCATCCTGACGGATGGTTTCCTGCAAGGTCTTTAACTCTTCCTGAACGAATTCCGGCATGCGCTCCGGCAAAACGGGAGCTGTGGGGGCAGGTTCAGAAGCAGCCTGTGGAGCCTGGGCGGCAGACACCTGCTCTGCCAAATTTGACTTCTGGTTCTGCTCTGTCTGGATTTCTGTTTTAATTTCATCAAAAAAGGACATGATGGGATTCTCCTTTGTATACTACCCCCTATTTTAAGCATTAAAGATTTTGTTTGTCAAATTTTTCTTCACAGTATTTGCAGCGATAAACTTCCTTGTTCGGGTCAGCGAGGACGAAGATCTGCGGCAGCTCCTGCTCGATCGAGGTAATACAGCGGGGATTTTTGCAGCGAATGACGTTTTTGATCTGTTTGGGAAGCTTTAATTCCTTCTTTTCGACGATATCCCCGCTTTTGATGACATTGACGGTGATGTTATGGTCGATGAAGCCGAGAACGTCGAGGTCGAGCATGTTGACATCGCATTCTACTTTCAGAATGTCCTTTTTGCCCATCTTGTCGCTGCGCGCGTTTTTGATGATCGCAACGGTGCAGTCGAGCTTATCGAGCTGCAGATGGTGATAGATGGACATTGCCATGCCTGCCTGAATATGGTCGAGTACAAAGCCTTCTTCAATTTTACCTACGTTTAACATAAGAAATCTCCTTTTTCTCAGTCCACATGAATATTTAAGAGGGTCAGAATCAGCGCCATCCGAACATAGACCGCGTACTGCACCTGTTTGAAATAAACGGCTCTCGGGTCGTCATCCACATCGACAGAGATTTCGTTAACTCTGGGGAGGGGGTGCAGCACCAGCATGTCGGGCGGTGCGAGCTTCATTTTTTTAGCAGTCAGGATATAGAAATCCTTCAGGCGGACATAATCCTCTTCGTTGAAGAAACGCTCTTTCTGAACGCGGGTCATGTAAAGAACGTCCAGCTCGGGCAGCTTGTCTTCCAGACGGATGACTTCTTCATAAGGAATATTTTTTTCACGCAGCATCTCTGTGATATAATCCGGAACCCGCAGCTCGGTCGGGGAAATGAAGATGAACCGGAGGTTGTCGTAGCGGGAGAGCGCGTTGACTAAGGAGTGCACGGTACGACCGAATTTTAAGTCGCCGCACAGACCGATGGTCAGGTTGTTTAAATGCCCCTTTAAGGAACGGATGGTCAGCAGATCGGCATAGGTCTGGGTCGGATGCTGATGTCCGCCGTCACCGGCATTGATTACGGGAATTGATGAGTGCATTGATGCAACGAGAGGGGCGCCTTCTTTGGGATGACGCATAGCACAGATATCTGCGAAACAGGAAATAACTCGGATGGTGTCGGAAACACTTTCTCCTTTGGATGCTGAACTTGAATCGGCTGAAGAAAAACCGATAACAGAACCGCCGAGATTCAACATTGCGGTTTCAAAACTGAGTCTTGTTCTTGTGCTTGGTTCGTAGAAAAGTGTAGCAAGCTTCTTTCCGTGACAACATTCGGAATATTTGGCAGGATTGGCTGCTATATCCGATGCAAGGTTAAGAAGTTCGTCAAGCTCATCTACGGATAAATCTAGTGGACTAAGCAAATGCTTCATAGTGACCTCCAATTATGTACTGCCTTTTGGCATTTTTATCATTCTAGTACATCTTAAGTATTAATTCAATATCTTTTTAAAATTATTTTTATTGACAATGAAGAAGCACGAATATAGAATGTTTACGGAACCATGTGGTTTAATTACCGAAACAGGAGGGTAAATATGAAAACAATTATGAAGAGAATTGCGGCACTCGTTCTCATCGCAGCTATGGCTGTTATGGCTGTTGCAGGATGCTCCAAGAGTTCAGGAAGCAAGTCAGCGGGCAACAAGAGTGCAGACACAATGTTTGGCCTTATGAAAGAGGCACAGGCACTTGAGAAGAAGACAGTTGAAGTCAGTGCAGAAATCAATACGAACGGTGTTAAGGCATCAGTGACGCTGAACGGTAAATCTGATGGCAAAGCAACTTCCGTAGGAGCTACGGTTACTTACGGCGGCGTAACGTTTTCACTTGATGACGTAATCGTTTTTACAGATGATGTTCTTTATATTAATGCAGGTTTAATACTTGAGCAGATAAAGCCATTTATTAATACCGCAGGTGAAAAAGCCGCTTCCGTTGTAGAAGCTCTGGGAGACCTTGGCTGGGTAAGTTTTGAAGCAAAGGGACTTTTCGCAACATCATCTTGTGATGAAGTGTATGACATTTTTGACAAGGCATTTGATTCTATTATTAAGAAGGCCGGAAATAAATTCACAATTTCACTTTCATCCAAGGATGATATTCAGGCAGTTGTTGATGCAACAGCCAAGATGCTTAAGGAGAACAAGGATACTTTCGTTAAGATCATGACAGATGCTTATGATAAGGTAGACGTTAAGGATATTATAGAAAATACGGTTGACGAGCTTGTCGACAAGCTTGCATCCGCTTCCGGAAAAGATGTCTCAGATGAGGATAAGCAGACACTTAAAGATCAGCTTATGTCAACAATCGATGTATCCGATATCGAAGTAAGCAAAGAAGACATTGAGAGTTCAATCGACGACACAGTCAAAAAACTTGAAGATACCAAGATTGCCG
>ENA-ORSC01001473-ORSC01001473.1-human-gut-metagenome-genome-assembly--contig:-NODE-1473-length-16076-cov-12.141377_pt1 | contig 16076 bp, 18 predicted proteins | sample MGYA00242178_ERZ509140 | MGnify/ENA primary metagenome ERZ509140 (study PRJEB26280, sample SAMEA2338681) | human gut metagenome | biome: human gut; feature: human-associated habitat; material: faeces... | reverse complement strand
AGGAGAAGCGCAAGGAAAGGGAACTGGTGAACGTAGCCCGTGACATCTTCGGGCGACAGACACATATCACCTACATAGACCTTTGCGAACAGTTGCAGCAGGTCTTGGACGTAAAGGAGCGTACTGCCAAAAGCTACATCCGATTTATGCGTGAACGGGACATTATCATCAAAGACCCGTCCAACCAAAGTTATTTTATGATTGGTTTAATTTAATCAGGCAGCCTTATGTATATAGATAAAGACGTTTTTACCGTATGGATGGAACGTATCATGGATAGGTTCGACATGCAGGACAAGAAGATAGACCGGGTAATAAAAGGACGTGAAAGTAGCTCCCCGAACACTGACCCGTTACCGAAAAAAGGGAATACTCCCTTTCCTTATGCTGGATGGCAGATGTTATTACCGTGCTACGGACGTACACAAGTTAATCCGGGAAAAAACCGATTAATTTTTTCTTTTCTAATGGCTTTCAATCCTGTTTTGTCGTGAGATAAGGCAGGATTTTTTTTATTGTATGCCAGACTTTTCAAGGATTTGGCTAACTTTGCAAAAGTTACATAAGAAAATAACGGCGATTGAGCAGTAACCTGTGATTTCGCCTTTATATATAACATATTCGTTCGCAGAACGTCTCAAAGTAGAAAACTGGCACTTTTCAATAATGACGAGATTTTCAGCGCAATGTCTATGCTATGTTTCAACATAGCGTGGGCTTGCCTGTTTCGTCATTAAGGTATGCCAGTACCTCTACTTTGAAGCAGTGTAAGTTCACGCTTCTTTTTTGGGGTCAAGTCAAAAAGTATGTGGGTATAATATTTGAGAAACATTTAAAGTTTGCAATGCTAAAAACATACATCCTTCCAAAGTATTATAAATCAAGCACATCAGACGAACACCTGATTGGACGTCAGCATTGTAACTCAGAGGTCATGCTTATCACCCACAGGGTTTTCGGATTGCCCCCTTTTTTGGCGTACTGGCGAACAGTTTATAAAAAGTAACTGTTAAATACTCAATTATGAAACATTTAAAAACTTGTATTGCCGTTTCTCTTGATGGTTTCATAGCCACAAAGGATAATGAATTGGACTGGATGCCTGAAAACGTCAAAAAGGAAATTTCGGAAGCCTATGAACAGCCGGGTGTATTGCTTGCCGGAGTTAATACCTATACCTATATTTTTGAACATTGGGGCGGATGGCCGTACAAAAGCAAAAAAAACTTTTGTAGTGTCCCACTACGATACCAATGTGTCGGAAAAGGAGAATGTAAGCTTTCTTACTGATATGCCATTACGTGCGGTCAATGAACTTAAATCAAATTCGGAAACCGATATTCAGGTTATCGGCGGCGGTAAGTTCATAACATCCCTGATTGAAGCGTCCCTACTTGATGAAATAACGCTATATATTATCCCGGTCATGCTGGGGAACGGCATCAAGTTTATAGGTAAAACTTTCGGGTCGAAGTGGGAACTGACCCAAAACAAGATACTGGATAATCAGGTCGTTTGCCTGACCTACCAGTATAAAGGAGAATGATTAAAAAAGCACCCGGTGTCCCTCCGGGTGCTTCAACCACAAAAATTTCAATTATAATCTATCTATAATGAAACTTTCTGTGGCAAATATAGCGATTTTCGTTTTACTTCTTCGGCTTACCTTTCTTTTCAGGAAACACGAAAGTAACATTAAACTGCTCGTCAAAGGTAAGTGAAGCGTCAAAGACTTTGCCGTTCTTGCTTTTAAAGCCTTTGATTAGCCCGGTTTTCCCGGTAGTCACCAGTTCGGTAATCTGCTTGTCTGTTAGCTGCTTGTCGCTCTTATTGCGAAAGATGGTAACGGAACAATCCACATTGGAACATTTGGCGACTTTCGGATAGAAAAGGATGCGTCCGGTCTTGCATTTGGGGCAAATACAACCACTACCCGAAGCGAAAGAAAGCTGAACGTCCAAAAGTTCAGCCGTAATTTGCCGTGCGTACACTTCGATGCCTTTGCGGAACGTGTCGGGGTTCATTTCTCCGCTTTCTATTTTGGCAAGCGTGTTTTCCCACATTCCCGTCATTTCAACGTCTGCTATCTTCTTATCCCGGATAATGTTGTAAACGGCAAGCCCTTTCTCGGTCGGGACAAGGTTCTTTTTCTCCCGGATGATGTACTGGCGGGAAAACAGCGTTTCGATGATGGCTGCCCGTGTTGCGGGCGTGCCGATACCCGTATCTTTCATGCTGGCTTTCAGGTCGGCGTTTTCCAGTTCCTTACCCGCTGTTTCCATTGAAGAAAGCAAACTGCTTTCCGTATGTAACGGCTTGGGCTTGGTCTGTTTCTCCAACAGTTCAATGCCGGAAAGCTGTAAACTATCTCCGTCCTGCATGGCGGGTAAAGCGGTGTTATCTTCCCCATCCTCTTTCTCACCGAATACGGCACGCCATCCGGCAGATTTGGTTACAGACCCTTTGACCGTGAAAAGTGAGCCTGCACATTCCAGCATTATACTGGTAACGTCTTTGACGCATTTTTCAGAAAAGGCTTCTAACATTCTTCCGGCTATCAGTTCATAGATTGCCTGTTCGTCCGCTTCCAGTTTACCGGGCAGGTTTTCCGTTACTATCAAGGCGTGATGGTCTGTTACCTTGCCATCATTTACCGGACGGGGATTTAAGGTTTTGCCTTTCATTCCGGCGGCATACCCGGAAAAGCGGGCGTACTGCTCCAAATTAATAAACCGTTCGGGGATTTCCTCGAACACGTCCTGTGTGATATATAACGGCTTCCGGTTCGGGGGTAGCTGATTAGCTTACCCTCGTATAGCTTTTGTGCGATGGATAATGTCTTGTCTGCGGAGAGATTCAGTTTCGTATTCGCTTCCTTTTGAAGTGAAGTCAAGTCATAAAGCAAGGGCGGCTCTTGGTTCACTTCCTTACGCTCTACGGATTTCACCCGTACCGTTTCCGCTTCCTTTATCCTTTGCAGTGTGTCGATGGCGGCTTGCTGCGTATCGTATTTTTCTACGGATAGGGCAGAAAAAGAGATATTGTCTTTTACCGACTGTAATTTCAGTTGCCAATACTTTTGCGGGACAAAGTTCTTGTTCTCCAAAAAGCGGGTGCATATCATAGCCAACGTGGGCGACTGTACCCGTCCCAAAGAGAATATTCCTTGTCCGGCTGCCACGCTTAAAGCCTGTGTACCATTAATTCCTATCAAATAATCCGCTTCGCTGCGTGCCTGTGCCGAAAGGAAAAGGTTATCATACTGGCTACCGTCTTTCAGGTTTTGCAGTCCCTCACGGATTGCCTTGTCCGTAAGGCTGCTTATCCATAAACGGACAAAGGGCTTGTCGCATCCGATATACTGGTAAATGTAGCGGAAGATAAGTTCCCCCTCTCTCCCTGCATCCGTTGCGACTATTATCTTGTCCGACTGGCTGAATACCTCTTTGATTACCTTTAGCTGCTTCAACACTCCGGGGTCAGCCTTGTACCCCTTTTCCGCTTTCACCTGCCGAGGTGTAAGTTGAAAACTATCCGGGATGATAGGCAGGCTTTCCCGGCGGAAACTCTTTATTCCGTAGGCTTCCGGCATTGCCAAACCTACAAGATGGCCGAACGCCCAGGTAACGAGATACCCGTTACCTGAAAGATAGCCATCCTGTTTTTCATTCGCTCCTAAAATGCGGGCAATGTCCCTTGCCACGCTTGGTTTTTCTCCGATTACTGCAATCATTCTAATTTCGATTTTAATTATTCCACTTCTTTTTGTCTTAGGATTTTCCGGTCATAGTAGATGTGATAACCATCTGCATAAAATTGTCGGTTCTGTTCGTCTATGGCTTTCCAGTCTGTTTTGTAACAGGCAAAGAGAAACAGGACAAAACCGATAACCGGGATAAGGATTAATGCAGCCATCATCTTTTGCGTCCCCTGCTTTGTTTGGTTTTGTCCGTCTGCTCCTGCTTCTCCTTTTTATCCTGCTTGGCTTTCTGTTTTTCAGTGGGCTTGTCCTGACCCTTTTTCAAAGGTTCTTTCACTTTCTTGATGGCTTCGTTGGTCTTGCCCTCCGAATTGACCGCTACCTGTGTGCGGTTCTTGCTTGCCGGAGTAATCTCTTTCACGGCGGAACGGTCAAAGCTGGGATTGTCACTGTAAAAGCCTAACTTCTTCTTATCATGGTTCACCTGAATATAAGCATCGTATTCGACCCCTCTCTTGTCTTTCAGCCCGGCAACGAAGATGGTTTTGCCATTGACTAAATCCTGCTGTTGCTGGCGTGTCAGTTCTATTCCTGAAATGCTCTTGGGGATGGTTACACCGTCACTGGTGACAAGGTTGTTCGGTTGTTCCTGTTTCTGCCGTTGCTCCTGTGACTGTTTGGCATTGGGATAGATAAATTCCAGACTTTTCTTGTCGGCATTGACCTGAACGGTTGCGGAAAAGGGATTTTTACGGTTGGAAATCATATTTTCAAGGAATACTCCCTTTCCCTCCCGTAAGGCTTCCTTTTGTTCCTTGTTCAGTTTGACACCCTTTATTTCATCGGGTATCTGGACGCTGCTTGCACGCATGGAAACCAGTTCGTTCGTCACCTTATCCACGCTGATAAAAGAGGGTATCATTTCTCCTGTGATATAGTTTTTCAGGTTTACTATCCGTCCCATATTGCCCGTTTCAAGAAGATTGGCTTTATCCTCTTTGGAAAACTCGTGACCGAAGAATGGACGTTCAAGTTCCGGCTTTTGTCGGATGCCATGTATCGCCAAAACTACATTCCCGTCCTTGTCATGCCGAAAAGACAGGCGTGCATCCAGTTTCATAATGGCGGAATTGTAGTTTCCTGCGATGGAGAACGCACCGGGTGACTTGTACCCCCTTAACATGGGTTCTAAAGCCTTTGCCTTTTCAAGCTGTTCTTTGGATAGACCGAAGTTCTTCAAGGCTTCCCAGTCCACCTTATCCGGGTCAATCACATACTTGCTTTTGTCGGGTTGCTGTGGTGCTTGTGCCGTTGTTTCCTGCTGCGGTTGCTGTACCTGCTGCTGTGTTTGATTCGGTTGTTCGTTCGTCACCCCCTGTTTCAGCGTTTCGGGTGTTACCCGGTAACGTTCTATCTCCGCTTCATTCTTGGCGGTCGGATGGTCGAAGTTGTCCCTGATTATCGGTGTAATCTTGGGAAGTTCAATTTTGGGGATTTTGAAAAAGTTGAAACGGGTCGGGTTCTTCAACTGGTTCATCATGTTGGAAAAGAAGTTGGAAAAGAAATCGCCGTGACGGTCGAATTTCAGAAGTTCGCTGTTGTTCTCCGGCGGTACGGTTTGAAGTTCTCCGTTTTCATCCACGCCTTTCACTGCGCTGATTGTTTTTTTCTCCTTATCCAGCACAAGAAGAATATCCATCATCTGTTCGTCAGTGGTGGATTGGTTGGCTGTGTTTACATCCATAACTTTTTGAATTTTAGTGAGTAAATAAAAATTTCGGAAGTAAAAGTAAGGATGAAATAGAGTATATTTAAGGATTTGGGAACGGGTGGCTTCATTAGTCCTCGTTTGTCCGCAGAAGTCTCAATATTAAAATTTAATTAATAAGTTAATCATCAAATACACTATTGAGCAAATGCTAACTATAGTATGTGGTATATTCGGCTATATATCAATATTTTTGCATACTATTATTAGCCAAAAATATCATGAGTGAAATTTTAATCAAATTTGGAGAACGAGTTCGTCAATTAAGAAAAGAGAAAAGAATGTCTCAAGAAGAATTGGCTGATAAAGCAAATTTGCATAGGACTTATATAGGAATGATAGAACGTGCAGAAAAAAATGTGACATTAATTAATATTGAGAAAATTGCTAAAGCACTAGAAGTATCAATACAAGACTTTTTTATATGGAATACAAAGAAATTTTAGAAACTGCTAGTACACATCTAGCATCTATGAAAGGGCAAATAATGCCAGTTCTTGAAGTAGCAAGACCTAATGATATTGAATATGCCAAGCATTTAGCAAAAGTTATTTCTAAATTATCTCCTCTTGTTGGAAATATGATTGAATATAATGTTTGTACAGAATTAAATAAATTAGAGTGGTTAAACAACGGAATTTGGAGAAGACAAGATCCCGGTTTTCCCGATACTGTTTTTGATGGTAATATTTATCCAATACCAGGTATTGAAATAAAAACATGGTTTCCATTGGCTACTGAAATAACCGCAAGATTTAAAGATTCAATCCGCTTTTTTGACGATGACCAAACTAATGTTGCTCTAGTCGCTTGGCTTCCTGAATTTATAATTTTCGGTAAACCCAAAATTATAGATGTTTGGGTTGGCACAGCAAAAAGTTTAGCTATGGCAAGAGATACACATTATAATAATCCACCAGATTATTTGGTTTTTGAACCGGAAGATACAACAGATCGTACTTCTAATTTACAACAGACCAATACAAATGGATATAAATTTCAAGGAACCAAAAACGAATTTTCCAAAGCACTAGAAATTGTAAAAAGTTGGGGAGAAGGATACTCTGTCTATGATTACTCTGCTGAATATCAAGGGAAAATCAAGCAACTCCTAGGCAGTTTTTCGTATAGATTAGATACTAATTTTGCAAAGATTGATAGAATTGAGCATCTTGAATTAGAGGCTTTTAAGTTGCGTGTATTGAATACAAAAATATTGAATCATACTATTAAACAATGGTCAAAAATTATCTCTGATTCAAATTCAGACATAACAAAATTTGTAGATGATATTATTAAATTGACTCAAGCAACCTCTGTTTAGCATAATCAAAAACATCTTTATTTATTTCAGCTCCATAAGCCATTCGGTTTAATTTATTTGCTGCCAAAATTCCAGAAAATAAACCACCAAATGGTTCCCATATAACATCATGCTCTTCTGACGATGAATTAATTATTAACTCCATAAATTTAAGAGGCTTTTGATTAAAATGAATAGCTTTATTTCCCTCTTTAAGACGCTCAGAGCCATTAAGAGGGGGTTCTCTCCATACATTATTTACACCAAACTCACAAAAGAATTTAGCCCTCATCTTTTTCCATTCTGCTGCTGTTAAAGACTTCTTTCCATCTATTGAGAAATATGGCACTCCTTTGGGATCACCATACAAATTTGCGTATTCAACAATTTTCTCAAAAGCATCAACTGGGGGATAATACCATAAATGGCATCCCGTGAAATATTTTCTCGTTGCTGCATTTTTCACTCCACAGGCAATATTTGTTTTTGAGAAAGGTAATCCTGTTCTTTTCCATTCATGTCTTAACCATTCTTGCATTGAAATTTTATGGTTATCCACAATAAATTCTGCTTTTTTTACATATTGTACACAAACTTCAGTTACAACAGGAAATTTCCTCAATGTCTTTGTATTAGTATTCCCTGCTATATGGGCTACACCTTTATCCCAAACATGACAATTTACAAATTCCCAACCTTGATTTATAATTTCTTTATGAACGCTAGCCCATCCTATTTCAGTATTCCAAAACCATAATGTAGTTTCAGGGGTCGCTTTTTCACTCCATTTAGTAATATGGGGTCTATACCACTTTTCTAAAACATCATGAGTAATAGGATCACCCGGGAATCCGCCAATACCATAAGGACCATCAGATATTATAACTGTTGGTGATTTCCAAGTGTCATATAATTGAATTACATCCTCATTATATATATATATATTATCTGTAAGTTTCATTTTTTTTGCTAATTATAGTCTGCAAAAATACTACTTTTTATTGCTTAAAAGAGTGTAGTTCGTTTTAATCTTTTATAAATCAGCGATTAAAAGTGTTTTTATAAAGATGCAGGTAACGATATAGTAGTGGAAGTCCAGCTACACATTGCATTGCTCTGCATAATTTCAAATATCTCTCTACGACAAAGATAGTCAATGTTGTTAATAGTTACAAGTTAATCAAAACTTATTTTAGTTTGTAATTGGTTGTTTAATGCTTCAAGAATAAGCCTTATAGCGATAAATTAACAACTAATAATGTCTAAAGACTTATTCTCATCTCTCCCCAAAAGTATATAGTAATTACGTAAATACCACATAAGGATTCATGCAAGATATTTTCCAAAGTTTATCATCTTCGTCATAATCAAAGTAAATTCCATTAATATTACTGACTTTAGAAAAGTCAATATCTGATTCACCTATTTCATTTATAACACTAAAATTCGGACTAACTAAATATTGCTTATCATTAATTATTCTTGCCATTAACCTTTTTGTTCTTTTATGTACTTTTCCATATCTGAAGTTAGGAACTTTTTTAATTTTTATAAATTTTCTCTTCGAAAATCTTACTAATAAATCGATCCATAATGCTGCATTTTCTGATACTTGGTTTTTATAGTAATCAGCATGGTCTATTAAATCTTGTTTATATGTTCTAATGCTTTTTTCCCAAAGATCATCATCATATAAGTTGGCAATTTCATAGGCAGAAATCCTTGAGCGAATTCCTGCTTGATAGATTTTAACTGATTTTATGTTAGGTAATCCTAATTCTACAAGAATAGCCAATTCTTCGATAGTATCCGCTTCTTCAATTAAATTCTGTTTCTTCATTTTCTTTGAAATACCATTGAGAACCCAAGGCATATTGAAAGAATAATGTTGAGTTACTATATTAACTGCATTTTCATGTTGGACGATATCTGACATGGATATTCCACTTAACCACTTTTTTCGTATCTCTTTTATATCAACACTATCTTCAAATTTTTCTTTATATATATTCACATCTCTAATGACGTCTTCTATATTTTCAAGAAGTGAAATGCGTTCTTCTAATGTTTTATCACTTACTATATAGCTTTGAACAATACTAATAATCTCGCTAAGCTTCTCATCTATTTGCAAATCTGAATTGATTGGAATACCAGAAGATACAATACTTTCCCAAATACTTTTTTCTATCCCTACCTTTTTTGTTATACCTTTAATTCTAGCCTTTATAAAATCGAGAACTTCATCGCCAGTAATATCTTCATAATATTGAGCTTGTATATAGGCTAAGGATTTAGTAAAATAACTATCAATCCATTCCAATGTGTTTCCTTCAAAATTATTCGAATTATGCAATGATAATAATCCGTCATCAATCAAATCAAGAAGATCATTAACTTCATCTAAAGACTCATCAATTTCATTAATACGATTTTCAGCAAGTAAATTAATTAAGTTATCAAATGCTATTCCGTTAAGTTGAGCCACTGTTTTAAGTGCCCTTATTAGTTCCAAACAACCACTCTCTGCTCTATCTATATTACTCTTATTAAGATATGCAGAAATCATTTTTCTTTCCCAATTTATTTTATTCTCGTCTTTTTTGGTTATATCATGAGCAACTAAAATTTTGCCTTCATGATCTACAAAAGCACGCCCCGCTCTACCAGCAATATTCCAAAAATCTCTTTTCGTAATAGGATTACCTGATTGATACAAAGTTGAGAAAATTACAGTAGAAACTCCAAGATTAACTCCTTGTCCTAATGTTGAAGTCGCTATAATAACTTTTGGTTTCTCACTTCTCATTAATCTTTCTAAGGGAATTCGCACATCTGAGATCAAATCTGCATTATGACAGAAAATTCCTTGTTTAGCAAACTTAATCCATTCCGTATCTTCACCATAAGATTCTATGCAAGCCAGTTTAAAGGCTCTCCAATTGGCCTTGTTTCTAAATCTAAACTTCTGTTCTTCAGGCTGAATGCATTTTTCATACTCTCTTGCAATGGCAAAAACAGATTTCTTGATTCCAACGAATATTAAAACAGGACCAAACTTCCTTAGTTTATATGCAGTAGAAGCTATGGCTTGGTTCTTATTTTCAGGAAAGTAATGCATTATCCTTTCTTTAGGCTTCTTAGGCAACTTTTGTCGCATAATAAAATTAGGATTAAATGAATTTCTTTCTGCATCAGTGCTTTTCCAATTTAAATTCACAGAAACTCCATTCCATTCCATTATTCCGATTCTTTCATCAGAAGGTCGCCAATTCTCTTTGTAAACATTATCAGTAGAATCCGTTAGCCATTCAGATAGATCTTCTGCATTGGGTAAAACGGCAGATAATAACAAGAATCTTCCACCATTAGCTTTTACATGATACTTTAATTCCTCATAAAACATTTCATTAACTATGAGTCTTTTATCAGTTCCCAATAAATGTCCTTCATCTATAATTACAAGTTTGATACATGATAAAATATCCTCATTGCTTCTAAAGAGTGCTTTGGCCTTTTCTGGTGTTGCTACAATTACGGATGATTCGTCTATAATTCTTTCATCAAGCTTACTAAATAAACTTCCACCATATAGATGTGAGACTGAAACATCAAGATTGCTAAAAATCTCATCAAACGAATTTTCTATTTCGTAAGCTAGTGATCTATAAGGGGCTATAAAAAGAATTTTCGCTTTAGGTTCATTTAATAGACAGTTTAAAATCGCAATTTCACCAATTCTTGTTTTTCCACTACTTGTAGGAATGCTAACAATACTCCCCTGCTTATTATTCAAAACCTTTGGTAAAGAGTTTCTTTGAGTAAGAAACAATTCTGTTATACTGCTATTTTTATAAACTAATGATTGTATATACTTTAACGGAAGTTTATCTTCCGTATTAAAATAATTTCCTAATACATACCATAATGAGGATTCTTTAAATCCATCTATAATGAGAAGTAATAATCGAATAACCCACCAAACATCAGGTTCACCTCTCATTGCGGCTACTTCTTGAAGATTTACAAGATCCTTTTTTGCAATTTCTAAAAAATCTTTGTTTCCTGTCTGATAAAATTGCACATAATAATTTAATGATTTTGCTATAATTATCTCATAAATTTTTGTAGAATTATCTTCTTCAAAATGTTCAGCCAGATATTCATCCCCATAACTGGAGTTTGTAATAAGTTTATCGATTTCACTTAATAACTGATCAAATTTTCTATTAAGAAATAGAGATACTAAACTTGAAATCATTGTATCACTCTCAAGTTTGCCTATAAGTATAAATGCCTTAGAGTATTGAAAACAAACGTAATAAGAAAGAGCGGAGATTAGACAAAATAGTTTCTTATTTTTTGTCTGAATATGAATAGATCCGTGTATATACTCAAGTATTAAAGCTCCTTTTTCTAGAGAATGAGATGCTTTTAGATAATTATGTTCACTAAAATAATTACATCCAATATTTAGATATTTGAAAGCTAAGATATTTAGCTGCTCATCTTTAATTGTATATCGAGGAAAATTTTCTTTAGATTCTTCCGTATTATATAGGATATATCTAGCGTTAGCTTGAGCTATTAAGTTTTGCAAAGTAGAATCTGATTCTAATTCTTGGTAGCTTTTTTCAACATGCTCTATATTCATAATAAATCAGGGTTAGATATTAGTTCTTCTGCTTTTTCAAATATGGATTTAATAAACTCTTCTGGCTGACCAATTCCAATAGAAATGAAAACCAAATTTGAATTATCACTATTCAAATGTTTTTCAACTGTTTCTGAAGTCTTGGTATTACTTAGTAACAAACCAACATAAATAAGGTCGCCTCTATCTTTTATATCTTGCACTATATAATCATCCAGCTTTCGAGCTAGTAATTCATCTGATTTTGCTATTTCTTCTACTAAGAAAGTGTACGATAAAGGCAAAGTATCTTTGTTTAAAGATTTGGATATCTTCAACTACATTCTTTTGAGGAGTAGTGCGAAATTTCGATTCTCCCAAATAAATTTTGATTTTCTCATTACCATTTTCTTCAAATAAATCAACCATCAAAGTGTCATCTCCTTTAATGGCTTGATCAACATTTGGATTATATTTCAATTTATATACCTTGATAAATTCTTTTTTTTGTGATGCTTGAATATAATCAGTAAGTAATATTTCCGTAGCATTACCTTTTTTTACCTTATCTGTAATAGGTAATTTTCTATGCTGCTCTGCATATTTAGCAAAGCCTAAACTTTTATATTTTTCTTTTAACCTAGATATTCTAAACTGAGTATAATGGTGATTAATTATTTTTTTTGCCATCCATTCTATTAACTCATCATCTACAGCTGTAATTTCAGTAAGTTCCCTGTGGCATTTCATATAGGAATCTGGCAAATCATTTGCAGCAAGCCATTTTCCATAAGGATGTGAATTATCTGGATGCTTCCCAATTAACAGTTCTTGTTTCGTCATAATTTTTAGTTTAAAACAAAGGAAAAATCATTTTACTGCTTTAAAACTGGCAGAAACAGTATTGTAGTAGCGCAATCCAGCTACATATTCTGTTGCTCTGTACAATTTCAAGTATTACTCTAACACAAATGTAATTAATGTTTTTGACGGTTACAAGTTAATCTGAATTTATTAGAAGGCTTGGTATTAATTGGAGGGTACTAAAAAACTTTTTATAGAAAATTACCCCTCTACTGATAGTTCTGAGAAGAGTAAAATCTGATTTTTTGGATGCCCTTCATTATATTGTTTACCTATAAATATCTTTTTGAAAAGAATGGTAACTACTGCTATTTTTCTTTCTACCTTAAAGGAAGAAAAAAGCACTCTGTAAATCGACATTGATACTAAGTAAGTTACAAAGAAAATATGGGGCTGGCGGTAACCGTCAGCCCTATTTTTTCATGCCCATTTTTGAAAACTTTGCAACCGAAGAAAGAAAAATAATCTATTGGAACAAAGGAATATTAGTATGGAAGAGAACAGAAATGATATTGAGATACTCAAAGCAATGATAAAGGAAAACTTTGAGGAACAACGAAAACTGATTGCCAAGCTGGAAACGGCTCTGGAAGCAGTAACCAGTTTCAACGGCAAGCAAATGCTGGACAGCCGGGATATGCGCCTGATGCTGAAAGTATGCGACCGGACACTGATCCGCTGGCGTAATTCCGGCAAACTCCCATTTTTCAAACTCAGCGGCAAGATTTACTTCTGGGCTTCTGACGTATATAAATTCCTGAGAGAAGAATGTCTAAACGAAGATTTCATATCCGATTCTATTAACTCATAAATAAAAATTCATATGGAAAATCAAAGTAAAGTAATCGTCATTGAACGAAACAAATTTGCGGCACTTGTCAAATCACACCGTAAATGTATCCAGATGCTGGACATTCTGACCTACATCTATACTGTCAAACAAATAAGCCTGACCTTGACTTTGCAGGAAATCTGTGAAGTTTTACAGATGACTCCCGAAGAAGTGGAGATACAGCGGCAGAAGGGGTATATCCGCTTCACAACGCACAAAGGCATGACTGTCTATGAAATCACCGACCTGCTCCGACTGAAGAACATGTTGGAAATGGGAAATGTCTACCGCAAGATAGATGCGAAAGCCATGAATATTGAACCTTTAAATAATGAATAACAATGAAAGAAGAAAAGCAAAGTGCTGAAAAAGAGCAGCGTTTGGTACACGCTTCTCTTTTCAGCGGATTCGGTGCCCCTGATCTGGCTGCCGAATGAATGGGATGGCAAAACGCATTCCATTGTGAAATAGATGATTTTTGCAACACCGTTTTAAATTACTGGTTTAACAATGCGAAAAGTTATACAGACATCACAAAAACAGACTTCAGACAGTGAAGAGGAAAAATTAATGTTCTTACAGGAGGTTTTCCTTGTCAACCCTTTTCCGTTGCAGGCCAAAGAAAAGGAGCGGATGATAACCGTTACCTCTGGCCTCACATGCTCCGGGCCATACATGAAATCAGGCCTGATTGGGTCATTGGTGAAAATGTTGCTGGCATCCTCACGATGGTACAGCCCGGTCAGGAGACTGAAGTGGGAAGCCAATCCACTCTATTCGGAGAGAGTCCACAAATGGAAACAGCCCCATGCACCATCCCCGCACAGCCAACTCAATGGGGAGAAACAGCCCGACGGCCTGAGCGACTTTCTGGATTTTTACGGGATGCTGTTGCCCACTCCGGTAGCCAGCGATGCCGGTGTGTGGGCTGTAATGGGGAAAAACGACGGGATTATTGTGACACCGAAAGGGAAGATACGGAAGATCAATCAGAAAGGCCATGTCTGGAGTGTAGGGCTTGGGAGGATGGCGGAACTTCTGCCCACGCCGACGGCGAGGGACTGGAAAGGTGCGGCAAGCCTGGAGAGCCTCGAGAAGAGAGGCCGGATACCGGAAAAGAACAGCCTTCCCGATTTCTTCGCCCGGACTGGAAAGAGTTTCCAACTCAACCCCCTGTTTGTAGCCGAGATGATGGGTTTTCCGCCAGGTTGGACGGTATCTCCTTTTCTCAGTGAAGAGAAAAGTCCATTAAAGGATACGGAAACGCCATCGTCCCCCAGATAGTCTACGAGATATTCAAAGCGATAGAAGAAACTTATAAATCAGACAGTCATGAATAAAATATCAGTATTTGAACATCCTGAGTTCGGACGCATCCGGACACTGGAAATTGACGGGAAAATATGGTTCTGCGCCTCGGACGTTGCCTCCGCGCTTGGTTATTCCAATCCACGGGATGCCGTCGTAAGGCACTGTAAACCAATGGGCGTCGTGGTTTACGACACCCCCACACGCAGTGCCGTCCAGAAAATCAAGTACATCAGCGAAGGGAACGTATACCGGCTGATTGCCGGCAGCAAGCTGCCTTCCGCCGAGAAATTCGAAAGCTGGATATTCGATGAACTTGTGCCTGAAACGCTAAAGAACGGAGGCTATCTTCTGGGGAAGAAGGGCGAAACGGACAATGAACTGCTTGCGCGTGCCGTATTGCTCGCAAAGAAGCGTATAAAAGAGCGTGACAGCCGTATTTCAGCATTGGAGAAGGAGAACAACTATGCCATCCTGAAACTCAAGCTACAAGCCCCAAAAGTTCAGTATTACGACAAAGTCCTGCAATCCCAAAGCACCTACACAACCACACAGATAGCCAAAGAATTGGGAATGACTGCCGGTATGCTGAACAAGCGGCTCCGATGGGCAGGCATCCAGTTCCGCCAATCCGGCCAGTGGCTACTCAAAGCTCCTTACCAGAATCAAGGCTATACGGCAACCCGGACCCATGTATGGGAAAGCCGTACAGGAGAAACCGGAACGGCTATGTTGACCGTTTGGACGGAAAAGGGCCGGTTATTCATACATTATCTTTTAGAGTCTTATCTGGTATAACCGGAATTGTAAGACTATGATAAATAAAAAGCTACTGAATTTTGTTTCAGTAGCTTTTTTATTGCTTTTAATTGATATTATCTCAACCGTGGTCCCGTTCTCTTTTTTTCTTTCACAGGTACAATCTCTTGTCGCGGTGCTTCTTGCGGCCTCATTCTTTCACTGACAGTCTCACTCTGAAGAATTCTATTTAATTTCCGTAGGTCCTTGAGTAATTCCTGTTTGCATTCCATCTCCAGGGAATGGGCCATATTCGACATTGGACTGGTACTCCTTGCAACAAGCGGACCGTGCAGGAGATCATCTTCTAAATACAGGGTACAACGCTTCAAAATCCCTTCAATATCCTTCGGCGTTTCAGCGGCATCAATCGACTCCTGAATAGCCTTGTAATTTTTATCCATATAATAGGCCTTATACAAGTCATCGGCATGCCAACCAAAGAAATAAAGATAGTTGCTTTTCAGTTGTGCGCTATACTCTTTTATATTGCTTTCCACAACACCTTTCTTCTTGTCAAGATATTGCTTCAACTGTTCGATCCTTAAATCACTTTTATCCATCGCTGCCCCGTTTATTGTTTCGTATCCGTTTCGCTCTGAAAAGACACATCCAGTTCTCTTTTCTGGTGGAAATTATCCGTCACCACAAACTTAATCTCCGCATTCTTGCTGCTCCGGTTACGATAGAAGAGTGTGAATACCTGCCGGCAAGGATCGCTGCCGTCCAACTCCGCAATCGAATCCAACGGTTGCATCTCCCGGTTCACCAGCCGGACATTCTTCTTGTCGTATACCTCACCGCTACCCTCCATCTGTATATAACCGATTTGATAGCGGGCTTCCTCATAGTTTCCGCTGCGGTTCAGTG
>ENA-ORSC01001470-ORSC01001470.1-human-gut-metagenome-genome-assembly--contig:-NODE-1470-length-16084-cov-10.427288_pt1 | contig 16084 bp, 8 predicted proteins | sample MGYA00242178_ERZ509140 | MGnify/ENA primary metagenome ERZ509140 (study PRJEB26280, sample SAMEA2338681) | human gut metagenome | biome: human gut; feature: human-associated habitat; material: faeces... | reverse complement strand
ATAAGCTTCGATGCCTTTTTTGAGCAGCTCCATGCAGCGAGTGATGTCCTTTTCGTTTATGACGTAGGCCATGCGGATCTCGTTAACGCCGGTGTGCGGAGTTTTGTAAAAGCTCTCGGCCGGGGTGAACATCAGGGTATCGCCGTTATCGTCGAACTCTTCGAGCATCCAGATCTGGAACTTCTCGGCATCGTCAACGGGCAGCGCCGCCATAACGTAGAACGCGCCCTTCGGCTCGGAATACACAACGCCGGGGATCTTCTTGAGCCCCTCAACGAGCGTATCCTTGCGCGCGCAGTACTCCTTGCGCACGGCGTCGAAGTACTCGGGGCCGACCGAATACAGCGCCGCGGACGCGACCTGGTCGATTGTCGATGCGCAAAGGCGGCCCTGGCACCACTTCATTGCGTGGTTATACAGCTCCTTGTTTCTTGTGATGACGCAGCCGATGCGCGCGCCGCAGGCCGAGAAGCGCTTGGAGACCGAGTCGATGACAACGACGTTATCATCATAACCCTCAAGCTGGAGAAGGCTCATGAGCTTTTCGCCGCCATAGACGAACTCTCGATACACCTCGTCGCCGATGATGAACAGGTCGTGCTCCTTGGCAATGTCGGCCATGAGCTTCAGCTCTTCCTCGGTGAGGATGGTTCCGGTCGGGTTGCCGGGGTTTGTGAACAGTATCGCACGGGTGTGCTCGTTGATGCATGCCTCGATGCGCTCGCGCACGGCGAATTTATATCCCTCCTCTGGCTTTGTGGTCACAGGGCGGATCGTCGCGCCGGTGAGGGTGACAAAGGTCGAGTAGTTGGGGTAAAACGGCTCGGGGATGATGATCTCGTCGCCCTCGTCGAGGATGCAGGAGAGCGCTATCTGGAGCGCTTCCGAGCCGCCGGTCGTGATGAGCACCTGCTTATTGGTTATCGGAGCATCTATCTTGCCGTAGTAATTGACAACAGCATCGATCATCTCGGGAACGCCGTCGGACGGAGCATACGCCAGAACCGGCTGCGAAAAATTCTTCACTGCCTCAAAGTACGCCTCGGGAGTCGCTATATCGGGCTGGCCGATGTTCAGGTGATAAACCTTTTTGCCCTTTTTGACCGCCTCCGCGGCGTAGGGCGCGAACTTTCTCATCGGAGAAAGGCCGCATTTTTCGATCTTGCTTGAAAACTTCATTTTCATCCCATCCTTTCCAAAATTGCAAATTTACCATTTAATTGCACGTTTTGCCGAGCAAAACTTTCTTTTGCTTTGCGCAAATGTGTTGAAAACGCGGCAGTTTAGAGACGATATTTCCTCACATTGTTCAAAACTGCACTCACTTTGCAGCAATATTGTATCACTGCCGCACATTATATTCAACCGTTCGCACGCAAAATTCCTTGACAACATTTCTCCAATTTTTTAGTGGCGAATTGACGCACCTACGGATACGCATATTGCGGTGACCCGACCGGAAACAATGGGATAAACCATAGCGTTTCGCATCCCGTTAGTACGGCACTGAATTTTTCGCCGCACTCCATTGGCTCTCAGCTAACAGCTAACAGCTATCAGCTACGGTGAAACCGTATCCGTAGGTGCGCTAAATCGCCACTAAAAATATTGATTGTGCAATGGATTTTGTGATATAATTTCAAAAACGACTGCACGGAGGTGGCATATGCCCTATAAAGCGAAAAGTGACCTTACAAAAGCGGCCATAAAAAAGAGCTTTTTAGCGCTGCTGAACGAAAAGCCGATAAACCAGATCAGCGTCCGTGACATTGCCGAGGGCTGCGGCTTCAACAGAAACACGATCTACTATCACTATGACGACATTCCCTGCCTTGTCGAGGAGATCGTCATCGAAACCGCCGAAAAGATCATCAGCGATTATTCCGACTATCACTCGCTTGAAGCCTGCATTGACAAGATGGCGGAGTTTGCCCTTGAGCACAAGCGCACCGTTCTTAATATATACAACTCGTCAAACCGCAGCGTGTACGAGCTGTATCTTATGAAGGTCTGCGGCAGCGTTGTCGAAAACTACCTGCACACAATGTTCGGCGATGTAAAGGCCGATCCCGAAAGCCGCGAGATACTCGTATGGTTTTATAAGTGCGAGTGCTTCGGCCAGATCATCGACTGGCTCAACTGCGCAATGAACTACAACATCTCCGAGCAGTTTTCAAAGCTGTGCAAGCTGCGCGAGGGCTTCGTGGATATTCTCGTCGAACGCTGCCGAATCGAATAATAGCCGACGCTTTTTCCTGATCCTGTTGAAATGCACAAAATTTCAACAGGATTTTCGTTTATAATAGCGCATTTACAAGAAACGACCGTTTTTTGTAAAATTATTCTCAGCAAGGCCAAAAATGCTATTATAAGGGAGATAAACGATGAAAAAGCGACTGCTAAGCATACTGCTCGTGCTGCTGATGGCGTTAACTCTTTTACCCCTCGGCGCATTGGCAAACGACGATAACAAATGCGGAGAAAACCTGACATGGGAGTTTGCAGACGGCATACTGACTATCTCGGGAACGGGAGACATGTATGATTACAGCGAAGATTACCTTGCTCCATGGAGCGAGCATTGTGTTGAAATCACAAATGTCACTATAAGCGACGGCGTTACAAGCATAGGTTCAAGCGCTTTTTGCTATTGCTCAGTTAAAAGCATAACTCTGCCATTTGGATTGAAACACATTGGCGCCAGCGCCTTTTTTTATTGCCCAAACATTCAGCAAATCAACATCCCCGACAGCGTCGAGTACATCGACCCGTATGCTTTTTCATGCTGCAAGGGACTGCATACCGTTCAATTACCGGCATCACTTACACTGATTTCTGAAGAACTCTTCGCCGAATGTGATAATCTCAGAAACCTCAGCATCCCCGACACCGTTACCGAAATCGGCGCGAATGCGTTTTTGAGGTGTACGGCATTCATCCTCGAAAAGCTGCCGGCCGGCATAAAAAGCATAGGCGATGCCGCATTTGCAAACTGCGGAAGGATAGAAGAATTGGTTCTCCCGGAAACTTTAGAGCACATTGGCAAGGCCGCGTTCACCGGCACTGTAATCGGCAAAGCGAGCTTTGAAGGAACGCCGGAGAAATGGGAGGCTATCGGCGGTGACTGCGGCATTGAATGCGAAGTGACCTTTCCCAATCACACCTGCGATTTCGGCGGCAGCTGGCAGTACGACACACAGAAGCACTGGAAGCAGTGCTCCTGCAATAAAACGCAAAACGAAGGAGCTCACACGGGCACCGGAAAGACTTGCGATGTATGCGGTGCTGTGCTGTCGGCAGCTTTGGGCAGCGGAAGCATCGACGGCGGTCTGAGCTGGTCGCTTTCGCGCAGCGGCGCTCTCACCATAAGCGGCAGCGGCAAAATGCCCGATTTTTCATCCGTCGCAAACGCGGCGCCATGGGATGAGCAAAAGGACAAAATCCAAAGCGTCGTCATCGAAAGCTGCGTGCAGAGCATATCGGGCGGCGCGTTTTCCGGCTGCACGGCACTTGAAAAAGTCAGCATATCCGAGACGGTCACGCAAATCGACTTGAATGCCTTTGGCGGCTGCACATCCCTTGCGGCGTTTGAGGTCGCGGAGGGAAACAAGGCGTTTTCGTCCGACGGCGGAGTGCTTTTTTCCGCCGACAAAAAGCTTCTGCGCTGTCCCGTCGGCAAGGCGGCAGACTACACCGTTCCGAGCGGAACCGTTGCCATTGCCGGCGGCGCGTTCAAAGATTGCGCAAAGCTTGAAAGCCTTGTCATTCCCGATTCGGTGACGGCGATCGGCAAGAGCGCGTTTGAAAACTGCGCGGCCTTAAAGCGCATCACGCTTCCTAAAAGCATAGCAAAGCTTGAAACATTGACCTTTTCCGGCTGTGCCGCGCTTGCGGAGATCGCGCTGCCCGACGGCCTTAAAACGCTCGGCGAAAAGGTGTTTTCGGGCTGTGCCGCGCTCAAAAGCGTGAAAATTCCGGCCGAGGTGACCGTCATTCCGACCGAGGCGTTTTCCGGCTGCTCATCGCTTGAGAGCATAACCATACCGAAAAACGTCAGCCACATAAACGAGCGCGCCTTCGACGGCTGCACGGCGCTGAAAAAGGTAGACTATCTCGGCAGCGACACAGACTGGAGCCAGGTCACTAAAGAAACCGGCAACAGCGCACTCGGCAATGCCGAAAAGAGCTTTACCCGCACAGATTACGAGCACAAATACACCGACACCGTTATCCCGCCGACATGCACCGAGCGCGGCTGCACCGTGCATCTGTGCTCTTGCGGCGATAAGCGCGAGGACAGCTACACGCCGCCGCTCGGGCACAGCTACAAGGACGGCATATGCGTCCGCTGCGGCATACTCGATCCGAACAAGGACACCCCGCACAAGCACGATTTTATCCCCATCGTCACAAAGCCTACCTGCCTGACCGAGGGATTTACGACCTACACCTGCTCCTGCGGCGAGTGCTACACAAAGGATTATGTCAGCGCCGTCGGGCATAAAACGCAGCTGCAAAACGCCAAGGCCGCAGGCTGCATGACCGGCGGCTACACCGGCGACGAGGTATGCACCGTCTGCGGCAAGGTGTTCAAGCAGGGCAGCGTCATATTCGCTCTCGGTCACGATCCTCAGCCTGCGCGCGTCAAAGCGCCGACATGCACCGAAAGCGGCTACACCGGCGACATTATCTGCACGCGCTGCGGAGACATGACCCAGGCTGGCAAGACCGTTGCGGCAACGGGGCACAAATTCTTCGGCGGCTCTGTCTGCGGCGCAAAGGGCGCGGAAGCTGCGCCGGAATTTGACGATGTTAAGCCCGGCGCGTTTTACTTCGACGCCGTGCAGTGGGCTGTAAAAAACGGCATAACAAACGGAACGGGGAAAAACACCTTCTCGCCGAACAACGTCTGCTCGCGATATCAGATAGTGATGTTTCTCTGGCGCGCGGCAGGGCAGCCGGAGGCCAAGGCAGCCGTTAGCTTTGCCGACGTAAAGCCCGGCGACATTTTCTATGAAGCGGTGCAATGGGCGGTCGAGCGCGGCATAACAAAGGGAACGAGCAGCACGAGCTTTTCGCCGTATGCTCCCTGCACGCGCGGACAGATAGTCACGTTCCTGTACCGCTCGGCAGGCTCGCCCAAGGTAAGCGGCGCATGCAATTTTTCCGATGTTTCCTCCGGCTCGTTCTGCCATGACGCTGTTATTTGGGCAAGCTCCGAGGGCATAACCAATGGCACAAGCGCCGGGCGCTTTTCACCGAACGAAGGCTGCACGCGCGCACAGGTCGTGACCTTCCTCTATCGCGCGTCTGGCGGCAAATAAACGATCTTATACAAGCACAAGGCTCTCCCGAAAGAGAGCCTTTTTCATATTTTCGTGACAAGCGGCGGCGGATTTGGTATAATATAATGTAAACCAAAAATAAGGACTGATAACAATAGAGACTAACGATATAAAAATCGAGCGTGCGGTGCTGGCCGGACTTGCGGCGGCGTCGATGGAGCAGTCGGAGCGCTCAAGCGAGATCTCGATGCAGGAGCTTGCCGCGCTTGTCGAAACGGCAGGCGGTCAGGCCGTCGGCATGATGATTCAAAACCGCCCGACTCCCGATCCGCGCAGCTTCATCGGCGACGGCAAGGTTGCCGAGCTGAAGGAATTTATAGAAATGAACAACTGCGACCTTGCCGTTTTCGACAACGAGCTGTCACCGTCGCAGATGCGAGTCCTCGGCGAGGAGCTCGGAGTCAAGGTGCTCGACCGCTCGGGGCTTATCCTGGATATTTTCGCCCAGCGCGCACAGACGCGCGAGGGTCAGCTTCAGGTTGAGCTTGCGCAGTACAAATACCTGCTGCCGCGTCTGACGGGTATGTGGACGCACCTTGTGCGCCAGACGGCCTCCGGCGGCTCATCGCCCATCGGAACGCGCGGCCCCGGCGAAACTCAGCTCGAGACCGACCGCCGGCATATCCGCAGGAAGATACAGAAGCTCGAGGAGGAGCTTGCCGCCGTGCGCAAGGTGCGCTCGACCCAGCGCCGCAAGCGCGAGAAAAACGACGTTCCCGTCGTTGCGCTCGTCGGCTACACAAACGCCGGAAAGTCAACGCTTTTAAACTGCCTGACCGATGCCGGCATACCGGCAAACGACCGTCTTTTCGACACGCTTGACACCACAACGCGCAAGCTGCGCATCGATGAAGTGACCGAGGTGCTCATATCCGACACCGTCGGCTTTATCCGCAAGCTTCCGCACCATCTGGTCGAGGCGTTCAAGGCAACGCTCGAGGAGCTGAGCTACGCCGATGTTCTGCTGCATGTCATAGACATTTCAAACCCCGACTGGGAGGAGCAGGCGCGCGTCGTTGACGAGCTTATCTGCCAGCTTGGAGCCGAGCAGACGCCGTGCATCCGCGTTTTCAACAAGTGCGACGCCTACCTCGGCATACTGCCGCACGGCGAGGACGTTGTCTGCCTTTCGGCAAAAAGCGGCGAGGGCGTACAGGAGCTGGTGCAGCGCCTGTCGGCTCTGCTCGACCGCGGCAACCACAAGGTCACTCTGCGCATACCGTATTCCGATGCTGGGATCATGGATCTTTTAAACCGCGAGGCCGCAGTGACGAGCCTTGAATATCTCGACGACGGCATCAAGGCCGAGGTCACGGTTCCGCCCGAGGTTTTCGGCAAGGTAAAGCGGTATATACCCAATTACACCGAGCCCAAGGAGGACTGGGAGGATTGAGCGAGTATTTCGTGCCAGCCGGCAGCGGCGAGGCTGAATTTGTCGAAAAGCGTTCGAGCTTTTTCGGCCATGTGCGATTTGTCGAAACCGAGGACGCCGCGCGCGACTTCATAAACGAGATGAAGAAAAAGCACTATGACGCGCGGCACAACTGCTGGTGCTATATTATCCGCGGCGGAGCCGTGCGCTACTCCGACGACGGCGAGCCGCAGGGCACGGCAGGACTGCCGATGCTCGAAGTGTTCAAACGCGAGGGCGTTGAAAACGTCGTGTGCGTCGTCACGCGGTATTTCGGCGGAGTTCTGCTCGGAACGGGCGGACTGCTGCGCGCATACACAAAAAGCGCGAAGGACGCGCTGGACGCGGCCGGGATCGCCGCCGTGCGCCGCTGGGTGAAGCTCGAGGTTGGCTGCCCGTATTCGCTTCTCGAGCGCATGAAAACGGAGTGCCTTTCGCTTGACGGGGCTGTGCAGAACGTTGACTACGGCGCGGACGTGCTGCTTTCGCTGCTGCTGCCGGAGAATAACGCCGAGGCTTTTTCCGCGCGCGTTACGGAGCTGAGCGCCGGAGCGTGCAGCGCGCAGACTGTCGGCGAGGAGCTTATGCCGGTCAGAATAAAATAACTTTTTCGGGGGTACAGCCGTACCTCCGAAAATTTTTTCGAGAAAATTTAAAATAAATTGCAGGGAAATGCGAATTTGCGTCGTATAAAGTATTGAAAGAAAATTTGATGCCTTTTGATTGGAGGGAAATGCATGGCGTGTCCGAGAGAAAAGCGAGAGATGATCGAGCGAACGCTCGTCGGTGAGTTCGGCGTCAGAGCCGAGAACTCAAAGGGCCGGCGCACACCGGAGCCGGAGTGCGAGATACGCACCTGCTTCCAGCGCGACGTTGACAGGATTACGCACTCCAAGGCCTTCCGCAGATTAAAGCACAAAACGCAGGTGTATCTGCGTCCGGAGGGCGACCACTACAGAACGCGGCTTACGCACACGCTTGAGGTATCGCGCCTTGCGCGAACCATAGCAAGGGCGCTGGACTTAAACGAGGATCTTACCGAGGCAATGGCGCTGGGTCACGATCTGGGACACACGCCGTTTGGTCACGCCGGCGAGCGCGCGCTCAACAAAATATACGAAGAGGGCTTCAAGCACTATGAGCAGTCGCTGCGCGTTGTCGATATCCTCGAGCGCGACGGCCGGGGGCTTAACCTGTGCTATGAAACGCGCATGGGCATTCTGCATCACACGCACGGCGCGCCGGACGACACGACCGAGGCGACCGTCGTTCGCCTTGCCGACCGCATAGCGTACATAAATCATGACCTTGACGACACCATCCGCGCCGGAATACTCCGCGCAGAGGACGTTCCCGACATGATCCGCACGCGCTGCGGCGAGCGCAACAGTGAGAGGATAAATTCTATCATGCTCGACCTCATTGAAAACAGCGGCGGCGGAAAAATTCAAATGAGCGATTACATGCAGGAGGCGGTCGATTTCTTCCACGCCTTCATGTATTCGGACGTGTACACAAATCCGATCGCCAAGGGCGAGGAGAGCAAGGTTGACGGCATCATCGGCTCGCTTTTTGACTATTACCTCAAGCATCCGGATAAAATGCCGGACGAGATGCAGCTTATCGCAAGCCGCGAGGGCGTTTCGCGTGCCGTTTGCGACTATATCTCCGGCATGACCGACGGCTACGCCATGGAAAAATTCAGCGAGATATTTATCCCCATGTCGTGGACGGTGAAATAAAACCAATTAATAACGAATAATTAATGTGTGCGCAAGCGCATTTTTAATAGCGCATTCACATTGTGCCGATACGGTTTTTGCGGTTGCTCGACCGGTGGGTACCGACGAAACCGTGCGGCTTTGCCGCCGCTGTTAGCTGATAGCAGTGAGCTGATAACCATTGTGTGCGCAAGCGCACGGATTTAATTCAACCCCTCGGCAGCAAAGCTGCCTGCTCCCCTTAACAGTGGAGCCAATCAGGTGCGGTGAAAAATTCAGCAGCGCACGAACGCAGCACGAGGCAAACATGGTTTTCTCCGTTGTTCCGACACCGGGCTACCGCAATATTATGTATAGGTACAGCGCTAAAGCGCCTCTAAAAAAACGGAACAGGCAAGTCTGTTCCCTACAGGGGCGCGGCAAAAAATCCAGCAGCGCACTGCTGTAGCGCGAGGCAAACGCGGTTTTCTCCGCAGTCTCGAACCGGGCAACGGCAATAAGCGTATCCGTAGGTGCGCTAAAGCGCCTCTAAAAGAAAGGATGGGTAATGGCTATACCGGAGAGCTTCCTTCAGGAGCTTGTTGAAAAAAACGATATAGTAGACGTTGTGGGCGAGTATGTGCGCTTAACGAAGCGCTCCGGCTCGAACCAATTCGGCCTGTGCCCGTTCCACAGCGAGAAAACGCCGTCGTTTTCCGTGTCGCCGGACAGGCAGATATATCACTGCTTCGGCTGTGGCAAGGGCGGAGGCGTTATAAATTTCATAATGGAGATAGAAAATCTCAGCTTCCCTGAGGCCGTTGAGTTCCTGGCAAAGCGCGTTGGCATGACCATGCCCGAGCAGGAGGATAGCCGCGAGGCTAAAAAACGCCGCCGGCTTCTGGACTTGAACCGCGATGCAGCGAGGTTTTTCTACTCATGTCTCAGCAAGCCCGAGGGCAAGCCTGCGCTTGACTACATGGCGCGGCGGCAGATAACACCGCACACGGCAAAGCGCTTCGGGCTCGGCTACGCGCCGGACACATGGGACAGCCTCATAAACGCGATGAAGGCGCTCGGCTACTCGGAATATGAGATGTTCGACGCCGGACTTGTCCGCAAGGGCAAAAACGGCGGACACTACGACACCTTCCGCAACCGGCTCATGTTCCCGGTCATCGACGTCAGGGGCGATTTCATCGGCTTTTCCGGCAGAATACTCGGCGATGGCGAGCCGAAGTATATGAACAGCCCGGAAACGATGGTGTTCAACAAAAGCCGCAATCTTTTTGCGCTTAATCTGGCTAAAAAGTCGAAGAGCGGACATATAATACTTGCTGAGGGCAACGTTGACGTCGTGATGATGCATCAGGCCGGATTTGACGGCGCGGTCGCGTCGCTCGGCACGTCGCTCACGCCCGAGCAGGCGCGGCTGATCTCGCATTACACGAACGAGGTCATCATCGCTTACGATAACGACGGCGCAGGCAAAAAAGCCTCGCAGCGCGCCATCGGGCTTCTTGAAAAGCTCGATCTTAAGGTCAAGGTGCTGTCGATGAGCGGCGCAAAGGACCCTGACGAGTATATAAGGACCAAGGGCGCAGACGCGTTCCGAAATCTGATAGACAAGTCGGAAAACCACATCGACTACCAGCTGCAAAATGTGACGGATAAATACGACCTGAGCATCGACGAGCAGAAGGTCGCATTCTTGAAGGAAGCCTCGGATATGGTCGCGCACCTGCCGGGCAGCGTGGAGCGTCAGGTCTACGCGATGCGCGTTGCGTCAATGGCCGGTGTTGCCAGCGACGTTGTCGCGCAGGAGGTTGAGCGAAGGCGCAAGCGCCTTGTGCGCACGGCCCAGCGCACCGACGCAAAAAGCGCCTCACATCCCGAGCGGCAGTTTCAGCCCAAGGCAAAGGAGCTGCACTATGAAGATCCCGAATCCGCCGCCGCCGAGGAGGGCATAATAAGGCTTCTGTATCTCGATCAGGGCATCTGCCGCGGCAAGGAGCTCCCGCCGCCGGAGATCTTCTCGTCGCCGGCGCTGGCGCGGATATATTCCGTGCTCAAATCAAAATTTGAAAACGGCGAAATAATCAGCATGGCCTCGATGAGCGCAGTGCTGCTTCCGCAGGAGGCGGCGCTTTTGGCCTCGGTTCTGCAAAAACCGGAGGCACTGCGAAACGGTGACAAGGCGCTTGCCGATTACATAGAAAGGATCCGCTCCCGGCACGAGCTGAAGCAGTCGGGCGAGGACCTTCGCAAACTTGCAAACAGACTTAAAGAAACCAAAGGATATGAGGGGTAAAACTATGGATAAAGACATTGAAACCATGACCACGCAGGATCTCGAGCGCGCAACCGACGAGCTGCTTGCGGCAGACGCCGCAAAATCGGCTCCGAAGAAAAAAAGCACGCGCCGCACCAAGGCCGCCGAGGAAAAGCCCGTCGAGGAAGCGGCAGAGGCGAAAACCACCGAGGATATCCTCAACGAGCTCATGGAAAAGGCGAAGAAAGCCGGCAAGATCACCACAAAAGAAATCGCAGCGCTCGAGGAAAAGGGCGTTGACGCCGACTCTATCGCGAAGTTTTACGACGCCCTCGAAGCCAGCAAGATAGAGATCGACATCAGCGACGACGACGCAGTCACGATCCTTGACGACATCGACATGCCCGAAATCGAGGAGCTTAACGAGATCGAAGAGGTCACCGAGGAGGAAATGGCCGACGTTAAGGTCGATGACAGCTACAGCACCGACGACCCCGTCCGCATGTTTCTCAAGGAGATCGGCAAGGTTCCGCTTTTGACCGCCGAGGAGGAGGTCGAGCTTGCGATAAGAATGAGCCAGGGCGACGAGGAGGCAAAGCGCCGCATGACAGAGGCAAACCTGCGCCTGGTCGTTTCGATCGCAAAGCGCTATGTCGGCCGCGGCATGCTGTTCCTTGACCTCATTCAGGAGGGCAACCTCGGCCTTATAAAGGCAGTTGAAAAGTTCGACTACACCAAGGGATACAAGTTCTCGACCTACGCGACGTGGTGGATCCGTCAGGCGATCACGCGCGCCATCGCCGACCAGGCCAGAACCATCCGCATTCCCGTCCACATGGTCGAGACGATAAACAAGGTCATCCGCGTATCGCGCCAGCTGCTTCAGGAGCTTGGCCACGACCCCAGCGCCGAGGAGATTGCCGCCGAGATGGGCATGCCCGTTGAAAAGGTGCGCGAGATACTCAAGATCGCGCAGGAGCCGGTTTCGCTCGAAACGCCTATCGGAGAGGAGGAGGACTCCCACCTGGGCGACTTCATCCCAGACGAGGACGCATCCGAGCCGAGCGAGGCGGCAAGCTTCTCGCTGCTCAAGGAACAGCTCATGGAGGTGCTCGACACACTCACGCCGCGCGAGAAAAAGGTGCTCGAGCTGCGCTTCGGCATAGTTGACGGCCGCACCCGTACCCTCGAGGAGGTCGGCAAGGAGTTCAACGTCACCCGTGAGCGTATCCGCCAGATCGAGGCCAAGGCGCTGCGCAAGCTCCGCCACCCCAGCAGAAGCAAAAAGCTCAGAGATTTCCTCAACTGATGAAAAAGTTTGATCCTTTTTTTGAATTTTATTCCCCTGATAGTTCTTGGTATGGTATAATAAGGGCAACTCCGCGAAGATAGGCAGCTCAGGTTATAGTTCCCTGATAGTTCTTGGTATGGTATAATAGACTATCGAGAAAACTCCGCTTTATCAATGGATAAGGCGGAGTTTTTTTATCAAAAAATCGATAATTGCTCGCACTGAAAGCTATCATCCGCTTCAGTTAATTTTCCGAGAAGGATCTCTATGGCTTCAAACTGCTTTTCGGTTATGACGAGCATGCGTATCGAACCGTTGCACGGCAGATGCTGCTTATGTGCGCCGGGCTTTCGATCATAACATTTCGGAAGGGCATGCTTTCCTCCTTTTTATGTTGAACGGCTGTCTTACTTCTTTTCCGACCTTGTGGTACTCTCCGAGGACATCCACTGTGTATTTTTCAAGCTTTTCAAGCGTTTTTACGCCGAGGCCTCTGAGTTTATAAGCATTATCGTGGGTGATGCATGAAATGCTTCCTGTTGAGATATCTGTGCCGCGATAATACAGCATGAACGATTTATTCTCAACAGTCGGCGGCAGAGTGCTGTCCTTCCGGCATACACTGAGCGTTATGCCATTTTTGCTTGTCGCACAGATCAGGTCATTCGGATACAGAGAGAAAATAAAATTCTCGTCAGCCATTTCGAGCCACTCTGAGTACTTCTTGCCGCGCGTAACAGCTTTGTTTGGCAGCTCCGGCTTCAGAGTGTCAGCAACATAGATCGGCACAAGATAATATTTGCCTCCAGAAAGGAACACATCGACTCTGACCATGGAATCGTTATCTGCAGCGCCTTTTCCGCCGTGAACGGGAACGCACATAGTGGCAGACTCAAGCAGCTTTACCTTGTTCACGATCGGGCCCGGAGTTCCGTCGCTCTTCGGCTTGCGGAATTCATCCGCAAACGCTTTCTTTGCATCGCCGCCGTGCTCAATGAGCGCGTTTTTGAGCGCATCATAAAGGCATTTGTCGCTCTGCGGATTATAATAGTTTTCAATTTCGCCGTTTTTCAGCTTCAGATTCGTAAGCGGACGCTTGACTATCAAATAGCCGTTATCAAGCTCTCTGGCACTTTTTATCGTATCTTTGTGAGCAGCACCCGTGACCTTGCGTCTGGGCATACGCGAAACGAAGACCGGTTCCGGCAGTGGTCGTCCTGCGGACATATAAAACGGCAGATGCAGGTCGTTTATCACCTTCGCAGGGTCGTTTGCGAGTCGGGCTTCAAGCTCTTTTCTGAAATCCGGCCATGGATACGGGAAGGTACGAAGAACCTCTCCGGTACCGGTATCTACAGCCACGCTGCCGGACTCGGTCTGCATATACTCGCATTCGCGGAATCGGGCATAGCGTGACACTTGCCGGATCATTGCATCGGTCGTGCAGGCAATGACAACGGCGTCAACTGCATGGTGGCAATCTCCGTCCTCCCTGATTTTTGTTATGCCCCATCTTTTGCGCATATAGGCGGTAACGGCACCGTTTACGGCGGTGACTTTCTTCTTCCGGCCGCGAGTTGATTCTGCAAACTCGAGATTATCTGCAATGTAATTCAGAAGAAATCGCGACATCGTTTTGGTGTCCTGCAGGTTTCGCTCCTTGAAGCCGGACTCGTCCTCAGCTGTCAGTTCCTCTTTTAGCAGCAGTCTGCGTTTTCTGTAATCCTTAACATTGTTGTTGACCCAAACGATGAAATCCTCCCTGCGCCGGCCTTTGAGATATTGCAGCGGCAACCTGTTGCCTTTGTTGCGATTTTCCTCTGTGAGCACAAGAACTTTGTTCTTGCGGCTGTCATCAAAGCTGATGCTGTATGGAACAATGTGATCCACTTCGGCATAGTTTGGCTCAAACAGTTTTTCCAGCGACATTTGCTTGAGTGAATACATGCAGACGCCGCTCTGCTCCTCATACAGGCGCAGCTTTACGAGATCAAGTCCGGTAGGGTTGTTTTTGCCGTATTCCGTCCTTATGCGCTCCAGCAACCGCTCGTTTTTTGCGCGATTATCGTCATTTTCCTTTTTAATACGATTCCGTTCCCGGAAGTCCTTCGCCATTTCTCTTGCAAGCTCAATGTTAATGAATGTCGGGCTGCTGCCCTCCTTGCGGATTATGGCGTTGATCACTTTTATCGTTTGAGCTATTGCCCTGCGGACGACTGGGCTTGTTATATCCTCATAATCTTCCTCTTTCGGGTGGAGCAGCTTCGACTTTTCGCCTGCATCGTGTCCCTTAAAATTAAGTCCTGCGGCGGCACAAGCCTCATTGTAGTTCATGCCCTGCTCAAGAAACGGAATAAGCATATCGCAGGCCTTTACGGATATGTGTCCGAATTTAGAAAAGCTCCCGATCGAGTCCGCCGCATCAATATCAACTTCCTCGAGCCCGGCATCAGACAAATATTTTCTTATCTTGTCCGAAGTTTTGTATAATGACAGTGCAGTGCCTATAGCATTTCGCTGCGCTCGAGGCATCATCGCAAACCGGCCTTTCGAAACACGGTCAATGGCGCTGCGCATCTGGTGATATGCCTTCATAATGCCGAGCTTTTCCTTCTTCTCGCTGTCCTCGGCCGGCAAATTATCCGTGTATCGGATATTAAACAGCTGCTTGTCCGAAAGCTTCAGCGCTTTGCGTATCTTCGCGTAGGAAACGTCTTTTATCGTATGAGCAAGCTCAATTATTATCCTCCGCTGCTCGTCTGTCAGCTTTGAGGAGACTCCGTTTTCGACTATACGAATGTGATTTACTTTTTGCAGGAGCGTAAAGTACTCAAACGAATAGGTTGCCTTTGCCGCTCTCGGCTCATCGGGGAAAAATGTGCAGCGACCTACCATCCGTTCGATCTGGCTGCCGCCATAGGGGCTGTTCCCTCCGGGGCCTTCGTCAAAAGACCGCTGACTGAGCAGTATTTCGAGATAGCGCTCCTCAAATTCTTCGCTCGCAAAGCTTGCGCCAAGCTCACGCTGCGCGGAAAAAATCGCCCTCACTTCGTCGGCAACCATATCTCTTGCTACAGTTGTGATATAATTACCGCCCTTATTGCGCTTATGGTCTTTAAACGTCTCATCGAGCAAAAACATCTCGCCGACGGTGCGATAGCCGTGCTCGCTCATACGCTGCTTGTTCTCATTGACAGCCGCCAACAAAACGCCGTCCTCTTTTGTCGTAGGGTTCTTGCGGTTGGACTTAAATCCGCGCCTTTGTGATATGTGTAATAATATTCTTGCAAAATCGGTTCGGCTGACAATCTCATCAAGCGCTTTTACACGCAAAGCATAAATGTCTTCAAGCCGTCCGTCAAAAAGAGTCTCAAGCTCATCTTGAGATATCAGCCGTTCCTCGAGCATCAAGCTCCTGATACGCTCGTTTCTGTGCCGATGGCGGCGCAGGCGTCTTCTTGCGCTGCGTGCCTCCCTTCTGGGAGCTGCAAGTGATTCTCCGGTTTGCGGATGCTCGGCGGCATCAAATATTCTGCTGCCGAGATCAATGATGCCGCACGGGTTCTCATCGGCATCAAGGGCCACCGTTGCCCAGCCGACAGAGGTTATTCCAATGTCAAGTCCGATCGCATAAGGGCGCATAAACGTATCTCCTTTGTAATTTGTGCCACCATTGTACGATATATTTGCATTTTTGGCAATATAAAGAGATAACGCCTCGCAAAAGCGAGGCGTCAGAGCTCTAAGGTGTACTAAACCTTATCATAGTAACCTAAATAGTTCTTGGTATGGTATAAGAACTGTATTTATATTACAATAACCACTGCCAAATTGCAACACATTTTTTCATTTAACACGGTAAAATGAATCGTTGCCATAGAAATTGCGCACTTTGCAAAATATTAAACGCCCAGCGAAAGAATTTTCTTGACAATGAGGGCCGGTAATGCTATTATTATCAGGCACTTAAATGCGCGAGTGGTGGAATTGGCAGACTCGCTAGATTCAGGTTCTAGTGCTCACTCCGGGCGTGCGGGTTCAAGTCCCGCCTCGCGCACCATAAAA
>ENA-ORSC01001466-ORSC01001466.1-human-gut-metagenome-genome-assembly--contig:-NODE-1466-length-16101-cov-3.816777_pt1 | contig 16101 bp, 25 predicted proteins | sample MGYA00242178_ERZ509140 | MGnify/ENA primary metagenome ERZ509140 (study PRJEB26280, sample SAMEA2338681) | human gut metagenome | biome: human gut; feature: human-associated habitat; material: faeces... | reverse complement strand
CCCGGGAGCGCCGCCGCTTTCGGCTTTTCCGTTTCTACCGGCTGTATATCCCACCACGATTTCCCGCCGCCGTTCATATCATAGAAAGAAAGAAAACTATTTACATGACGCATTGTAGTAGCAGAATAACCGCCCCACATACGAACGAACCGCCCCGCCGCCGTGATACGACAAACAAAAGTATTATAGGACTGTAAAACTTTTTCGCCGTTTTCCGTTTCAATGATTTTCGCCTTTCCGTAAAAACTCTTTGCCCGATCAGAACCGCAAACAGGTAAATCAAAAATCTTTTTCATGATGCAAGCTCCTTTCTCATTCCCGCACAAGCTGTTTTTCTAATGTAATCTCGAAATCTCCGCCCCGGCTTTCAATTTCACAAATCTTACAATCTTTGATAGCATCAAAGAGAACGGAACCGGGAACGGCGGAAAGAGAACTTCCGAAATCATTCAAATAAATGCGCCCCGCTGCTACTTCTGAAAACTGTTTAACTGTCATTGTAAAAACTCCTTTCAATTTCAAGTTTTAACTTGATGATTGGAGTATATCAAGTTTTAACTTGAATGTCAATAGAGTTTCTAAAAATAATTCAAGTTTTTTCTTGATGCTTTCCACCGTCCGAAAACTTAAAAGAAAATGTACTATACATATAAAAGGCGAAAAACGCCGCCCCGATCAGGCCGGAACCCCGGCAGCGCCCACGCCGCCCCGGTGGAACCCGCCGCCGATCAGCCGGGAAAGAAAAAGCCGCCGACCCCGTGGGGAGATCGGCAGCTCTGTCAAAGTCGCAGACCCTCGCCGGAAAGTCGCAAAGTCGTTCGGGCGAAAGTCGCAAAAGTCGTAAGAAAGTCGCAAAAGTCGGGAAAGTCGCTCAGTCCTCCGAGTCATAGTCGCTGGACGCACCCGCCACATCTTCGAGGTACTTCTTTTCCAAGTCCTCGGCGGGAACCTGATCTCCGAGCTGCTGGTTGGGTGTGAGAATGACTTCCTGCTTGTCCGCATAGCCGAAATGGTTCTTCATGAGGAAGATCGCTGTAACAGGGTTGACCTTTCCGTTCTGTGCGTAATCTTCCATCTGTGCGTTCAAAAATTGATACGCTTTTTTTATAAGGTCACGGCTTGCGGGGGGTAAATAGGCACTATCAATACCATTAGCCCATGCCCACAATGTTTTCCTGTGTACTCCGAAAGCTAATGCCATTCCTGCTACACTTGGCTTCATATCGTCCTCGGCACAGATTTCAAAATACTGACCAATGCGTTCCTTAACCTGTGCAGGCTCCTTCATGTCGGGTGTCTCCCAATCCCACATTCTCAGCGAATGGGTAATATATTTCCGATTTTCACCCGGCTCCATGTGAACGCTCAGAGCGTCAGTTCTGTCAGGCCGCTTATTGCCGCCAGTACCCTTCGGTCTGCCACGACCACGCTTTTCTACAATTTCGTCTGCCATAGTCGTTTTCTCCTTTCAAAGTCGCCAAGGTGATAAAGGTGAGTAATCGGGTGCATTTCCCTATAACTATTTCTATATACGCGCGTATAAGAGAGAGTTATAGGCATTTATGCCCGATTACTCACCTAACTCACCTAAAATACGAAAAATAATTTTTCAAAACACGCCAATTTGAAAAAAGTCTTTGCAAAAACATTCACCTTTATCACCTTTATCACCTAACTACCAGTCGGCGTTGATGACCACCTTGTTCCCGTGAGCGAGTGCCGTTGCTACAACGCTCTCCACACCGTCCCAGTTGTAGACCTCATGCACCAGTGTCTTTTCAAAGTTGAACGGTACAATGCGGTCGCCATAGCAGGCAGGGTTGATGATCTCGATACGAGCGGTCTTGATGGACTCCGACCAATCCGTACACCCAGTCGCATTACTGACGGACATTTCTTCGGGGCGAAGGTGAGTGACGAGCTTTATGCGCCACTCCTGCAAACATAGCTTCTTCTGCCACTTTTCCAGTAGGCGTTGTTCCTCAGTCGTTGCGATCATACAATCTCTCCTTTCTGAACTGCTCAATATCTCGGTCGATCAGGCCATTCAGTTCAGCTTCTGCCATGAACGCAGCGAACACCTTACCGCACTTCACGCAGTAGTTAATGAAGTGATACCCATTTGTGTCATGAATGGTTTGAAGGTTCTTATCGTACAGGCGGTGTCCGCCAGTCAGGAAACACTTAATCCTTTTCCACTTCATCACGGACGCTCCTTTGTAATGCGGATTTTTCTCAGCCGCTTACCACAACGCTTGCAGACTTCATAATTGCTCTGCCAACGGTGAGAACCATTCCGACACCTGACCTGAATGTGAACATACGGGTCTGCTGTGTGGATACCGAAACGGCAGAGGATAGAATTACATGACCGGTTCATTAAGACGCTCCTTTCAGTCTGAGGTTCTTGTAGACGGGGTAGCCCTGATACACGACCTTGCCGCCGTGCCACTCAGGGTGCGTTTCCATGTCGGCGTTGAACCGTTTGGCGGAACAGGCAAAGTACCCGTTGGACTTGCACCAAATCTTGTAAGCGTCAAACAGAGACTTCGAGCGGGTGTTGACCCCCTCAGCCTGTTCACAGCGTTCTTCGAGGAACTGCAAGCACAGATCGTTGTCACGCTCGTACTGGTTGACTACCTTCCGCATGGCGGGGGACATTTTCAGACCGAACCGCTTGTACTTGAAGTATCCGGCGACCAGCCAAGCGAAAATGCCCTGCATGGCTTCCTGTGTCTGGAACTCATTTTTCAGGTTCTTGTCCTGTTCCGCTTCGGTGAAGTGACGGTTGAACTCAATGACCCGCACACGGTCGGAAGCGAACAAGGACTTGTCGCTGACGGTTGGAAGATCGTTGCAGGAGAGCCAAAGGGTGAACTGCGGCAGAAAAGTCGTGGCAGTCTCATAGAGGTTCCGAGCTTTGATTTCCTCGCCGCCCGTGAGCTGCTTAATCGTTTCTTCGTCCAGCTTGCCATACTGATTACTCTCTGCCATCGTGACGAACCGCTTGCCTTTCAGGGAAGCCAGCATGGGGTTCGCTGCTTCGGCGTTCTTCGAGCGCTCTGCCTTGCAGATGATCGACACGGGGGATACAGAAGCATAATCACCGAGAAGGTGGTGAATTGCCGAGAGCATGGTGGACTTGCCGTTGCGAGTGGTCTTGCCATGGAGAATGAACATACATTCCTCGTTCGCCATACCCAGCATGGAGTACCCCAGCGCCTTTTGAAGATAATCAGCCTTGTCTTCGTCATTACAAGTGACCTCTGCAACGAACTTCTCCCAGCGGCGGCACCGTGCGTCCTGTAAGGTGTAGTTGAAGTTGGTCTGCATAGTCAGGAAGTCTTTCCAGTCATGTTCCCGGAACTCCATTTTTTCGAGGTCGAAAGTGCCGTTCTTGCAGTTGATAAGGTAGGGGTTTGCGTCAAACTCTGCCGAAGCGATAGGAAGCACACTGGCAGCGTCCTTCATTAGCCGGTCACGGAAGCGCCGGTCGCCCATCTTTACGATGAACTTCATGTACTCAGAACGCCGTTCTTCGTTGGCAATCTCACCGCAGTAGAGAGCCATCAGGCGGCAGAACTCCTTGATCTTCTCCGCTACCAGCAGAGAACCCGTGTCCTTGCGCCATGCACCTTCGGAGTAGGTGAACCAGCTTTTCGCTTCGGGGCAGTAGCGGGTATCATTCTTGTAGCACTCGGAGAACAGCTCTGCCATGCCGGACTCGTCCCACGAATACCCCGTACCGCTGATCGGGTGGCTATGCTCCGGCTGTGCTTCTTTAATCTGAAACATCACTCTGGACTGAGCTTCGTCCATGATGTAACGACCGTTAGAGAGCTGGAAAAGAGCCTGTTCTTCGGGAGCTGTCATAACTTCATCACTCATGGATTTCACCCCTCTTGTCTTTTCTGTTTGGGTTAAAGTTGGAAAGTGCGCTTTTACAAGCTCGGACACCCATCTTATAACCGTCTTGTTCACTACCGCTTATACGCTTGCGATATATCCGCTCTTTATCAAGTAGGGCAGATAACGCCATCTGCAAACTGTCATATTCGAGTTTTGTCATTATTTACACCTCCCCCCCCTCCCATAGAAGAAAGCGTTCTTCAAAGCGGTGTCCACATGACGCATGATCTCAGGCGGCAGAGTGCAGATGTACTCCCAGTCATCGGACACATCTACGACACGCACCTGTTCACATTCAACCATGCTCGGCTGTAAAGAACCCCAAGTGACCGCCACATGGGTCGGCATTTCCAGTCGCTTGATTTTAGTGGTCAGGGGAACGACAATGCTGGTGGAAGAAAACTGATTGCCGACATTGTTTTGCACAACCACCCACGGACGCTTACCGGCCTGAATATGACTGTTGGCAAGCATGGGAACATCAATGACAACAACATCGCCACGTTGATAAGGTTTCATAATTACCTCCTGTATCTGGTCACGCTGTTAACAATCAACTCGACCTCGGACTGAGGGAGCGGCGGCTTGCAAGCCTGTTGATTGGCGTACAACAGCTCTTTGTAAATCTCTGCTTTGGTGTATCCTTGGTTATGGAGCTGACCCGCCAGAGAAGTCAGGCTGAGGTTCCGGCTTCCCGGTGTGATAGGCGGGTATTCAGGCTTCAAATGCAACTTGCCGTTTTCAGGGCGGCGATAGATGGGAGAATAGATACGCTGAGGGGCGACCGTACCTGAGCTACTTTCCTTCGGCGTGTCGGGAAAATACTTCTCGATCACATAGTCAATCGCTGACTGGTTTTCAATGATCTCGGAAAAGATCAAAACCTCGCCGGTCATGATGAAGTACCGATTGGTCTTGTAAATCTCCACGGCGGCACGGTTGTTCTTGCCCTTGAAGGGCAGCTCACCACGAACGAGAATATGAACCCCTCTCCCGCTTCTGGACTTTTCCGTGTAGGACTGACAATGACCGATAATGTCAGCCGCCAGCGGGTTTAGAAGCCCATCAGTAAAGCCATCGTCAATGTCGATACCTACAACCCCTGTATCGTGAAACACATAGCCAAGACCGTCATAGTAGCCGTGCTGGACATTGTGTTCAGCGTCAATGTAATTCGACCATGTATCAGGATTAGAGGAAGAAGCCGCCTTTCTCACGGTGGCCTGCATGGGAACCTTTGACCCGTCCCACACATTGACCCATGCCTTTTCCCCTCGAAGTTCGGCGGGTATATTCAAATAGCTCATAGGCTTACCTCAGCTTTCATACGGACTCGGTAAAGACCAATCCCATCTATCACCGCCACGGTAGGCGTTGCGGAAGTGATTTCTCTTGCCATCGCCAGAGAACCACAAGTAATCCGCAGGGAGGACACGACCGACCTCAACCTGACCTTCTCTCTCTGCGTACCAGCGGGTCAGTACATCTATACAGAGAGTAATCAAACCATCATCGACCGGGTTTTCTTCGTTGTACCCTACAAATTGTTTGGGTGTAGTCACGACCGTTATAATGTCGCCGTAGCCGTGATCGACACGGTTGAGCGCACACCACACACAAGCGGCTTTCTCAGCGTCAGAGCTGACCCCTCTGGCTTCTCCCCATAGCATTTTCGCCAGTACAATCACTTCCTCGTCTGTCCACGGCTGAGGTGTCACCTCCGGCTCTGGCTCCGGGGTGACTACCTCTACCACCTCGACAACGGGAGAAGGTTCTTCAACCTCAACCGTGGGTAATTTCATACAGAGGACTGCAACAATGGTGACGAACCACAGGAAGATCGAAAATCTCAGCCCTCGCAAGGGGTCTTAGCTTTGCTGGACTTGGGCTTTGTCGAGGTTCCAGCAAAATAGAACTTGTCATCTACGCAGATGGGGAAATCGGGAAAGAGCTTGCTGGCGGTCTGTGTTCCACGGGAACAAATCTGTTCTGCCGCCGCCAGCGACATTTCATCTTTCACGAAGTCCTTTCCAGCAGCCATGATATACGGCACTTTGCCGTCAATGCTTTTCAGTTTCATCGGGTTCTTTCCTTTCTTTATTCCACGCTTCAACATCAACGCCGATACGCTTCAACATTTCTTTGCAAAGCCATGTGTAATCGTCCGGCATTTGATAATACTGGATAAGGCGGTCATGCTCGGCAGCGAAAGCGTCATAGAACTTCCGCAGGCGCTTCTTGCCGAAACCAAGGTGAACATGGAGGGTATAAAGTACCATAGCGTCAATGTCATCGGCATAGCGCCTGTCGGCTTCCACGATCTGACGATTGATTTCCATGTTCATCGCTTTCTTCTCGGCGGTAGTTAAGACCGCACCGAACACCTTACCGCCAGCTTTCTTAATCCTCATACCTCAATGTCCTCGAAGAAGACTGGATAGGTCTGTTTCAGCAGGGTCAGGAGCATATTGGCAACGACCCGCATATCAGGGTGAGCCGCTACGGGGCAACGCATACGGCAGAAATGCCGCCATTCTCTGAGGTCGGCGGTCATGACCACCTCGGTTTTAAGACTGTTCGGAAGGACAGATCGGGCTTCCTGCGGGGTACAACCCTCGTTCAGCAGATCGAAGTAGGCGACCTCAGCGTGTTCACACGACCGCTTCCAGATGTGGTAGGTCGAGTCGGTCTTGGTGAAGGTCGAGGGACGAATGACGGTGATCTCGCCGCCGAAGCCCTCCTTGCCGTAATTGCAGTACCGAGTGGACTCCTGACAGAACGCCGCCAGACGGTGACGGACAATCTCATGGCTCACACCCCGGTCGCAGATGAAGCGAACGGTAAGAGAGCCATGCTCAATGACGGCTTCGTGACCACGCTTGATAATGCCCCGGACGAACTTCTCTGCGCTTCCGTCCGTGATTTTGTCCTCGGACTTGTAGCAAGTGCGCCCTGCGGCTTCGATGGTGGTCAGAAGGGTCTTATAATCGGGAGCGTTGATAAGCTCCACATGAGGTTCAATGATTTTCACTTTCAGACTCCCTTTCATACCAAGGTTTGAAGTTGATAATCTGTTCGTAGAGGTTATTTGCTCTGCCATCGAAACAGATTGTACGGTCATCGACATGAACGATGGAGGGAACTTTTCTTGCTTGAATTTGCACCATCGGGAACCCGTAGTGTTTCAGCCATTCAGCAATCGCCGCCTGTCCTTCAAAAGACTCCGCACGAGAAGAACAGATGACCACACATAAACCATCGCTTATGAGTTGTTCAATGACCTCTTTAATCCCTTCTACGGGAGGGTCGGGGATAACAGCGGCACCCTTCCACCCGCTTCGGTAGGAATGAATTACGCCATCGAAATCGAAAGAAACCGTTGGAATATACATACTTCACACCCCCGCAACATGGCTTGCCAGCATATCGGCTTGGTGTGTCCATAACACATTCGGGTACTGGCTGACTGCTCTGGTGTAGTCATTCCACTCAGACTTATCGGTGAAAGCGCCCATGTGATAGCGGATACACATGATTTCTTCATCAGTCAGTGTGTAGAACTGAGAGAGAAGCATGACAGACTTATCACCATGGCCTTTCAGAAGGGTGTCGGGGTTGTACTCCCACTTGGACGGGTCAGGAAGCAACATTCCATCTACGACCAAATCACTTGCCGGGTGGCGGTACTGGTCGATCTTACACAGGTCATGGAACATACCCACGATGAAAGGAGAACGAGCTTTGCGCCAAATCAGGTGATTATCCTGAGTCAGCGTCAGGAGGAACTTCGTGACCATGTAGGAGTGTTCCAGAAGACCGCCCTCGTAATTGCCGTGGTACTTGGTGGAAGCAGGGGCGGTAAAGAAGCCGTAAGCCGTCAGGTACTCCATCATGTCATCGGAAACAACAGAGGTTCCGTCAGGCAACTTCATGAAGTTCAGAAAATCGGTCACTTCGGACTTGGAGAAGCAGTCAGGCATTTTCGTACTCCTTTCTATGGATACTCTTTTCGCTATCGAACCCGTCAGGGTATCTCTCACGGAGCTTCGCTTTGTTCATTTCAAGAACATCGTCCAGCTTCATCCCGATAGCAGCGGCTGTGATAGCCAGATACCAAGCACAATCACCGAGTTCCTCAGCGATATGCTTCACATCGACTTCATGACCCTGAAAGGTTGCTTTCTTTATGATGTCAGCAACCTCACCCGCTTCACCGCACAAACCGAGCGCACCGTTAATGAGCATACCGTGATGTTCATAATTCATGCCGCTTGCGGTTCTCAGGGCTTCCTTCTGGTATTCATTCCCCGTCATCTTCCGCCACCTCCATTTCCAGCACCGTCATAATTGCGTAGTTGGCGAGGTCAATCAGGGTGTCTCGGATAGACTCGTCATTGACCTTCTGCTCACCGCTACGGGAGAGGGTTTTGAAGCGGCTAAACTTATCTCCCAACCGGATACGAGCCATCGCCATTCCTTCTTCCACGAAGGTCTGGTGGAAGCTGTCACCGTAGTCATGGTTCTTGCGCTCGTAAAGCCGATTGATTTCGTTGCAGATATTCAGGTGAGCTTGCACCTTAGAACAGGCTGTTTTCATTGTAGCTTATCCTCACTTTCAACATAGTTTTCAACATACCATTGGCGAGGGAGAGCCTTTCAAATTAGCCCTCCCTCGCACTCGGTATTAGCCAAGGAGAGCTGCCAAATCCATCGGGGTCTTAGGAGCGACCTGAGAAGCCGCAGGAGCGGTTTTAGCAGCGGGGGTAGTAACCGTATTACCAGCGCCGCCCCAGCCCTCAGAGGGGCGCTTATCGGCCAGACGGACGAAGGTAATGCTCTGTCCGGGCTTCTTCTTGTTCTCCTGAACATCATGTTCTACATCGCACTCGATGAAGTGACCAATCAGGTCAGTGTGGTCGATCTCGGTCAGGTCGAAATTGCCGAGGGCAGTCTTGGCGAAGTAGCTGAAAGCGTTGTATGCACCCTCGTTGGGAGAGCCATCGGATTTTAACAAAGAGAAGCGCTCGATGTGCTTACTGCCGTTCTGCGTCTGCATATAGATTTCCAGCTTGCCGAAGTCTTCCTTGTACTTCACATCGGTAATCTGAAAGACATGAGTACCTTCGGGAATGAGGGTGAAACCCTCGGTGAGTCCGATTTTAGCCATTGTTTTATCGTCCTTTCTTGATCTTGTAATAGTGTCTGCTATATTAGCAACGAGAGTTATTAGGTTTTCGGCACAATCGCTTTGACCTAAGCACCCACCTCCACAATAAACACCGAAATATTTATTGTAATAGATAGGGCAACCACCACAAACGCTCATACTTCTTTTATGGTGTGGAAATTGAGCTGTTCTGCATACTCGTAGGGGAAGATGATACCGACCAACTGGTCTTCGTCATCGGGGTACTTGGCGTACTGCTTGACCAGCAGGGCTTTCGGTACGCTCTTGCCGCTTTCCAGATCGTAAGCGTACAGAATTTCGCAGAAGTCAGACTTCTCGATCAACGACCAGTCATCATTGGTGATGGGAAGGGTCATGGTGCTGTCCTGCGTGGCAAAGATACGAACACAATCCTTGATTGCGCCGTCCGGCTCAGGCATGATTGCCTTGACCAGCGTGACGTACTCGGTGCAACCGACCTGAGAAATCAGGCGACCAATGCCGTCAGGCATTTTCTCGTTGCTGTACCCGGTCACGCTGCGGATACCATCGGGAATGAGCATAAGTACGGACGGGGAAGCAAGCCAGCGCTTGTCCATGTACTCATAGATAGCGCCACCATCAGGGGCGAGGGACTTCACGAACTTGGAAAATTTCATAATTAAACCTCCGTTACTTTGTCATAGAATACGAAGATGGTGGACTGGTCGGAGTGAATATCACGAGCTGCTGTGAACAAAACTCCAACAAAATCGTCATCGGCATACTGGTCAAGAAGTTTGAGCAAATCATCTTTGCTCAATCTCTGCATACTCTGCGCCACTTCACGCACCTTCTTTCAAGGCTTTCGGGGAAATGCGGTAGCTGTCCTCAGTGGTCGTGTACTTCGCCAAAATACCGTCCGCTTTCATAGCGTCCTTGTCGATCTTCGTGGTGGAAGTACGGCTGACCTCCCAATTATAGGCAGAACCAGCGATAGACACCTTCTTGTCACCGTCACGGAACTGAGCGATTGCGGCTTTCTTAATCATGTCAGTCACAACCTTGTACCGTTTTTCCATGTCCGGGATACCTTCATGAGCCAAAATCCGTTCCATGGTGTCTTTCAGGTCTTCGGCTTCCTTGACCAGCGCCGCCATATCCGTTTCAGGAGACAGGTTGTTGGTGCGGAGGGCTTTCAGGATTTCAGCGTCCTTGCGCTCGTCAAAGGTGGGAGAAATACCGCTCTCAACGAAGTCCTTCCACCATTTCAGGGCAGGCTTCACATACTTCTTCTCGAAGTCAGGATACCGCTCGGACACCTTGAAGGGGCGAGTGATAGTGTTCTCACCGCTACACACGAACTTTTCAGGATTGTCGTAATCCTTGGGTTCGAGGAAGGAAGCAACCATGATAACTTCGTCCACGCCAAGAAGGTAAGCGTACAACGCCGCCTGCAAAGCGTAATACTCAGGAATATCGTCCTTCCAGTCCTCGACACGCTTGGAAGTCTTCATTTCGAGGACGGTGGTGGGCTTGCCATCTTTGCCATAGAGCAAGTAGTCCCACATACCGCCGAGAACGGGGCTTTCCCTAAAGAAGTCACCGTAGGTCTGACGGAAGTAGTCTTTGCCCCAAATGTCGGTCGGTGTGACCAGATTGCTCATGAAGTAGGTCTGCTTCATGTACTCAGCCTGCTTAGGCTCGATGGTCTTACCAGCGATGGTGTAGATCGTGTCCTCGAACGGCTTCTGATAGGTGCGGGTCACTTCACACCAAATCTCGAACGGCGTAGACCACGGGTTCAGGCCGAGGATAGTAGCAAAGCGAGTACCGGTCAGCTTCTTGGGACGCTTGGGAGGGATAATCTGGATTTTGTTACCGTCAAGCCATTCCATTTTTGTTTACCTCCTTATAATTCACAAATTCGTCAGCGGCACATTCCCGAACGGCAGTATCAGGATTGTTACCGTAGAGCTTACAGCAATCCGCTTCCAAGTCTGCATTGACGCACTTGCGGCAATCAATTTCGATCATGCTTTAGCCCTCCTTTGCCGTTTTCATTTCGTAGCCAGCCAGCATATTGTTCACGCCCTCGATCAGAGCGTCACACTTGTCGGCTTCGATCTTGGAAAAACCCTCGGTCTTCATGGCGATGGTCTGCACGAACTGTTCCTGCTCTGCGTCAATATCCATGAGCTTTTTCAGCAGACTTTTCAGCGTACCGACCTGTTCTTCGGTAGCCGCACCAGCAGGAGCGCCGGTCAGTTCCTTCTTGATTTCCTGACGCTGTTCAGTGGTCACAGGGGGCTTCTTGGTGACGGCGGGAGCGGGTGCGGGGGTCGTATCAAACTCGCCGCTGTCGATACTGTCATGCTCCACAATGTCAAGAACGAGCTGCCATAGGTAGCGGCGAATGTAGGTGATAGAGCTGCCGGTCGCCTGCATTTCGTTTGTGACCTGATTGCCAGCGTTGGACACGATGGGGGCGATGGGGGTGTACGGGGCAACAAAATCAATGAAGTCCTCACGGTCATCGACATTGTAGACACGAGCGGTCGCCTTGTCGCCGTACATGGACGGAACCATCATCAGACCGATTTCAAGGAAAATCTGCTCGGCCTTGGGAACAATGTCTGCCAGCTCGAAATACTTATATTCGAGCTTCATGTGCTTGCCGCTCTTGTCCACGCCAGCTTCGAGGAAACGCACACGGGCAAGCTGCAACTTCTTGAACACATTCATGGTGGAATAATCCACCGCCGCAGTCTCAGCGGCTTTCTTGGTAGTAGCCATATTTATACCTCCAACATTTCTAATAATTTTTTCTTAATGGAATTGACTTTGCGGGTATTCCTTCGCCGTCTCTCTCCGAGAAAATCCATAATTCTCTTTTCGGTTGTAGCGATATACCACTCTCGGTCAATTTCATCAAGGGATAGATGGTTGTCGTTGTCTACCAGACAATGATCGGGGATATTGCCAATTTTCTTGTAGCTTTCGCCTTTCAGAGCATAAAGCGTACCGAACCATTGGCGATCTTTGAATGGGTCTACGGCGTACACACGGTTGACTCTCTGGACTTGTACCTCACGATTGCCTATCTTCTGAACAACACCGTCATAGGAAGAACCGGCTTTTGCGATGATCTGAAAATCCATAATGTCGGTACTATCCATGATTGTTTCTCGAACAGGAACGCCTTTCGTGAAATAGTCAATCAGGGCTTTCTTGACAATGACCATCGAATTGTTGATCTGCCATGCACCTTTCGAGGTTGCGCCGTAGCTGACATACGAGCCAACCGACTTGACCTTGCCGTTGGTCTTTCGGAGAATGAGATTGTTGACATCTTTAATCCAAACCTCGTCAATCTCGTCCAGTTCCAGTTCAAAACCCGTAGTCTGTTCCCATGCAGCGCAGACGCTATCCACAATGGGAACCTCGTCAGCGTCAATCTCGTACATTAGACCGTCCGTGTTGAAGTTCAACAGGACGATTGACTTACACGCTTGAAGCAACTGAACAAGCAGCATTGTCAGGAAAAGCTGTCCCGATATTCGCATGGAACGGGTTTTCAACGGGTCGTAGAGGTCGTTGTAGCGGTTTTCCTGTGCCCCCGATACGGTGTTGAGCGGGAGCTTCAAGTCTTTCGCCAACTGGTCATTACCGTCATGCTTGGCCTGTATGCGTTCCTTGCGAATGTTGTAGAACACATGAGGGTCAGGTACATTCCGGGAAAGATACTGAAATAGTTCCAACAGCGAGGGGTACAGCGAAGAAACATCTCGGTTTTGGATAACCCGCTTCGCCGTGGATTTGCCGTGATACCCTTTAACTGAGCCATGAACGCCGCCCCACGCATACCGGCAAGGGAAATCGCCAAACTTGTAGGTCAGAGCGGTTTTGAAAAGAACTTCGTCAGGGATTGACTTGTCGTGAATGGTGTCGAAGAAATCCAAAATCTCTTGCGGGATAATGGACACATCTAACCGTGGAGGATAGGCATAATCTCGACCATCGTTCCACTCTCTACGCCTTGCGTTCAGCATAAGTGCTGTTAGCTTGGCATTGGTGCAAGACAGGGCTTTTTCGTCCGAGATACCCACTCTACGACCGAGATTGATCTTCGTCTGCAAATACGATTGTCTGAGGTCTACCAATTTCGCAGTAGCGTCAACATCGTGCTTACAGTAGAAAATCGTTTCGTCCAGTTCTTCATCGGTCAGAGGACGGTCAATGTCAAACGGCACAGAGCTTTCAACCACCGACATTCCTAAATGACCCTCACAGGCTTTCAGCGAAAGACCCTCGTACATATCGTCACGAATATCAAACGAGGTCACGAATACGGGATTGTTCCGCATAAGAGGGTGTTGCCAGCCCTGTCCACCATCAATGAGGTAGTCACTTAGAGCTTTTACTTCCTGCGGCGTACAATCATCTGCAACAGCTTTTAGAATGAAATTGTCATACGCCTTGTTATTGAAACCACAGAGAAGCGGTTGTTCTCGAAGAAACTGCCAGATTGCATCATTGTCGTTGTGAATGACTGTGTATTCACCTGTGCCTTTGCGCTTGAACACGAACAGCCAGTCATCTTGAAAGACTGCTATTCGCAGTCGAAGATAAAGAGATTATCCATGACTGCCGACATCACCTCCTTAGTGGCTGAGTGAAAATGCGTTCAGAACTCCACCCTCGGTAAACACGACAGTAGAGCGTGTGATACGGAATACCCAACTCGTCAGCCCATTGTTGAATGTTCTGCGTCTTACCTGCCCACTCGATCAGACGATTGTTTCTCCGGTTATTTTGTTGAACCTTCTGCGTAACCCACCGACAATTTTCAGGACAGTAGTCGCCTTTGCCATCAATGCGGTCGAGTGTCAGATCAGCGGCGTAGCTGTTATCAAGCGACCATTTCATGAAGGCTTCAAAAGAATTCCATTCTTCACAGATGGTAATTCCTCGTCCACCATACAGATTGTATTTGTGGAAATTGGAGTTGAAACAACGCTCTCGCATAGTACACCAGATGTTGTGTAGCCGCTTATGGCTCATTCCGTGGGTTTTTCTCATAAGAACTTACACCCCAGTTTTCTATACGAAGTACAACGCTTTTTATAGCTTCTAACGAGATACTGAATACCGTCATCAACATAGTCATAACAGATCGGCTCGGATTTACCTTCAAAGGTTCTGGCGATACGACCGACAGACTGCGTAATGACTGCATAATCCTTTTGGGGAGTAGTGAGATACAGACGGTCAAGTCTTGGTATATCCAACCCCTCACGAGCCAGAGAGTAAGTGGCGAACAGATACCGCTTGCGCCCCTGCCGCATTTCCTCAATGGCCTGTTCTCGGAGAGTCTTGGCTTTCTTCGTGGTCATCTTCCCATCAATCATGACCGCCTGTTTTCTCAGGTCGGGCGGAAGCCTGTTCATCAGGGTTTCCAAGTGCGTCAGCCGGTCGGAGAGAATGAGATTGTAGTGATCTCGGTTTGCCACGAGGTCAGCGACAATCAGGTTATTCCGGGGATAACGGTCAGCGAGGAAATTAACCAACTTGGCATAGATGATCGTACCGTCCGTGTCCAAAAACTCACGGCTAAGTCCTTGATGTGTGGCACGGGGCAAAACGCTGACGGTCATGATCTTATCTTTCACCGCTTCCTCCGGCACTTGATAGGCAATCCCGCCCAGCAAGGCGTAAGTGGCGGCAATCATACCGTCTGCCCGATGAACCGTAGCGGATAGGCCGTACTTGTGTCGAGCTGCCAGAGCGTTCAGCACCTTTGAGAACTGCGTCATAGCGGTTGGGGTTCCGGCTACACGGTGACACTCGTCCACGATGATACAATCCCAAACATCACGGTACTGGCTCAGATCGAGGTTGCACATGGTCTGTACCGTTGCGAAAGTGATTGCCTTGCCGATTTGAACCCTACCTTCGGTAATCGTGCCAGTCAGAGAAGGACTCATGTACTGCTCCGCTCGGCTTTTGCTCTGTACGAGCAAATCCCGTGTATGGGTCAGCCAGAGTGTTCTTCGGCCTGTATCTGCCGCAACAGCAATTCCAATCTGTGTCTTACCGCACCCCGCAGGGGCTTGAAGAATACCGTAGTAGGCCGTTATCAGGGCTTCCTTGGCTTCTACTTGATAATCATAGAGCGGAATGGTGCAACCGAAGTCCACCTCGGTCGGTGTAGGAAGATTGACCTTCATGTGGCAATCGTCCATTGCCAGTACATCATTCAAGCACCCGTAGGGAAGAACCAGTGTGTCACCGTCCCATTGGAACAGGTACAACTTCTCAGGGGTGTTGCCGACCCAAAAGTGCATACGGACTTTCTTGGCGTACTCAGGATTGGGAAGGATAAGCTGCTTCTTGCACCATGTAAGCAACTGCTCAGACGGGTTCTCAATTCGGAGCTGGTTGCCAACAGTTACTTGCATTGGGACACCCACTCTCCGAGTGTGATACCGTATCGCCTAATATCGTTGGCAGACAGCACAGTTCGCAAAACGGACAATTCCAAAAGCGTAGAGAAGGAGATAAATCGAACTTCACCGGTTATCAACCTAATTGCAAACCAGCCCTCTCCATTCCCGGTTTCCTTCCAGAGCGTCATAGCGGAAAACTGGTTTTCTTCGATACGCTCCATCTTGAAAATGTTCTTGGAACAATCCTTACAGTCAATGGGATAGCTGACACCGTTTCGAGCCGCAATTACATCGAATGGCTGACCTTGACTGTTCTGAGCGAGATTGTGCGCCCAAAAGCCACAACCCGACAGGCTCAGGCATAAGTCTCTTTCAAAGCCAGTGCCAACCTTGCGATTGACATTCATGTTTTCACTCCTTTCACCGCCCCTGACGGGGCGGGATTTACGAGATACCCGATCAAATGCAGAAGCCGAAGGACACGCCAAAGGAGTAGCTGGCGTTGCTATAGTTGGCGTTGCCGTTGTTGTACACACTACACAAGTCGTTGGTGTTGCCGGAAAAAGGAGAACGCTCCCACCTCCAATCCCTCTCACC
>ENA-ORSC01001463-ORSC01001463.1-human-gut-metagenome-genome-assembly--contig:-NODE-1463-length-16117-cov-6.498008_pt1 | contig 16117 bp, 19 predicted proteins | sample MGYA00242178_ERZ509140 | MGnify/ENA primary metagenome ERZ509140 (study PRJEB26280, sample SAMEA2338681) | human gut metagenome | biome: human gut; feature: human-associated habitat; material: faeces... | reverse complement strand
GGCTTTTAGAAAAAGATTTAGAAGATAAATTGATTGTAGAACTAAAAAATGATCCAACAAACGAATATAAAATGAAACATGATATTATAGAGTCAATAAAAAATATAGATGCTCAAATGCTAACAATTAATTTATGTCATGATGGAAAAGAAATTACTTTTAAATATCCAAAGGACCAATTATATAATTTTTGGCTTAGTGATTATCATATTCCAGAAGTAAGTAAAAGAGAAGAAATAAAACAAATGTATAAAGATGAAAGAAGGTTTGATGATTTTCATTTGGAAGATATAAAATCAATTAGTTTTAGAAAACAAATATTATATGAAAATAATAAAGAATTAGAATTAAATAATGAAAAAGAAGAGCCAGATATTGTTGATGATATGTTTGATTAAAAAATTCAAAAGTGGAGCTGAAAATTGCTCCACTTTTTCTAAAAAATGAAACAAAAAAATTCTCCCAGCGGGCAAAAAGGGTTTTAGGGGATTTCGCCCTAAACAGCAAAATGGTGTCAAAACACCAAGCTGGCGAATATTGGGCATTAAAAAATGCTCTCACTATTCGGAGCAAAACAAGTTTGCTCTTAAAAATTATATGCTACACTTCGTTAGCATGAATTTTATTTGTGAATATGTGGAATAAAAATTTAAAAAGTGATATAATCATATTGGAATTTGAAATGTTAAATTGGAGAATAAAATGTACTATACATATATGATAAGGTGTCTAGATAATTCAATATATACAGGAATGACAAATAATGTAGATAAAAGATTATCAGAACATTTAACCAATAAAGGGGCTAAATATACAAAATCACATCAAGCAGAAAAGTTAGAAGTTGTTTGGAGAAGTAAAGATAAATCATTAGCTTGTAAATTAGAATATCATATCAAGCAATTAACTAAAAAACAAAAGGAAAATATAATAAATGGAGAAAAGCTAAGTAGTTATTTAAAAGGCAAAATAGATTGTAGAAGATATTATAGATTAAACAGAGTTGAAGAATAATGGAGCAGAAATTACAAAAGTTATTTTTAGAGTGCGTAAATGAATTAAATAAAATAGGAATTGATATATTAAATGAAAAGCAATATGGAAAAATAGAAATATCAATTTCAAAGCGAAATAATAAAAGATATGGATGTTGTAAGCAAGAAGAACCAGACAAGAATTATAGAATAATTACTAAAATGGGAAGAAGAAAAGTAGTAAAATATGAAAGATTTAACAAACATCATATAGAAATTAGTAAATGGGTAATGGAACTTGAAGATAATGTTATAAAAAATACTATAATGCACGAATTAATACATTGTATGCCATATTGTAATAATCATGGTACAGAATTTAAAAAGTATGCTAATATAATTAATATACATTATAACTATGATGTATCTCGAGTTGGAGATAAGAAAAAAGATTTTGAAAAAAGCAATATTGAATACAATGAAATAAAAAATTATAATTATAAAATTGTATGTAAAGGTTGTAAACAAGAATTTTACAGACAAAGATTAAGCAAAAATTTTGTAAGAAAATATAGATGTGCTAGATGTGGTAGCTCATTTGATGTAAGCAAATTAGGATAAGTACAAATAGTAATTTGTGAGGAAGATGTGTTTATATGAATTTATTGTTGGGGATGATATATCCAATTTTATGTATTTTTATACCTAGTATAATATATCAAATTATAATTATTAAATCTAAAAAGACAACTGAAAAAACAAATAAGAAACATTTAATATGGGTATATATTTTTTTAATATATATTTTATTATGCTTTGAAGCAGTAGGTATAGGTAGTGTTTGGGATATTGGTAGATATGATAGTATAATAAGACTTGGAGAAATAAATTTTATTCCTTTTTCTTCTGAAGGAGCAATGACATATATTTTTAATATTATAATGTTTATGCCACTAGGATTTTTATTACCTTTAATTTGGAAGAATATGCGAAAGATAAAACCAGTTATATTTACAAGTTTAGCATTTTCATTTTCTATTGAATTTTGTCAATTATTCAATAGAAGAAATACTGATATAGACGATTTGCTAATGAATGTAATAGGGGCAATTATTGGATTCATTATATATAAAGTTTTTGTAAAATTATTTAAAAGAGAAAATAAAGAAGAAAATGACTTTACATTATCTAAAAATGAGCCAATTATATATTTAATTTTATCAATAGTATGTAGATTTTTCTTATATAAGTGGAATTTATTTATATGAAATTGATTCGATAAATTACAATAAATAGGGCAGATGATAAATTTGAAATTATCTGTCTTTTAGTATATAATTGTAGTAAAAAATAGTAAGATATGAAGGAGATTTATATATGAAGAAAAAGATTAGTATGATTATAATTGGTATTATATTAGTAATTATAATATTATTTGGAATAAGTTTTATTAAGAAAAATCAAAAATCAAATAAAACAGAGAACTTAAATAATCATTCTGTTATTTATGATAAAAATGGAAATGTTATATATGATAATTCAAAAAAAGATGAAGTTACAGAAATTATTGAAGATACTGTTATACAAGGAATAGTAGAATTACATCATAATGGATACATTTATATATTTAATGGACAACATTTTGGCGAATTTGGATTTGAAATGAATGAATATACTAGAACAAATATTGTTGATAAAAAACAAAAATGTATAGATTATATTACATTAAAAGAATATGATACGGATTATATTGAGGAAGGGGATTTATTAATCTGCACAGGTAATTTAAGTAAAAAAGGCTATGGTATGGGAGAAAATAATTTTGATACAAAGGATAATTCAATTATAGTTTTAAAATCAAGTGATTATAATAATATGAAATTAGAAGTATTACAAGGAAAAAATACATATCTATCTAGCATAACAATAGGAGAAAGTTACACAGAATCAGGATATTTATATTTAAAATATAATTTAGAAAACGATATACATTCTGATACTGGATATAAATTCCCATTTGCTATTAAAGCATATATTACAGATAATACCAAAATAATAGGAAAACTAGAAGATGGAAAAACTGTAAAAGTTCAATATGAAGATTTAACAAATTCTTCATCTGAGTTGACATTAAAATCAATAGAAGTGATTGAAAATTAATTTAACAAATTAGGTAGGAAAAAATGAAAAGAAAAAAGTTAGTAATATTAGAATTATTCATTGTGATTAGCATTTGTATATGTGTAATTTCAATGATATTTAGTTTATATCTTATATGTAGCAATTTGGGAAGAACTGTACTAAATGTGAATAACAAAAATAGAGAGAAAATAAAAGAAATGCTTAAAGAAAGTGAAGATTATAACGAAACATATAATATTGATAATATTAATAAAATACAATTTTTTCTAGTATTTAATGATTTGGAATTTACATTATATTATAAAAATGGAGAAGAAAAAGTAATATATGATGATGATTTACATGAACTAAGAGAGTATATAAAAGAAAAAGGATATAGTAAATCTGGTTATTATGTAGCAATTGATGCTGTAATAATATTAATATGTGTCGGTTTAAATAAGACAAGAAAAAAATTATCTGATGAAATCGATTTATTAGACAAACAAGAAGAATAATATAAAATATAATTTTTGAGGAATGAATATGAAAAAAACTATACCAATATGGGCTAAAATAACTTTATTTATAATAACAATTATAATTTCAATATCACTATTTTTTATCAATATAATTTTTATATTTAGATATGGACGGACAATATGAATTAAAGACAAAAAATATATCTAATAGTGATAAAGAATTTATAAGAGAAAATCTTGTAAATGAATTTAATATTGATATACCAGAAAATGCTGAAATAACAAAAGTAATATTTCAAAGAATATGGGATGGTAGTAATTATAAAGTAACTTATTTATATAACGGAGAAAATATAGAAAAAGAAAGCTATATAGATGCAGATGGAATAGAATTAGATCAATATATGAATGAAAATGCTAAATGTAAAGACATTTATTATATGCCAATACCTATAATAATTTTTATAATTCAGATTTTATTACCAGCTACAGTTTTAATTAATCTAATAAAATCTATAAAGAAAAACAAATTAAATAAATAAATAATATGAGAAGGTGAATTGTATGCCAGTAATTTATACAACATGTATCTTATTAGCAATAGGAATAATACTTATAATATTAGGACAAATCCTAAAAAAGAAAAAAATAATCATATCTGGAGTTATTTCTTTAATACTTATTTTTGTGTTATGGCTTGTTATTGTAATATGGGGATCTATTGAGGAAGAAGGTAAACGAAATATAGCATTTTCAAATAACAATACAAATAATAACATTATTATAGACAATAGTATAGATACAGAAAATACAACTACAGATGTAATAACAAATATAACATCAAAATTTCTAAATGATTATTTATATCTAAGTGGTAAAATCACAAAAATTGAAGAAAACAAAATTTATATCATAGATAAGGATAATAAAGAATACATTTTAGAAAATAATGAACAAACAAAGTATATTGATGGAAGAACTGGTGCAAATTATTCATTTAATGATATAACAGAAAACTATTATATAAATATAAGCTCTTATGATAAAATCTGTTATTTATTTAAAGATATTGAAGGTGAAGAACTAAAAAAAGAACTTTTGATTAGCTTATCTTTGCCAGATGGTATGAATATGGTAAGAACTGGCATAGATGAAATTTTAGAAATAGAACAATTAGGAAATAATGAAGCTATTGTAACATTTAGTATTTCTGATATTATAAGGTCAGAGTATTATCCAGGAGTAAATGATGAAAAACATAAATTTATTGCAAAATTTAAAGCAACGAATAATACAAAATATGAAAGTAAAGGAAAATATACTTATAATGCTAACACAATAGAAAATTCTAAAGGTACAATATTAGTTATGAAATTGAATGAGAATACTCTAAATAATAAATATCCTGAAATAAGAGAATTTCTTTCATCAGATAGTTAAATATTATAAGAAATAAAATTAAAATAATTCAAGTATTAAGAACATTTATAAAACAGATGTTCTTTTTTTTACAAATTATACAAACAACTGTTTACAAATATAATAAAAAATTGTATAATGGTTAAAATAAAAAAAGGTGGAGGTAAATTGCAAATTGAGTATATATTGTTGTATTGACCTAAAAAGCTTTTATGCTTCAGTTGAATGTGTAGAAAGAAATCTAAATCCGTTACAAACTAATTTAGTAGTAGCAGATAAATCAAGAACATCAAAAACAGTATGCCTTGCAGTAACTCCTTCTTTAAAAAAATACGGAATTCCTGGAAGAGCTAGACTATTTGAAGTAGAACAAAAGGTAAAAGAAATAAATTTTAATAGAAGATGTAAAGTTCCTAATCATAAGCTAGAAGGAAAATCATTTAATGATATAGAATTAACAAATAATTCTCATCTTGAACTTGATTATATTGCAGCAATACCCAGAATGGCATTATATATGCAATACAGCACAAAAATTTATAATATTTATTTAAAATATGTTTCCAAAGATGATATTTATGCTTATTCAATTGATGAAGTATTTTGTGATATAACTAAATACCTAAAAACTTCAAAAATGACACCAAGACAATTAGTTACAAAAATGATACAAGATGTTTATGAAACAACAGGAATAACTGCAACAGGAGGAATAGGAACAAATTTATACTTAGCAAAAATTGCTATGGATATAGGTGCTAAACATGTAAAAGCAAATGAATATGGAGTAAGAATAGCTGAACTTGATGAAATGAGCTATAGAAAATTATTATGGAATCATAGACCTTTAACTGATTTTTGGAGAGTAGGAAAAGGATATATAAAGAAACTGGAAGCAAATAACATCTATACCATGGGAGATATAGCAAGATGCTCTATTGAGAATGAAGAATTATTGTATAAACTATTTGGTATAAATGCTGAATTTCTAATAGATCATAGTTGGGGATATGAGCCATGTACTATGAAAGATATAAAATTATTTAGACCAGCTACAAATAGTTTGAGTTCAGGACAAGTTCTTCATTGTCCGTACAATTATGAACAAACTAAATTGATTGTAAAAGAAATGACAGATTTACTGGTTCTTGATTTAGTGGAAAAACATCTAGTTACAAATCAACTTGTTTTGACAATAGGATATGATATAGAAAATCTAACTAATCCAGAAATAAGAAAATTATATAATGGAGAAATTACAATAGACAGGTATGGTAGAAATATACCTAAACATGCACATGGTACTATAAACTTAAAAGAAAAGACATCTTCTACAAAAGCCATTATGGAAGCAATAGAAGAATTATACAATAGAATTATAAATAAAAATATATTAGTTAGAAGAATAAATGTTGTTGCAAACAATGTAGTTGATGAATCTGAAATAGAGAAGAGTAAAAATGAAGAACAAATTAGTTTATTTGTAGATTACCAAAAAAAAGAATTAGAAAATGAAATAGAAAAAAACAAAAGACAAAAAGAAAATAACTTGCAACATACAATAATTGATTTAAAGAAAAAATTTGGTAAAAATGCAATCTTAAAAGGAATGAACCTAGAAAAAGATGGAACCACAATTGAAAGAAATAGTCAGATTGGTGGACACAAGGAATAGGAGAAAATCATGGGAAAATATGATGATATTATAAATTTGCCTCATCACATATCAAAAATACATCCACGATTAAGTATGGAACAAAGAGCTGCACAGTTTGCACCTTTTGCAGCATTAACAGGATATAAAGATGCAATATATGAAACTGGTAGAATTACTGAAGAAAGAATTGATTTAGATGAAGGGGAAAAAAACAAAATAAATATTAAATTACAAGAATTAAAAAATAACATAGCTAAAAAGCCTAAAGCTACAATAACATATTTTGTACCAGACTTAAAAAAATCTGGTGGAGAGTATGTTACTAAAATTGAATACTTAAAAAAGATAGATGTATACAATCAATTGATAATACTAGAAAATAATATAGAGATTCCAATTAATGAAATTATAGAGATCTTATAGGAATTAGAAATTTTAAATTACTTTATGCTAAAAGTATAGAGTAATTTTTATTTTTGTGATATGTTAATAATGATAGTAATTTTTCAAAAAAATAAAATTTTTGTAACCTTTTATAAATTTACAAGTATATATTATTGAAAGTAGGTAAAATATGGACAAAGATTTGGATATGGAATTATATAATGAATATTTAAACGGAGAAAAAGAAGCATTTGAACTCTTGTATAGCAAGTATAAAAACAATATACAGTATTTTATTTTCAACATAGTAAAAGATTATCAAAAAGCTGAGGATATATCTCAAGAAGTATTTATATACATATTACAACATAAGGTACGAGAGAATTGTAGCTTTAAATATTATATATATTTGGTAGCAAAGAGCAGAGCATATAACTATATAAATACAGAAAAAAGGCGAGAAGAATTAAATCAGGAGTTTATACTATCAAATACAGAAGAATTTCAGAAAGATGTGAGTGATATTATAATCAAAGAAGAAACAAAAAAAGAACTTACTGAAGCTATAAATATGTTGGAAGATAAATACAAAAATGTAATATATTTAGTTAAAATAGAAGAATTGTCCTGTAAAGAAGTGGCAGAAATACTAGGAGAATCCGTTTCAAATATAAAGGTACTTGTCCATAGAGGAAAAAAAGAATTAAGAAAAATCCTACTAAAGAAAGGTTATGATGAAATGAATAAAGTAGTAAAAGTTTTAGTTATAATAGTTTGCACAACAGCAATTTTGACAGGAACAGTATTTGCAGGTATAAAAATATATAACGAATTTATAAAAAAAGAAGATAAAGTAAAAACAAGAGGGCTTTTTGATACAGGAGATGGAATAACAACATACGAAACTGATTTAATGGCAAATGATATGACATGGAATGAAAAAGTAAGATTATATCATAGAATAATAACTAATGTAGAGGAATATAAAAAATACAAAGAAAGGGTAGTAGAATTACCAGGAATATCAGAAATAAATTTTGATGAAGATTTTGTATTAATTATAGCAAATGAAAATATTCGTGATGTAGATGAAAAAGATATGAAGATTGATCAAGTATATGCTGATGGTGATACAACACATATAGTTTTAAAACAAAAAGAGAACCCAGACTATTCAAATGAGTGTAATGTTTGGTATGCAATAGTTGATAAATCACAATTAAGAGAAAATATTAAAGTAGAGATAGAACATAAAAAAGTTAGTAATTCTGAAGTTGTGGATATAGAAAAACTACCTAAAGATTACTCAATAGAAAATGCAATTAATGATGGCTGTTTAGTCGTGGAGAAAAATAAAATAATTTCTGAAAATAAAAATGCAATGGATGAGTTCTTAGAAAAAACGGAAAAAGGGGAAAGTAGTTTTATAAGGGTATATGAAAAGTTTAATGAAAGCATAACAATAAAAGATTTTTATTATGAAGATGGAATTTATTATGTAGATACTGATGCTACTAGAACAACTCAAAATAGAACTTATCATAATGCATATCAAAAAATGGAAAAAGTTTATTATGAAAAATCAGGAAGAACAAGTTATTTATTTAATAGAGAACTAAACGATAATAATGAACAACCATTATTGATTATATATAAATAAACTTGAATATAAAATGGTAAAACAATTAATTTATTATTAAGATATGAGTTAAATATAGACATAGTGTAATTTGAAAATTACTTTATACGAAAGTATGGAGTAATTTTTTATTGAAATTCAAAAAAAACTGTAACCTTTTTTGATATAATATCAACATAAGAGTAGATATCTAAAAAATAGAAGGAGATTTAGATCTAAATTGAAAAGTAAGAAATTAATTAGAAATTATATTAATAATAATGAATTAGATATAAAAAAGATTGTTGATGAATATAGTAGGTATATTTACATAGTAATAAAAAATAGTTCAAAAGAGCAATTGTGCGATGAAGATATAGAAGAAATTATATCGGATGTATTTTTTATCTTATGGAAAAACAAAGAAAAATTAGATATAAATAAATCTATTACGAACTATCTTGTAGGGATTATAAAGAATTTAGTGAAAGAAAAGTATCGAAATTTCAAATTTTCAATAAAGATAGAAGAATATGATAATTTAGTAATAGAAGATAAAAAAATTAATAACTTTCTTGAAATAAATGAACAAGAAGAAATTATAGAAAAATCATTAAATTGTATGAATAACGAAGATATAAAAATATTTACGATGTTTTATTATTATGGAAAGAAAATTAAAGAAATAGCAAAAATATTAAATGTTTCAGAAACAAAAGTAAAAACAAAATTACATAGAATTAGAAACAAAATAAAGAAAGATTTAGAGAAAGGGGGATATGGAAATGGAAGATAAAAAGCTAGAAGAAATTATATGGAATAAACTAGAGAAGAAAATGGCTATATCCAACTTTCAAAAGGAGGAGATTAAATTGCCAAAAATGAAAATATTGAAGATGGTAGCAACATTTGTTATTTGTATTGGGCTTACAGTAGGAGTGGTATATGCAGGATATACTGTATATGACAATGTTTTTAAAGAACCAAAAAAATATGAGTCATATAAAGATTTAATAGAAGATCATTCAACTATACAGGGATCTCAAGAAATAACAAAAGATGATAAAGAAAAAACTGTTAATGAGGAGGAGGCTATTGCAGAAGCAAACAGGATTTTGAATAAATTTGGATACGAAAATCAAGAATTTGTTACAAAAGAATTAAAGAAAAATTATATAATGGGAGCAGAATTAGTCTATTATTTTACAACTGATACTAATATAAATAAAGGAATTCATATAGGAATTAATGCTGAAAACGGAAAATGTGTAAATTTATCAGATGAAAATTTGAAATATACAAAAGTTAATGCAGATAAAATAACTAAAGAAGAGGCAATAAAAAAAGCAAATGAAATATGTAATTTGTTTGAACTAGGAGAGAATCAATATCAAATGAAAGATATAAAAGAAATGCCATATTGTTTCCAAAATGTTGCAACTAATCAATGGCAAGTAACTTATTGTAAAACATATGATGGAGCATTTAATTATTTTGAAAGGGTAGAAATAGCATTTGCAGTAGAAAATGGAAAATTAAAATTATATCATGTATGGTTAGCAAATGAAAATGTTCAATTTGAGAATAATCCAATAGAAATCACAAAAGAAGAGGCTCAAAAGATTGCATTAGAAAAAGATAAAATTCTAACAGATAATCAGGTAGAAAGTGTTGATACAAAATTACAAATAAGAGAGATGAACTCATGGATTTATGTATTAGAACAAAATGATGGAAAGTATCCTGAATTAAAAACAGAAGTGTTAGAAGATGGTTCTACAGTATCTTATCCAGAATATCAAGTAGAAAGTAGAATAGCTAGAAAGGTATGGACAGTAACAATTTCTTATAAAAAAGGTGAATTTGATCCAAACAACGAAAATAAATATAATCCTAAATCAATTTTTGTAGATGTAACAACAGGAGAAATAGTTGGTGGAGCAGATGCACGTTGGGATTAATCTTTGATTATATAAAATTTAGATGATAGTAATTGTATTGATAATTACTATCATTTATGATAATATTAATTTAATAAAAAATAGTAATTTTTTGTTTAAATAAAAATATAAATTCACAAAAAATTCACAAAAAATTAGCGCTCTACACTTGACATTGCTAAAAATAGTGATACAATATAAATGTAATGAGAATTACATATATGTGCATACCCTTGAAACAGAGTATCAACACATAAAAAATTATTTTGTAAAAGGAGTGGTTTTTATGATGATGATACCAAGAAAAAGGAACGAATTTGATTTGTTCAGAGATTTTTTTGAAGGAGATGATTTCTTTCCAATTAGAAGAGAAAGTGCAATAATGAAAACAGACATAAAAGAGAAAAAAGATAAATACATTATCGAAATGGATCTTCCTGGATATGAAAAAGAAAACATTAACCTATCATTGAAAGATGGATATTTGGAAGTAACAGCTGAGGTTAAGAAAGAAGATGACAGTGAAGAAAAGGACAAATTTGTTCATAAGGAAAGATATTACGGACATTGCTCAAGAAGTTTTTATGTGGGAGAGCAAATTAAAGAAGAAGATGTAAATGCAGAATTTAAAAACGGTATATTAAAAATTTGTATTCCAAAAAAAGAAGAAAGAAAAGAACTTCCAGAAGCAAAACATATTGAAATTAAATAATATTTATAAGGAAATGGTTTTATATAGAATCATTTCCTTATTTAATATATAAATTACAATAAATGTGTGAGATTAATAGTAATTTGTCATTTAGCAAGATGTTCGTAACATAAGTAATTTTCTGAACGAGGTAATAAATAAAAAGTGATAGAAATTTTAAGAATTCTATTGCTTTTTTTATTCCAACAAAGTATAATAAGTATGAAAAGTATAACAAGTATAAATTAAGGAGGATAAAAATGGATAGAGATAAGTTTGTAGGAATAAGCAAAGTAGGAGAAAAAGGACAAATAGTAATTCCAAAAGAAGCAAGAGATATGTTTGATATAAAATCTGGAGATTCTATTATTGTACTTTGTGATAAAAAGCAAGGAATTGCACTTATTAAATCTGATATAATAGAAGATTTATCAGATAAAGTATTTCAAAAAGGGGATAAGTAAAAATGGAGAAAAGAAAGCATTATTTAGACAATATAAGATGGATTACATTATGTTTTGTAATTATATATCATATATTTTATATATTTAATTCAAGTGGTGTAGTTTCAAATATAGGTGTAACAGGCATTAAAGAATTAGATAGTATATGTGTTTTTATCTACCCCTGGATTATGTGTTTATTATTTGTTGTATCAGGAGTATCTACTAATTATTCGTTAAAAAGCAAAACAAATAAAGAATTTATAAAAGATAGAGCAAAAAGAATATTAGTTCCAAGTTTAATAGGAATATTTGTTTATGGGTGGATAAGTGGATGGACAACAAATTACTATGGCGATATATTTGCAGGAAATGGAAGTATGATTCCAGTTCCAATTAAATACATAATATTCTCTTTAATTGGTATTGGTCCACTTTGGTATGCACATGTATTGTTTATAGCATCTTTGCTTATTGTTTTAGTTAGAAAAATTGATAAAAATAAAAAACTAGATATTTTGTTTAGTAAAATTAATTTACCTTTATTGTTTTCATTGGTATTATTAGTATGGGAATCATCATTTATACTAAATACTCCAGTCGTAACTGTATATAGATTTGGAATATATTTGCTTATGTTTTTATTAGGATATTACATATTTTCAGATGATGAGATTATAGAAAAATTAGAAAAAATTTCAATACAAATGGGAATTATTACATTTATTATTGGAATTACATTTACAATTGTAAATTATGGTGCTAATTTTGGCTCAAATGAGTTTCTAACTAACATATTTACTAATATTTATATATGGTTTGTAATTCTTTCAGCATTTGGCCTTGCAAAGAAATTTTTGGATTTTGAAAATAAATTTACAAAGTATATGAATAAAAACAACTTTAGTTTTTATGTGTTACATTATACTATACAAATTATTATAGCATTTGTTTTAGTAGAATATTTTAAATTTAGTCATTTCTTGTTTAATTATATAATTTTATTTATAGGTACAATAATTATATTACCAATAGTTACAGAAATCTTAAAAAGAATACCAATAGCAAATAAATTATTACTTGGAGTTAGTAAAAGGAAATAGACAAATTACAATTAATGAGTAGGGTTAAAACTTGCTCATTATATTTTTACGAATATTACGAACAACTGTTTACAAATCAAAAAATATGTGCTATAATGTCAATAAATTATTCAATGATTGGAGGTATAAAAGTTGGAAAATAAATATGATAAAATCTATATAGCAATTGATTTAAAGAGCTTTTATGCTTCTGTTGAATGTCAAGAAAGAGGTTTAAATCCATTAACAACAAATTTAGTTGTGGCTGATAATAGTAGAACAGAAAAGACAATATGTTTAGCAATTAGCCCTTCTTTAAAACAATACGGAATACCTGGAAGAGCAAGATTATTTGAAGTAATACAAAAAGTGAATGAAGTAAATAGTCAAAGAAAAATATTAGCACCAAATCATAAATTTACATGTGCATCTTATGATGATATTGCATTGAAGAAAAACAAAGATTTAGAATTAAGCTATATAATTGCACCACCTAGAATGAAATTCTATATGGAGTATAGTACAAAAATAGTTAATATCTATTTAAAATGGTTTTCGATGGAAGATATATATGTCTATTCTATTGATGAGGTATTTATAGATGTAACACATTATTTACAAACATATAAAATGACGCCAAGAGAATTAGTTACAAAAGTTATAAAAAATGTATATGATGAAACAGGAATAACAGCAACAGCAGGTATAGGAACAAATCTTTATCTATGTAAAATAGCGATGGATATTGTTGCTAAACATACAGAACCGGATAAATATGGAGTTAGAATAGCAGGACTAGATGAAAAAACGTATAGAAAATATTTATGGGGACATAAGCCTTTAACAGACTTTTGGAGAGTGGGAAAAGGAATATCAAAAAAATTAGAACAAAATGGAATGCTAACTATGGGTGATCTTGCTAGAATGTCTATAAAAAATGAAGAATTACTATATAAATTATTCGGAATAAATGCTGAATTATTAATAGATCACGCATGGGGATATGAACCTTGTACTATTGAAAGTATTAAATCATATAAGCCTGTAATGAATAGTATAAGTTCAGGTCAAGTATTACATTGCCCTTATAATTATGAAGATACTAAATTAATAGTTAAGGAAATGACAGAATTATTATCTTTGGATTTAGTAAAAAAGGGATTAGTAACAAGTAAATTAGTTTTAACAATAGGATATGATATTGATAATCTTACAAATCCAGAAATAAGTCAAAATTACAATGGAGATATAACAATTGATAGGTATGGTAGAAAAGTACCTAAACATGCACATGGTACAATAAATATAGATCATAAAACTGCTTCAACCAAAATAATTACAAATGCTGTAATGGAATTATATGAAAGAATAATGAATAAAGAATTATTAACTAGAAGAATTAATATTACTGCTGCTGATGTTGTGAATGAAGAAGATTATAAAAATATCAAAGAGTATGAACAAATGGATATGTTTGTTGATTATAATGAATTAGAAAAACAAAGACTTAAAGAAAAATCAGAGAAATCATTACAAAAAGCTGTTATAAATATCAAATCTAAATATGGAAAGAATGCAATATTAAAAGGGATGAATTTTATAGAAGGTGGAACTACAATTGAAAGAAATGGACAAATAGGAGGACATAAAGGTTAGAAAGGGGATTTTGCTATGAATATGAAATATGATAGACAATATGATGACATTATAAATTTACCACATCATATATCAAAAAAACATCCGCAGATGTCATTATATGCTCGTTCTGCTCAATTTGCTCCGTTTGCTGCATTAACAGGATATGAAGAGGCAGTAAAAGAAACTGCAAGAGAAACAAATGAAAGAATTGATATAGAAGATGAACTTAAATCAATACTAGATGGAAAATTACAAATAATTTTAGAACAAATAAAAAATCATCCAGAAATATCTATAACATATTTTATAGCAGATTCTAAAAAGAATGGTGGAGAGTATGTAACTGTTATAGGTCTTGTTAAAAAGGTCGACTTATATAACCAATATATTTATTTAATAGATAATACCGAGATACCTATAAATGAAATAATAGATATATCAGGCGATATATTTAAAGTATATGAATAATTTAGAATTGAAGGAGTTTACACTTCTTCTTTTTCGATTGGAGGAAAAGAAAATTTATAATGAAAGCAAATTAGATGAAGTATTTTTATCATACGATAAAATATTATATAGACTAAATATACAAAAGATAAAAACTAAAACTGGAAAAGATATAAAACATAAAGATTTAAGATATGCAATACAAGTTATGCAACGCAAACATAAAAATTGCAGATGGAAAAGTGAAAAAATCAGAAGTAGAAATTTTTATATTCTAATTGAAGGCTATTATTGGCTAATAAGTGTGTATTTTAATAATAAGAAAAAACTAATTGATGCAGACATAGAATTTTTTGAAGATTTGATAAAACAATATGAAGAACTATTAAAATTAGAATCTAAAAACCTATTTGAAAAAGATATGAAAATACAAGAGCTAGTTAATTACTTCAATAAGAAATATGAAACAATTGAAAAAGCAATTTGGAAGATGATAAAGATTCATAGTAATTATAGATATGTTGTAAATAATGAATTTGTAATTACAAAAGAAGGTGTTGAATGGCTTTGTAAAAATTGTTTTAAACAAAAGTATTTAGAATTATTAGAAAGTTATAAAATGGATCTAACAGAGAAATTTATTAAAGCTGGCTATATATATGATAATTTTTTTAATAAAAATTAAAAAAGGGCGCTGACAAACAGCTAAAAGTACGTTATAACGTTAATATAATCGATTATATATATAGTATATATGCTAAAAGTTTAGAAGGAGGATAAAAATGGTTGATAAGAAATCTGTTAGAGAATTATTTAAAGCGATTGAAGAACAGTTTAATTTTGATTTAGTAGAAGTAGATAAATACAAAGAAGTAGTAAATCGTAAAAGAAATAAATCAGATCTTATTGAAAATTCAATTAGTAAGCAAGATTTTGATTTATTACAAGAATATCTTGAAATAGAAAACGAGGCTTCATCAATTGAAATGGAAGAGGCTTTTGTAAAAGGATTTTCGACAGCATATCAATTACTTATAGATTCATTGATATAACTGGAGGTGTTTTAAATTAATAACATTGAAATGAGGATAAATACAGTTAATAAAATACTAAAATTTCTAAAACTAGATTTATTAAATGATGAAGAAAAACAAGTTATATACGAGCTAGCAAAAGCTACTAAAAAAACAGATTTACAAAAAAGAAGATTCTATATGGTAT
>ENA-ORSC01001452-ORSC01001452.1-human-gut-metagenome-genome-assembly--contig:-NODE-1452-length-16221-cov-4.006557_pt1 | contig 16221 bp, 22 predicted proteins | sample MGYA00242178_ERZ509140 | MGnify/ENA primary metagenome ERZ509140 (study PRJEB26280, sample SAMEA2338681) | human gut metagenome | biome: human gut; feature: human-associated habitat; material: faeces... | reverse complement strand
ACCGGCGTGGCACAGTCATCCGGGAACATGACGATCCAGCAGTGCAAAGACATGGGCTGGAATCATGTGCTGGTGTCGCAGCATCTGGGCGCGCGTGTATCCGATACCGATCCGATCGCCGACCATGCCGGCTGGCAGGGCAAGGTGTACTGCATCGTTGGCAAGGACGCGCAGTTCGATAACCTGCTGGACGCGACCGGCTACCCAGAAAATCCGCTGGGCCTGTGCGGCTATAACTGCCGCCATTCCTTCACGCCGTTCCTTCCGGGCGTCAGCCAGAATCACAACAAACCGATCGATACCGAAGCCAACCGCCGCGCGTATGAGCTGTCGCAGACGCAGCGCGCGATGGAACGCCGCATCCGGGCGCAGAAGCGCAAGTGTACGGCGCTGCACACAGCTGTGAAAAACTGTGAAGATCCGGCGGCCAAGGCAAAGCTGCAGGAGAAATATGCGCAGTCCGCCAAGCGCCTGCAGGATCAGAACGCGGCCTACACGAAGTTCTGCGCCGATAACGATCTGAAACCATACCACGAGCGGCTCGCCGTTGCGGGGTGGGATCGTTCGGCGGCGTCGAAGGCGTCAAGCGCTGCGAAAAAATAAAATCAGGATACGCAGGGGCGGACGGGAAACCGGCTGCCCCTTTGCTATATCACGACCCCGCCGGTGGTTCATCCGGCTCAATCCACACAGCCGACGGGCTGTTAAAAAACCACGTTCAGGAGGATTACGCATGAAGAACATCGAAACCATTCTTTCCGACTTCGGCATTACGATTCCGGAAGGAAAAGCGACGGATCTGCGCAATGCCGTCGCCGAGAACTACAAGACCGTGGCGGAATTCACCAAGCTGCAGGAACGCCACGGCGCGCTGGACACATCGCTGAAAGACGTGCAGGGCAAGCTTGCCGCCTTTGACGGCGTGGATGTCGCAGCGCTGAAAGGTCAGATCACGACCCTGACCAATGACCTGCAGACCGAGCGGGACAACCGCAAGAAGGACGCCGATGCCGTGAAGCTGCGCAGTACGGTGGACACGTTCCTGTCGGGAAAGCATTTCGTCAACGACATCACGCGCGAAAGCATCACGGACAAGCTGGTGACAGCACTGGGGTCTGACGATGCGCGCGGCAAGTCGATCGACGACCTGTTTACCGGCCTTGTCACCGATCAGAACGGCAAGGAGATCCCCGGCATCCTTGTGGCCGATCCCGCCAGCAAGGCGCGCTTTTCGTCCGATCACAGCGGCATGGTGCCGCCGGCGGGGGGCGCAAAAGAATACGTAGCCCAGAAATACAAAAACAACCCGTTTTTCAGGGGCTAAGACTACGAAAGGAAATGATGATCTATGTCTATCCAGTATGGATCCCTTTACGTGGATGAGCAGTACAAGGCAACTGTTCTTCCCAATCTTTTTTATAAGACCTGGCTTGTTCCCGGTGTGACCTATCAGGACGTGATGGTCGACGGCGCCGGCGGCTGCTATTGGCACAAGCTGACCTCCACCGCCGCGTCTGTCGGCACGCCCGGCCGTGACTTCACGGATACCGCTGCCGCTGACACGCTGATTCAGGCCGTTTTCAACAACAACATCCATGCGTCAAAGAAGATCTACGGCGTGCAGGCCGCTGCTGTGGCGTTCCCGATCGCCGAGGAGCATCTGGCACTTGCCACCCGTGAAGTCGCGGAGGCAAAGAACCAGTGCGCGCTTGCCTGCCTGATCTCCGAGGGTACTGCATCCACCAACACCACAAAGACCACTGCGGCCAACTTCAAGGCGCAGGTGCTGGCTGAACGCAAAGCCATGGTCAAGGCGAAAGCCAACCCCACCATCGTGCTTTGCAGCCCGGACTTCTTCGCGACGATGCTGGAGTTCGCCGGTGAGAAGTACACCCCGACGTCCAACGAAATGCTGCTTGCCGCCGCTGCCGGCGGGCAGGTCGGCAGCTTCATGGGCTTCACCTGGATCGAAGTCAACGGCTTCGCGTCGTCTGCTGATCTTGCCTACTATCCGCACGGCGGTACGAAGGCCAGCGTTACGGCGGCGAACCTCGCGAAGGTGGAATTCATCATGTACGATCCGAACGCCTTCGGTGTCGGCGATAATTTCAGCATCGTCCGCATGGTCGATTCTGAGCTGTTTGCCGGTACGAAGGCGCAGGTCGAGGAAAACGCCGCTCTGCGTGTTCTGGACGCTGCGCAGGTGCACGTGAAGTCCTACGCAAGCGCGTGATCGGCAGGTGAATCACGGTGTACGCGGATTTTGACACATACGTAAAGCGGTACGGTGACGATCTGTCCCCTTTCCGCGACGAAGTGACTGCTGCCCGCTATCTGCGAGCGGCGTCGCGGGAAATCGACCGCTTTACGTTTGACCGCTTTGGCGGCACGCTGCCGGAATCCACGATCGACGCCGAAAAGCTGCAGGATTGCGCGTGCGAACTGGCCGAATGCCTTTACCACATCGACCAGGCGCGTGACAGCGCAGCGGAAACCGCAGACGCCGGCGGCGTAAAAACCGCCGGCCCTGTAGCGTCGGTGTCGTCCGGCAACGAATCGATCACATACAAGGCGGCCGACAGCTGCTACACGACTGCTGCGAAGACCACAGCGGCGCGGGATGCGCTTGTGCTTGACCTGCTTCGGCGCTGGCTTTCCGGCGTGGCCGTGGATGGCGTCCTTGTGCTGTATGCGGGGGTGACGTGCTGATGCTGCTGCATAGCGATACGGTCACGCTTTTTTCCCGTGTGCGCGGCGCGCGCGGTCAGGACGATACGTGGGTGCGGCACGTGCTGACCGGCGTCAAGGTGGAAGCAAAAACCGCTATGACGCCAGGCACGACCGGCGACGTTCCGGGGCACTATGTGCTGCTGCTTGTGCCGAAAGCGGCCATTGGCTCGCTGACCTGTGCGACGCCGGAAGTGTACCAGGCGGCGGATGATCGCAGCGGCCTGATTGCGTTCCAGCCGGGAGATTATTTCTGCCGCGGCGAGCACGACTGGGCGGAATACGATGTGCTGTGCAAAGTCACGGAGTGCCACCGCATCACATCCTGCGCATGGTTTCCGCTGATTGCGCACTTTGAGGTAGCTGCGTCATGAGCGGCATCAAGCATTATAAGGACGTCAGCTATGTCAAAGGGCACGTCCGGGTAAATCTCAGGTTCGCCAAATACGGCCCGCGATTCGCCAAAGCGCAGGAATGGCTGGGGCAGCAGGTGCTTGCGGACAGCAAGCTGTATATGCCGCTGAAAACCGGCAGTCTGCAGCAGCGCTCATATGTCACCGAGGGCGGCCGGCAGGTCGTGTTCCCCGGACCATATGCGCGGTATCTGTATATGGGCAAGGTCATGGTTGACCCGGAAACCGGTTCGCCGTGGGCGCGCAAGGGCGCTGTAAAAGTTGTAACCGACCGAGATCTGCGGTTTGCTGCCGGCGTGCCGCACTGGGCGGAAGTGGCCCAAAACGAACACGGAAAAGACTGGGCGGATGGCTGCAAACGGATCATCCTGGGGGAATCAAATGGTTGATACGAAAGATTTTTCAACGATCCTGAGCGGCTTGCTGAATGATTTCCCGGCCATTGGCGCGCGGGAAATCCGGTTCGGCGAGCTGGGCGACAAGTTCGGCGTCGGGATCTATCCGTCCGCTGCGGCGACGGTAATCAGCGAAACGACCGATATCATGGGCGGCGTGTACCAGAAGTGCAACTATGCGTTTCAGGTGGTATATCGCGCCGTACCGCAGTCGGAAACTGACCGCATCCACATCAAGGGATGGCTGGACAAACTGGCGCGATGGCTGGAAAAACAGCCGATCACGGCGGACGGACAGCAGCACACGCTTGCCGCGTGGCCGGACCTCGGCGATGGGCGGACGATCACTGCATTTGTACAGGTGTCGGCGGCCTATCTGACCGGGCGCTATGCCGACGGTGTGGAAGACTGGGCTGTGTCCCTGTCGATGCGGTACGACAACAATTTTGAAAGGTGATGCATTATGCCTGAAAGTACGACTTTTAACACAACCGCGGGCCAGACGATTGCCCGCAAACTGCTGATGGCCTTCCTGAATACCGGCACGTCTTCCGCGCCGGTTTGGTCGATCGTCGGCAAGCGCGTGGAAGACAGCAGTCAGGAATATGACTGGAACAAAGAAACCACGCAGGACATCCTGGGCAACACGTTTACCACCATGTCCGCGCCGACCATCACGCAGACCTTTGACCCGTGCAATCTGGACGCCGGCGAAACCGCGCTGACGAAGCTGTGGCAGCTGGCAATCAAGGATCAGGATGTCGCAGCACTGGCCGAACAGGATATGATGATCGTGCACTGCTATGCCGGCACGAAGGACACGGCGATGTTTGCCGAGCGCTATAGCGGCTGCGCAATCGAAGTGAAGTCGCTGGGCGGCGACAAGACGGTGGACATGCCGTTTGACGTGACCTACGGCGGCACGCGCACGGTCGGCACTGCGGCCATTGCGGACGGCGTGGCCACGTTCACGAAGGCGACGGCATAAGGGGGTGACGGCGTGAGCAATAACATTTCCTTTGAAACCGGCCTGAAAGCGTTCACCATCAACGGCGACGCAAACCGGAAGATCTATTTTGACCCGAACGACATCGGTATCATCGACCGGCTGGAAGCGGCCGCGATGGCGATCAAGGCCAAAGCCGACGAAATGGGCACGCAGGAAAGCGATACGGACGCCCGCACGACGATCCGCGAACTGGACGCATACGCACGCGAGAAGGTGGACGCGGCGTTCCCTTCGCCCGTCTGCGATACAGTGTTCGGCAAAGCCTACTGTGTTTCGCTCACGCCGTCCGGTTCCCTGCAGATCATTTCGTTCCTGGAAGCGGTTTCGCGCCAGATCCGGCGCGAGATGGACGCTGCGACCGCTGCCGCGCAGAAGCGTCAGGCGAAATACCTGGATAAATACAACGGCGGCGGCCAGCGCAGGAAGAAGCGCAGATCATGAATACCGGCCTGCCGAAGACTGCATGCATCGGCGGCCGGCGTTTTCGTATCCGCAGCGACTTCCGTGAAATTCTGGACATATGTGCCGCGCTGAATGACCCGGAGCTGACAGATCAGGATCGCGCCGAAGTGGCGGTCAAGATCTTTTACCCGGACTGGGATCAGATCACGGACATGGCCGCCGCGGTGAAATTCATGCTGTGGTTTTTAGACGGCGGCGTGGATCGCGGCGACCAGCGTCAGCAGCCGAAGCAGATGGACTGGGAGCAGGATTTCCCGATGATCATTGCGCCGATCAACCGCGTGGCCGGGCAGGACGTGCGCGCGCTGCCGTATATGCACTGGTGGACGTTCATCGGATATTATATGGAGATCGGTGACTGCACGTTTTCCACGATCCTGGACATCCGGAGAAAGCTACGCAAGCACAAGAAGCTGGAAAAGTGGGAACGCGAATACTACGACGAAAACCGGGAATTGATCGATTTCAAGTCGGCGCATCTGACCGACGACGAAGACGAATTTATCCGGCAGCTGATGACAGGGGGTGTGCGCGATGGCTGATGTTGTCGGCGATCTGGTATACGAAGCAGCGATTGATAGCGGCAAGTTTGACGCGGGGCTTGCGAAACTGGAAAATAACGCAAAAAAGGCTGCGAACAATGTGGACAAGGCCGCACAGAAGGTAGCCACGCTGCGGCAGCAGCTGGAAGAACTGCAGGCTGTTGCCGAAAACGAAAAGAAAACCAGAAGCACCGGGACGGTATCGCAGGAAACCGGCGATGCAATCCAGAAAACGACGCAGCAGCTGAAAATGGCGCAGCTTAATCTGGAAAGCAGCCAGATCGCGCAGGAAAAAGCCAGCGCTGCCGTAAGCGAATATGTGGGAAAGCAGCGTCTTGCAGCTTTGACGACGCAGAATGTGTCAGAACAATTTAAGAAATTCACCAAACGAATTGCTGGCTTAGCAAAGCGCGTCTTCATTTTCACCATGATTACCAAAGCGCTGCGTACGATGCGCAAAATGCTGCTTAGCACAATCGGCGCAGACAAACAAATGTCAACATCTTTGGCGCAGATCAGGGGTAATCTGATTTCCGCTTTTGCACCAATCTACAACTATATTTTGCCGGCAATTCGAACGCTTCTGGCGTGGCTTGCCAAATTGACTGCCGTTGTGTCCGTGTTTATCAATTCGTTGTTTGGCAAAACGGCTTCACAAGCGGATGCATCTGCAAAGGCACTGTATAATCAGGCTTCCGCAACCGAGGCCGCAGGGGGCGCGGCCGAGAAGGCAAAAAAACAGCTTTCCGGGCTAGATGAAATGAACCGCTGGGAATCGAACGATAGTTCCGGCGGCGGTGGAGGCGGTTCGTCTGGCATAGCGCCGAAATTCGATTTGTCCGATCAGGTCGACACCGGAAAAATCGGCAAGATCGCAGCCGTTGTCCGCGAGCTATTGCCGTATGTGGCGGCGGTGGCCGCTGGATTCGCTGCGTGGAAAATCGGAAAGAAGTTCCTGGGGAATTTGTCGAAGGCGAAGCAGCTGGCGCTTGCTGTCGCTGGGGCTGTCCTGATGGCCATCAACGTTGTCGATATGCTTAAAAACGGCATAAATTTCGACAATCTGACAGGGTACATCATCGGCGCTGCTGCGGCTGTCACTGGGCTGGGGCTGGCATTTGGTGTGCTTGGCGGAGCAATCACGGCAATCGTCGCGGGGCTTGTACTTCTTGGTGTGGCAATTCGCGACGTGATTAAAAACGGCTTCAACAGCAAGAACCTTACGGCTATTACCGTGGCGTTGCTAACTATTGGCGGTGCTATTGCTATCATCACAGGGGCGTGGATACCGCTGCTGATTGCCGCTATAGCTGCAGTGGTCGTGTGGATCGTTGCAAAATGGACGTCCATAAAGGAATGGATCAGTAAAACGATCAGCAGTATCGATGCGGCCTTTGAGCAGTTTCTTGCCAACGTAGAAGAGGGCGTTGCAGCGGCAGTGGACTGGGTCATCGAAAAATGGACGGCCGTAAAGGACTGGTTCAGCGGCCTGTGGGAAAAGGTCTCATCCGGCGCTGTGGCTGCGTGGGATGGAATCAAAAGCGCCTTCAAGTCTGTGCCGGAGTGGTTTCAGAGCAAATTCCGAGACGCATGGCAGAAGGTCAAGGACGTGTTTTCGACAGGCGGCCGTATCTGGTCAGGCATCAAAGAAGGCATCGAAAGCACTTTCCACACGGTCGTCAACGCCATCATTCGCGGCATGAACACGATCATCGCCGTGCCGTTCAACAAGATCAATTCCATGCTGAATACGATCCGCAATGCGCACTTCCTCGGCATTTCACCGTTCCAGAATATGTGGGGCGTGAATCCACTGCCAGTGCCGCAGATCCCGATGCTGGCGCGCGGAGCGGTCATTCCGGCGAACCGGCAGTTCTTGGCCGTGTTGGGCGACCAGCGCAACGGCAACAACCTGGAAGCGCCGGAATCCCTGCTGCGCCAGATTGTGCGCGAAGAAGCCGGCGGTGCCGGCAGCCGATACGAGTTTATCGCCCGGTTGGATCGCCGCACACTGTTTGATGAAGTAATCACCGAAGCAAAATTGCGGAAAGGGCAAACGGGCAAAAACCCGCTTGTAGCGGTGTAACACATGGCACAGGAATACATTAAAATTCGAAAAAGTCCGTCGGATGACTGGCTGGTACTTCCGCAGCCGGATTCCGGCGCGCTGACGTACGACTTTGAAACAACTTACACGGAGGACAGCGGCCGCACCCAGACCGGCGCGGCCGTCGTCAGTCCGCTGTTCACGGTCGAAGCACTTGGATATAGCCGAGCGGCTGTCAGTAAAACCATGCTGTCGCAGATCCTGAAGATCATCGCCAAAGGCCAGCAATTCCAGCTGCACTACTTTTCCGCCTACTATGGCGCGTGGTGTACGTCGTGGTTTTACGTCGGCAAAGGGCAGCTGAATATCGGGCGCCTGAACGAAGGCAAGGAACTGTTCACGTCCCTGGATTTTAACATGGTCAGCGTCAATCCACTGACGTGATTTGGGGTGGCATGATATGCGAATAGTCGACAATCAAATTACAAACGCTTACCCGTCGCAGACAAACTTCGTGGTTGAAGCGACTTTTACGTGGGATCACGATGTGACATTGGTGTATTATGGCAGTACAACTGTGACGCTCAAGGCGGGGGAACACCTACAAGTAGACGGGGCGTGTTTTCGTCCTGGTGGAACGAAAATCACAGCGCAGATATCATCAGGCAGTTACCCGGTCGGGCTTTCCGCGTGCAAATGCGCGACAATTGAAATGTACGATGGTGGGTGGCAAAACGTCGATAACCGGAATCTATACGAAGGAGCGACCGTGCACCTAAAGGCAGATATCAAAATCGACGGCAATGGATACTTGGTTCCAATGGGCAGCTTTAAGGTTTATGAAGTGGAAACCGTGCACGAAGTTACCACGCTTACTTGCTACGACGCCATGAGGGAAGCGGACGTGCTGTGCCCGACGGAGATGCAGGGAGAGCACAATTACATAGAGCTATGGAGGCTGGCAGCGACTCGTCTCGGCCTGACGCCCAGCGCGATTGATAATGATTTGGGGTATAACGCGCTGGCGACCGTGGACACGCAGCACACCATCCGGCAGGTGATCGAAGCAATCGCGCTGGCCTGCGGTGGCAATGCCGTGGTATCTGGGGATGCACTGTATGTGCGACCGATTACATCTACAGCAGATGTGACGTTAACACAGTGGATTAACCAACTGGAAGTGGCAAGTACGCCGGTCGAAGTCACTGGAGTGCGCGTGAAAAAGACGTTCGCCAGTGACGGGCAGGAACACACATACTTTTCCGGTTCCAGCGGCTATGTCATTGAGCTGAACGACGACAACATGTGGTTGGGTATCGAAGGACCGGCCGGGTCAGTCACGGTCGCTGCTGAAGCAGTCGCGGAGACGGTGTACGAGCAGCTGAAAAACAAGCCAATCTATAAGTTCTCCGGCGATCTTCCGGCCGACCCGCGGCTTGATATTTTCGACAAGGTGATTGTCAAGGACATTAGCGGCCGGGAATACCCGTCGATCATCACGGATTACACGTTCGTGTTTTCCGGAAAAACGTCGATTGGCAACAACGTGGAGTCCAGCAGCAGCTACAACACATCCGATAGCGGTCCTTCCGGATCGTCGCCTTCCGGTGGCGGTGGTGGCACGATCGATGTGGACAGCGCGCTATCTGACACATCCACAAATCCGGTGCAAAACAAAATCGTGACCGCTGCGCTGAACAGCAAAGCCGGAACGGCGGTAGCTACGCAGTCCTCGGCTGGCCTGATGTCCGCTGCAGACAAGACTAAGCTGGATGTGCTTGCGGAAGGTGGCGGCGTGACATACATGTCCGCAGACGAGATGCAAGCCATCTGGGATGCAAATTGATAAGGGAGGCACTACTACAATGGCAGATAATAACAAAGCTGTTGGGGCACTGGCGGCGGCCAAGCTGGTTACGCTGATTAAGGCCATGACAGCAAAAAAGTACGACAAGACTGGCGGGAAAATCGACGGCAGTGCCGAGATCACCGGTGGCCTAAAGGTCGGGATGAGTTCGGAATTTTCCAGTTCCATCAAAGCAGGGAGCGAAATCAGCTCGGATATGCTTCTGATGGCACCGATTGTTGCACTGCACGATCCAGCGACGGAAGAAAGCATTTCTTTAGGCGTGTCCGGTGAGAACGCGGCAAAGGTTACAAGCCCTGTATCTGGCGGCGGGACACAATACGCCCGTCTCGCTGTTGGCACACCGACCGGCGACAATGACGCGGCCACAAAAGCGTATGTGGATGGTCACGCTGCGGGGTACGAGGTCATTACCGTAACTTCTACCAACGTGTCCGATGTGGGCTATGACGCATCGGAAGGCGCGCATAAATTTGCAGTGACCTTTGACGCAAGTTTCGATTCCATTCTTGCGAATCTTGCGGCGAACAAGCCAATGAAATTCAATATTACAATCCCTGACAACACCGGCGGTTTTCCTCTGTCGTTCACAACTGGTTATGTGTCTGCTCTTGGTAACTCCATGTATGAGTTCACAGGGACACTCGCTGGCGCTCCTGTCGTACTAAGCATTGGCGGGCTCGGCTCTGCGAGCGTTTATCTCTATGCGGATTATCTCCCCGACCCGAACCCGGACGGCTCCGATGATGGCAAGGCGCTTGTGGTCAACAAGCACAAGTGGGAAATGAAAAAAGTAGATGCCGTTACAGATGTGGCTACAGAGTCTACAAACGGTTTAATGTCTGCTTCTGATAAGGCCAAGCTAAACGGCATTGCTACCGGCGCAACTAGAACAACGGTGGACAGACTCTTGCTCGATAATTCCGATAATCCAGTCTCAAATAGGGTGCTAAAAGCAGCGCTTGATGCAAAGGCTTACAAGACGGTGGCAACGGCAAAAGCAGACGGCCTTATGTCTGCATCTGACAAGAGCAAACTTGATGGTATCGAGTCCGGGGCAAACAAAACCATCGTGGACGCGGCGCTGGATGCGTCCAGCACGAATTCAGTCCAGAACAAGGCCGTCAAGGCCGCGATGGATAACAAGGCAGATACCACCGTTGCTACGGCCAGTGCAAACGGCCTGATGTCCGCTGCTGATAAGGAAAAGCTGGACAGTATGTACGACATTGTCGCTACATCCACGGATGGAGAGACATTTGACATTACACCTGCACAGTTGCATGAAAAACTGAAAGGTGTTCCAACCACCTGCGCGATCAAGGTTGTGGATACAATCATCCCGTTGCATCGAGTGCAGTTGCAGAGTGGTGGGGACACAAGGTATATTTTCCAAATCACAAAGGACAATGGAGTTTGGGAACCCAATACAAGACTGACGTATACTGCATCGGCTGGCGGTACATATGCGGGTACAACATGGGGAAAGTCCGAATATGATTTGCTTGCAAGCACTCCCGGCATCCTGAAATTCACTGGCGCTGCCAAGGCGCAGTTTAGCGGTTCAGAAGATGTGACCGTAGACATCCCGACAGGAGAAGGTTCTGTTCGGTACGATGAAACGCAAAAACTGACATCCGATCAGAAGTTTCGCGCGTGCCAAAACATTGGGGCGGTCAACCAAAAGCACGCGTTTATTGATGGCACTGTAATATTGCAGGCAATCGGGCATGATGACGGGGTAAGTGTTGTAAACATTACGCCAAGCGAAAAAAGCAATGACTACACGCTTGCGCTTGACGCTGGGCCTGAAAATGTACCGGTATGTGTGTCCGGCATTGAAACCCCGACAGATGCGCAGACGGACTGCGCGGCAAACGTGGCCTACGTCAAGGCAAAAGTTGCCGAAGTTGCCGCCAGCGGCGGCGTGGACGTGGATAATGCGTTGTCGGCGACCAGCACCAACCCGGTGCAGAACAAAGTCGTGACTGCCGCCTTGACCGGCAAAGCCGGTACGGCAGTGGCGACCACGTCCGCCAACGGTCTGATGTCCAAGGCGGATAAAACTAAGTTGAACGGAATCGCGGCGGGTGCAACAAAGATCACCATTGACAGTGCCATGTCTGGGTCGTCAAACAACCCCGTCGCAAACCACGTCGTCAAGCAGTACGTCGACGACAAGGTGGCTGCTGCTGGCAGCAATATCACTGTGGACGCAACGCTGAATGCTACATCGACCAATCCGGTACAAAACAAGGTCGTCAAATCCGCGCTCGACGGCAAGCTGTCTACCTCTGGCGGCACGCTGACCGGCAACCTGACTGGCAAGTACATCACGGGCACATGGTTGCAATCCACGGCCGCTAGCGATCTGGGGCGTACACCGGGCAAGATCGCCGTGATGGACGACAGCGGCTGGGTGTACTATCGCACGCCCGCCGAGTTGTTTGGCGATCTTGGGATTGCCAATGCAATCAAGTCCTATGTTGATACTGCAATCGTAGCAGCAATCAACAGCAGCTATTAAGGTGGTGAAACGATATGCCTACTAATGTGACACTTACAAACTATATGGCGAACGGTGGGAAAGGTTGGTTTCCGGCCACGCGCGGAAACTGCTCGTGGCAGCTATCTAGCATCACGCCGGGTGACGGTGCCGCGTCCAGTATCAAGATCATCCCTTCCGGCGCGGGCGAGGTGACACTGACATCCGCAGCGCACAATCTGGTTGCATCACACAAGTACTATATCAGCTTCAAGGTGCGGTTCGCGTCGGCTACACAGGGCACTTGCGATTGGTATTGGCCGGTTGCCGAGCCTTGTGCAGCGCAAAACATGGCTTTTAATGTTGCGGCGGAAACGTGGGTGCGCCTGTCAGCGGTATTCGAGCGCACAAGTTTTAGCAATGGCAGTTACCCTTGCCGCTTCGATTACAACAACAATAACGGAAAGAACACGCCGTTTTGGTTCACAAGTTGTATGCTGATCGACCTGACCGCCGCCTTTGGCGCTGGTTTGGAGCCGAGCAAGGATTGGATGGACAAGCACGTGACGGCATTTGCGGATTCGCAGAAAGTTCAGTACATAGAAAACCTTGGCGAGTTGTTTGCGGGTATCTCCAGCGCGATCCAAACGAAAAGCGGCCAGTCGGGCAAAATCTTTGCGTGTGATTTTATAGATAAAATCCTCGCGCTATAATCCCGGAAAGGAGTACGAGCAAATGGAAATCATCGAAGCATACGCAACGCAAAACAAGTGCTACCAGATTGGTACGCCGCTTAAACCGCGCGGCATCATGCTGCATAGCATCGGCTGCCCGCAGCCCAACGCGGCGGTCATGGCACACCGATATAACACGTATCAGCCGGACGGCCAGAGCGTGTGCGTGCACGGCTTTGTGCAGCGCGACGGCACGTACTACCACACGCTGCCGTACAACCTGCGTGCGTGGCACTGCGGGGGCAGCGCCAACCAGACCCACATCGGCATCGAGATGACGGAACCTGCCTCCATCGTCTACACCGGCGGCGCAAGCTGGCGCGATCTTAATCCGGCTGCGACCGAGGCGCACGTGCGCGGGACGTATGCCGCAGCCGTGGAGCTTTTCGCGCAGCTGTGCACGCAGTACGCGCTGGATCCGCTGGAGGACGGCGTGATCATCAGCCACGCCGAGGGCGCGGCAAGAGGCATTGCCAGCGCACATGCAGACCCCACACACCTGTGGCAGGCGTTTGGGCTAACGATGGACGGCTTTCGGGCAGATGTCGCGGCCAAGATGGCCGCGGGAAATACAGACGAGGAGGACGACGACATGGTAAGATACAACAGCATTGACGACGTGCCCGGCTGGGCGCAGGACACAGTGCGCGCGCTGATGGACGCGGGCGCGCTGCAGGGTGACGATCAGGGACGGCTGGACCTGTCGCTGGATATGATCCGCGGCATGGTGATCGGTGCCAAGTACGCAGCGGCGTGCAACCCCCGGTACGAGACGATCAAGGACATGCCCGCCTGGGCACAGACGGGCGTGCAGCGCCTGGTGGATCGCGGCGTACTGGCAGGCACTGGCGGCGGGAAGCTGGACTTGTCGCTGGATATGCTGCGCACGCTGCTGATCACGCAGAAGATGGTGGATGCGCAGGAAAAGGAGGGCAAAGCATGAATGCACCGAGCAAAGCAATGGAACTGAAAGCGGCTATCTCGGCCGTACTGGCCGGCATGACGGCTTTCTGGGGGTGGACAGGCTGGCTCGTGGTGATCTGGCTGACCGCAATGATCCTGGACTACGCGACCGGATCGTGGGCAGCGCTGTCGACCGGCACGTGGGACAGTGCAGTGGCGCGTGCCGGCCTGTGGCACAAGCTCGGCAGCATCGTGGCCATCCTGGTGGCGGCGCTGTTGGATGTGGCCCTGTCGGCAATCATCAACTACGGCGACCTGGGTTTTGACTTGCCGTTTACATATAAGACGGCGTTTCTCCCGCTGGTTGCTATCTGGTATATCGTGACGGAGCTGGGCAGTATCACGGAAAATGCTGCGCACCTCGGGGCACCGGTGCCGAAGTTTTTGATTAACTGCCTCGCAAAGCTGAAAGACAAAGCCGACGAGGATAAATAAAGATAAAGAACGGGCGCTGCCAGTTAAGGCAGCGCCCGTGTTTTTTTTACCAACCGCTTCATCGCGGCACTGGAAGTGGCCAGTTTCTTTCTCCCCATCTCGCCGATAGGTCAGCCGGTCATGTAATTACAACTTGACGTTGTAGTCTTTCAACTTGACTTGGATGATGATTTCTTCGCGGCCTATGGTAACATAGGTGATTTTGGCTTCCAGAACTCCCGGCATCGCTTGCGCTGGAATTTTGTATAAGCTGCGAAAGTGGCCGATCTCCTGCATACCGGCTTTCACCACAACGGGGATTTCAGCGCTAGCCGCGCCGATCTGACTGCAAAAGTCGAAGACAGTAATTTTTCTCATGCCCGCCCTCTCACTCAATGGCAGCTTCGATGCTGCTGATGACTTCCTCCAGGTTATCTACGGCTTCGGAGAGGCTGTCGCAGGCCTCGTCTGCCTTTTCATAGCGTTCGCTCTCCTGCATATTCTCAGGGATATTGTCGCGGTACTCTTCCTCCTCAGCCTGGATGTCTTCGAGGCTGCCTTTCAGCTCCTCCAGCTGGTCGATGATGCTCTGCAAATTCTTGCGGCGGATTTTGTTCATGGTCGTGTCCTTTCTTCGTTAATCGACGATAATGATTGCGGCACCGTCAAGTTCGTATTCCTCACCAATCGAGGCGAGGTCCGCCCAGCCTGCAACATCTGCGGCTGTGTCGTGGCTATAGCCGTGGTCAGTCAGAAAAGCATAGATGCTGTCATGCGCCCATGTCTTGAATTGTGCCTGCGCCGAGACGGTCTTGATGATGACTGTTCCGTACATTTCGTTTTCCTCCTTGTATTTTTACACTCGGTGCTTTATACTGAGGGGGAGGGGAGCTTTCCCGCTCCCCCTCGCGCCGGGGTTAGGTCTCTTGGCGTTCGCCCTGCTGGGGCTTGCTGTTAGGTTTGATGGTGATTGTAATCCGGTCGGCTAAATCGGGGTTATCAACCAGCAACCTCAGAAGCTCTTGCAGGGCTTCTTTTTTCGCTTTGTCCATCGGCCTGTCCTCCTTTCCGGAGAGGTTTGTTCCTCTCCCTTACGAGTATTATTATAAACTATTCGGTTTATCTTGTCAACCTTTTATTTTAACTTTTTCGGATATTTTTGAAAATTTTCATTTGACATTTTCACCTTTTTGGTTTACTCTATACGCAGGAGGTGATAATGTGACTGCGCGGCAGATTATTGAAATGGCGGTTGCGTATTGTGGGATTAACAATTCCGAACTTGCACGGCGCTTGGAATGGTCACCGCAACTTCTCAACAAGCGTCTGAACACTGGCAAGTTTACGGTTGATGAGTGGCAGCGTATAGCTAATGCGTTGGGCGCGACAGCAAAAATTGGCTTTTCTTTCCCCGATGGCGGGAGTGTTGGGCTATGAGAACACAAAAGAGCCTCTAGCGATTAAACGCCGGAGGCTCTTTTCGTAATTTTTGCGTAATAATTTATATAATCATTCTTTCTCTTTTACTATTTCAATCCAGTACCCGTCCGGATCCTCTATAAAGTAGATGCCCATGCCGGGATTTTCAAAGCAGATGCAGCCCATGGCCGCGTGCTTTGCGTGCGCGGCATCCATATCCGGCACGGTGAACGCGAGGTGAAACTCCCCCTCGCCGAGATCGTACGGCTGCGTGCGGTCACGCAGCCAGGTCAGCTCCAGCTGAAAAGGCGAGTGCCCGTCACCCAGAAACACGAGCCGGAACGAGCCGTCGGATGCATCCTTCGTGCGCACGGGCTCCAGGCCGAGCGCATCCTGATAAAACTGCACGCTGCGCGCAAGATCGAGGACGTTGAAATTGAAGTGGTTGAAGGTAAACATACTGCGCCTCCCAAATAGAATCTCTGTGTCACAAGTATAGCGTCCGGCGCGCGCGTTGTCAAAGTATGCGCGCAAAAAACTGTTGGAATTTCATGCCGCACACGGTATAATATTTATATCAGACTGGGATATTGGAGGCGCGCCATGAATACGACAGGACGCGCGCCCGGCTTTTTGACGAAGTCGGAGCTGCAGGAATTCCATACCGGTACGGCCGCGCACGCTTACCGCACGTTCGGCTGCCACGCGCTCCCCGGCGCGGCGGGGCACCGCTTTGCTGTCTGG
>ENA-ORSC01001445-ORSC01001445.1-human-gut-metagenome-genome-assembly--contig:-NODE-1445-length-16260-cov-3.482876_pt1 | contig 16260 bp, 10 predicted proteins | sample MGYA00242178_ERZ509140 | MGnify/ENA primary metagenome ERZ509140 (study PRJEB26280, sample SAMEA2338681) | human gut metagenome | biome: human gut; feature: human-associated habitat; material: faeces... | reverse complement strand
CTGCCAATGAGATGGCCGACACCCCGGTCGAGCGTTTCTTCCTCCGTGCCGTGGTAAATGGGCAGGGATACTGCCAGCTTGGGAATATGGACATAACCCATGGTTCCGGTGCCGGTAAGGTCTAAGAGCTGGGCGTATTCCTCCACCGCGGAGGACACGGAATCCTTGGAATAGCTGCCATACCGGGCGATGCTGCTCCACAGCTCATCATTGTACGCCTGGGCTTTTGCTCTGGCCTCCGGGATGGCGGTGTCCGGCAACGCCTGAACAGCATCCTGATACTCCGTATGAATCTGGGATTGGTGGGCTTCATTGTAGCGGCTGCTGAATACCGGGTAGATGGTCAGCCCCAGTGCCAGCAGGAAAAAGAGAACCGCAAGGGAAATGGTGATGATCTTTCTACGTTTGCCTCGGATAGAATCTCCCCCTTTCGGAAAGTACCCCGGAGTGCCTGTCCGGGGTGCCAGATACTTACCGGCCATGCTTCTTTCTGGTGGTCAAAACAATGACACCGGCTGCGGCGGACATCATGAGAATGCCCACAAGGCTGTACATCCAGGTGCCATGATCGCCGGTCTTGGGCAGGTCAAAACCCTTGGTGTTCTTTACGGTCAGGGGGACTTCGGCGTTGGCAGAGCCGTTGTCCTCCAGCATGGTGACGTCATTCTTGTCCACGGTTGCGGAAGCGGTGGGATAGTTGTGGGACAGCGCCCGCTGGGGGATGTTGGCCAGCTTCAGGTCCTCACCGCCGTCGAAAGAATAGTGGGGGTCATTCTGGAGAACGCCCAGCACATCCTTTGCGTAGACATTGCAGGTGTTGGCGGTATTCTCTTTCAGAGAGATGGTGACGGTGATTGCGTTTTTCAGCAGAGTGTATCCGTTGGCCGTCTGGGTTTCGGTGATGGTGTAGGTATCCTCCTCCAAGCCCTTGACCATGATGTGTCCGTAGGCCTTGCCCATGGTGACGGGGGTAAAGACGGTGGCGTCGGTTTCCTTATCGGTATGGCCGGTGACATAGTAGACCCCTTCCGCGTCATTGCGCTTGGCAATGATCCATGTGCCGTCGGTCTTGTTCTGAATCTTGAACTTCACGCTGTCGTAGAGCTTGGTTTCGGCGGCGGTTTCCGCGTCCACATCCGAGAACAGCTTGGTCAGATCCAGACCGAAAGAGAACACATGACAGTCGTCAATGAGGGTGTCATAGTAGTCGCCGGAAGTGCGCTTCCATGTCAGAATGACGGTGTTCTCGTTGCCCTTTTCGCCGTAGGCAAAGGAATTGTCGGAGTTGATAACGGCACTGTAGGTCACACGGGCGGTGTAGTTGGAGTAGCCGGTGTAGAGCTTGCCGTTCTTGTTGGCTGTGCTGCCGTTGATTTCATCCAGACCGGCCTTGGTAATGTCCACGGTCATATGGCGGCCATCTTCGCTGTAGGTGACGGTGAACTTGCCGGAATCCTGACTCCATGTGGCAACTTTATCGGTGCAGGCGGCATCGGTGAAAAACGCAACGGTTACACCGGCATCCTTGTCATAGGCCAGTCCTTCACAGAGGGTATCATAGAAATTGTAGGTGGACAGAGCGGTTGCCTGAGAGGTGATGGTGGGCAGGGTGGAAACGATCTGGTATTCCATGGTGTCGCCTGCGGAACCGGTAGCGGTGTGGGCGAAGCCGTCAGTGATGGAAGCAGAGCCTTCGTTCTTGCCGGTGTCGGCCTTGGCTTCCCGGACGGTTTTCTCCAGAGTGGGAATGCCGGTTTCCTGTTTGGGGTAGACGACCACATCGTAGTTCCATGCAGCACCGCCATTCTGGGAAGCGGAATTGTCATTGCCGGTGACGGTGGTCATGGGCAGGGAGACGAAGAAGGGGTTGGTGGTGGAAGTGACCATTTCGGGGACCTTGGTTTCTACTAGCAGATACAGACCTACGGGCAAATTTTTAGCTGAGGTCTTGCCGACTTCATTGGTGGGATCCATAGCCGTGCCGCCGTTACGGATGAAGGTTTCCAGAGCGTTTTTCACGGTTGTGGAGTTCGCTTCCAGACTCTGGGACAGAGCCTTGTTCAGCGTATCGGAGGTGTAGAAGCAGCGGTCGGCGTCCAGACTGTCGGCTTCGGCGCAGCGGTTGGCACCGTTTTCCAGACCAATGGCTTTCAGCAGATTGGCGGCATCCGTCTTGTGGAAGCCATAGAGGACTTGGGTTGTCTCCTGATTCTGGAAAGTCGTGATGTCCGCGACTTTCAGATAGGTGAACTCCACACCGGCAATGGCATACCCCTTGCTGGTCTGACCGTTCCCCAAAGCATTGCCGTTCTGGCCGTCAGTGTCGCCTTTACGGTTGGTATTTATCAGGGCGTTTTCCACATAGCTTTCCTGCCAGCCGGTGGAGGGAAAGGTATCTTCATCCCACACGCCGTCCTTTTTGGCGTTGGTATAGTCGAATTTCCAGATGGTCAGGCTGCAAGCGGCATCCTGATCGATGGGGTTGGTGTCCGCTTCGTCCGCAAAGACAGCGGGAACGCTGGACAAAAGCAGGACGAGGGTCATAAGGGCGCAAACAATTTTCTTCATGGTTTTCATAGTAAAGTCCTTTCTGAATTAAGATTTTGAATTTGGGGCAGAAAAAATCCGGGGTGTCCCCCTGGCTGATTGAGCTTATATCTCCCGCCTGCGCAGATGCAAGATTGCTCCCGCACAAATCGAGAAACAGAACATGGCCGCAAGCGGTAGCACCGTCAGACTTGTTGAGCCAGTCTTGGGCAGAGCAAAGGCTTCTCCGTTGACCACCCGCAGTTCCATTTCGGTATTGTCTGCGGGCAGGGTTCCGACGAAAGCATAGTCTTTCAGCAGCGTATAGCCCTCCGGTGCTTTCGTTTCGGTGATCCGGTATTGCAGAGCGGTGGGCAGGTTCTCCCAGATCAGCATTCCATCCTCGCCGGAGGTTTTGCTGGCGGTAGTGAGGTTTTCTTCCGAACGCTCACCCAGAACACAGACACCGTTAGAGCCGGGAATGACCGGATACCAGAGGCTCCCATCCTCACTGCCTTCCAGCAGGAAGGTGGCTCCGGACAAAGGCACATCGTTGGTGTCCACCTTTCGGATGGTGATTCTTCCGGCGCGCAGTTTGTTGAGGAAGGATACTTCTGCCGTCTTACCGGCAACAACAGTGACGGTTTTGGGGGCTTCTCCGGTGTAGAGACTGTCAGCAGGCAGCATTTCCTCCACGGTGTAGTCTCCGGGGGCGAGATTTCCGGTGAGAATTTTCCCACCCTTGTCCGTGGTAAAGGGGGAACCGGAAACTTCCTTGCCGTCCACATCCGTAATTTTGAACTTCCAGCCCTCCAATGTACCCTCCGGCTCCACGGATTTCCGGATGGCAATTCTGCCGCTGTAGTTGTTGACGAACTCCAGAGTGGTTTTCTCATGGGCGCGGATCACCAGCTGCTTCACGGAATCGTCCATTTTCCAGTAATCGTCCCGCACGTCCTCACTGCCGGTTTCCTTGACCCAATAGGTTCCGGGTTCCAGATAGATACAAACGGTGCCGTCCTGACCGGTAATGAGAGTATGGAGTTCCTGAGTGCAGGCTTCGTCCGCATAGACGGTGATATGCCAGCCGGAGATTTCGTCTCCTGTATTGGTAGATTTCGTGAAGCAGCCCAGACCCTGCTCTTTGTTCAGCCACTGGTCAACGGCGGTTTTCCCGTACTCCACGGTGACGGTGTGGTATCCCAATTCCATAGTCCAATAGGGATCGTCGGTGGTAGATTCCAGAACGACATATTTTCCGGGAGCCAGATCGGAAATGCGGATGATGCCGGTTTCGTCCGTGGTAAAGGGGGAACCGGGAATTTCCTCGCCGTCCTTTTTCACGATGAATTTCCAGCCGTCCAGATGGTTGCCGGTGTTAGTGGACTTCCGGATTTCCAGCGCGCCTACGGCCAGCTTGTTGTAAAAGCTGACAGTTGCGGTAGCACCGTTGGACACTGAGACTTTCTGTGGATTGTCTCCGGAGCAGGTGTAGCGGGAGGAAATACTGCTGTCGCTATGTCCAAGCTCCTTGACATAGTAAGTTCCGGCGTTCAGCCCGGTGATGCTGATTTTACCGCTGCTGTCCGTCGTATGGGGGCCGGATACCAGCGTGGTGCAGGCAGCGTTGGAATACACGCCGAAACGCCAACCAGATAAATTCTGACCGTCCTCTGTGGTTTTCACCAAAGCAATGGCTCCGGGATTCGGGACATTGATCTTGAAGTAGGCCCGCAGCGTTTCCACTTGGGGAGAATACAGCTTGACGCAGGTCTGGTAGGTGCTGCTGGCACTGTAGTAGATGGACACGGTGGAGTTTTCCGCGGAGGGCAGACTTCTGGTGGCACTGAATACCGTAGAGGGAGAGATGGTGCCGGTTTTGGTGATGGTCAGGGTGTTGCCGGACTTGGAGAAAGAGGCACCGTTTCCGTTGGCGAAGGAGAAGTTCCCCAGAACGCCGTTGGAGTCCGTAACGCTTACCTGACTCCCGCTCATGGTAATGGCGGGGGCAGAGCCGGAGGAGCGGCTGGTAAAGCTGGGGATCTTCATAGCACTTTGAACGCTGGAAACAATGCTGTTGTACTTGTCCGCAAAGCCGGACACATTGGCTACGCCTGCGTTGTAGAATACATCACCGCTGGTATAGCCGTTGGAGTTTTTTCGGCTGAAGGTGTCAGCATCCCGCAGGCCGGTGACGATCTCGTAAATGAGAAACTGAGTGGCAATTCGGGTGGACACATTGGGGTTATTGGCCATGGCCGTGGTTTTGACGCTGTAATTGCTGTTCCACAGCTGTTTGGAGTACAGCAGGGTCAGGGCGATGGCCTGCCGGTAGGAGCTGGGCATGGCATACCAGACATTGCTTCCTCGGGAGCTGCCGCTGCCGGATACCCCCAAATCCTGATCCATGTAGTTGCCGGAGGTGCTGGCGGCATAGTTCTTGCAAGGCTCGATACAGTAGATGGGGTCGTCCTTATAGGGCGTGTTGTTATATCTGGCGAAGTGCCAGCCCAAGTTTTTAATGTAGGCCGTCTTGGCAGCGTCCGTGCCGTTGAGCTGGTAGGTCACGGAAATTTGGCTTTTCAGCACCGTTGTGTAGTTGGGACTGGCCTGATCGAACAGGAGAACATTGGAGACGGTAGAGGCGTAAGTGGAGATGCTGTCAGATAACAGCCGGTCATCCTCCATGTCATCTTCCACCGGGTCAGCATCCGGCTCTGTAGCCTCCGTTGTCACCGGCGGTTCCGTCGCTTCTGACGGCGGCTCTGTGGATTCTGAGGGAACTGTCGTTTCGGGTGGAGCTGTTGTCTCTTCCGTTGGCTCCGCTGCATCCTCAGATACATCCGTTGGCTTTGCTTCATCCGCAAAGGCATAAGGCACCAGCCCTGCCAGCAGCACGGCCACCAGAAACAGGCAGAACCCTCGTTTCATGATTTTTCGCATTGCATTTTCCTTTCCATAAAAAATCACCCGCCGATTCTGGCAGGTGTCTACGCTTCTTTTCAGCCGGTACAGCTGGTTATACAATATAAGGGGGAGTGTGAGGGGGAGGGGAACGACAGGTTGAGACCATTATCTGTCACGCTCCTTCTGCCGGAGCTGATACCGGTGGTAATATTCCAGAGCCTTAATAACGTAGTCCTCCGCCTGTTTAGCGGTGAAGTTTTTCGGAATAAAGGGTTTCAACCGCTCGGACTGGAAGCTGATTTTCTCTTTCTGGTTGGGCTTCTGCTCGCACATGATGGAGAGGATGACATCGGCGTTGAGCCTGCCGTTTTGGGAGAACTCCTTCATCTTCGATGCTTGCGCCAGAGACGGGGTGGACTGCTCGGAATTGATGGAATCCAGCAGACTGTTTTGCTCCTCCTCTGTCAGATACGAAAGCTCCACCGCAGGCCGGAAAGCGATTTTCCCGGAATCCACCAGGTCAAGCAGAGGCGGGATGAGGTGGGTGAGACGGATATAGCGCTGAATCTGCGTATTGCTGTCTGTAGAACTGTCCGCAAGAACTTCACGCGATGTTTTTCCCAACTTCTGTCCCAGTGGGACAGAAGTTAAATCCGTCCGCTGTCCCTGCCTGTTCATTGCCTCTAGTCTCATTTTGTAGGAAAACGCCTTTTCGCTGGACAGGATGGTGGTGCGCTGTAAATTGCTTTCCACCATAAGAATAATGGCCTCGTCTCTGGAAAGTTCCTTGATTTCCGCTTTGACGGTGGTCAGCCCCGCCAGCTCGCAGGCTTTCGTCCTGCGGTGGCCGGAGACGATTTCATACCGCCCGTCCGGCTTCTGCCGCAGCGTGACCGGGGTGATGATGCCCCGCTCCTTAATGCTCTCCACCAGCTGATCCATGTCCTCGTCCAACCGGACGTGAAAGGGATGATCCGGAAATTCGTCGATTTCCGAAAGGGAAATTTCGTGGATTTTGGGGAGCTTGGATTCCGCCCGCTCCTTGTCATCCATGAACAATTCATCTAGCCCCGTCAGGCCGAGATCGATTTGTTTCTTTGCCAAGTTCGGCCACCTCCTTTGTCAAGTTTGTGTAAGCCTGGGCCACCCGACCTTTGGGGTCGAAGGCAAAAATGCTTTTGCCCTCGCCGGATGCCTCCGCAGCTCGAACGGAGCGGGGGATTTCCGTGTCAAATACCCGAATGCTGCCGTCCAGTGTGGTACGCAGAGCGGCGATAATGTTTTTGGCGTTATTGGTACGGCTGTCCACCTTTGTAACTACGATGCCGTCAATTTTCAACCGGGGATTGATCTGACGGCGCACACGGCCAATGGTTTTGAGCAGCAGGTTCATGCCTTTGGTAGACAGGAAATCCGGTTCGGAGGGGATAATAACGCTGTCCGCGGCCACCAGAACATTGACGGTGACAATGCCAAGAGAAGGCATACCGTCAATGAGAATGTAGTCGTACCGATCTTTGACATGGCTCAACACGGATTTCAGCACCTGTTCTCTGGACATGGCACTGAACAGGCGTAGCTCAATACCGGCGAGTTCATCGTTGGCAGGGAGCAAATCCACACCCTCCCGATGGTGAATGATGCCTTCTTCCCATTTGGGTGTTTCGCCCTCGATTTCGGCAAGCATGGCTGTGTTCAGCGTATGTTCCAGGTTATCCGGGTCAGTGATACCCAGACCGATGGTCAGGCTGTGCTGCGGGTCGCCGTCCACCAGCAATACCTTGTTCCCCTGACTGGCAAGGCCGACGCCCAAGTTAATGGTAGAGGTCGTTTTCCCGACACCTCCCTTCTGATTGACAAGAGCAATGGTTTTACAGTGATTCATTCGTGTACCTCCTGATTGTTATTTTTGCTCCACCAAAACACAGAATAGTTTTCTGCGCTTTGGTCGGCGCGTTTCATTCGGCCTCGCCCCCTAAACGCGCAAAGGGAAATCATCTGACGCTCGACTGCGAATCGAGTCCATGGGCCTTTCACCCCTGCCGGGTCCTCCGCCAGCTCCGTAGAGAAGTATCATTGTCCTGTCTGGACCTTCGTCGCCTTGCCGGTGGCAACCCGACATCGGAGGCAGCATTTCTCGCTCAGCACCTTTGCTTCAGCCCTTGCGGGCTTCCTCGCTTCGTATCCCTTACGGGACAGGTGGTCACGGCGTACTGTCCTCCCGGCTCTTGTCCAGAAGAATGTATCAGATGAATGATTATGAAGTTTTCAAGGTTCAGCGGAGAGAACCTTGGAAGTCCCTCCATATACTAGGCGGCGGGAAAGCCGAATTTTAAACCAACTCTCAAAAAACTTGAAAATAAGAAAAAGAAGATGTTTTGATACATATGGCATATTATCCGCAAATGACTTGACTGGTATCCATACAAACAAAAAGAGCGCACACTTTCCGGATTCGGAAGTGTGCGCTCTTTTATGAGCAATGGGCAGGAAGTGCGCATGAAAGGGAAACGAATCATGCTGCAACATGCGGACGAAAAAGTGAGTGATTTGCCAAATACTTTACTGCGATAAAGTGAAATTGAGATGTAAAATCGACCGATGAACTTTTTTACTTGCTACAACGTAATTTGAAAGCACTTCAACATAGTTTTTTGAATTTTTAGAAAGAAAAACGTCGTAGCTTAATAGGTAACGGGAACATCAAGGTCGCTGGCAGCCTGCATCTTAAACTTGTCCATCGCTTCCCGAGCCTGGGGAATGTTGATCTGATTGTTGCTCTTCATACCGTTTTCTCTCCTTTTTGCTTTCTCGCGGTTTTGTTCCGCAACCATAGCTTTGCCAATATTTTTTGGAGTATTAGCGTGAATTTCCGGAAGGAAATACAGAAAATGACAGATTTTATTGACACCTCCTTCAGATTCTGCACAGATTTTCCCGCGCGGTTGCATTCAATCGGGATTTGTGATATAGTAAGGCAAAATGGATAAAGACGTGGGTGATATTTATGAAAATCATGATTATCGGCGACGGAAAAATCGGCAGTGTCCTTGCTGAGCAGCTGTCGAAGGAAAAGCATGAAGTGACGCTGGTGGATCGCTCCGGGGTCAGGCTGGATCAGTCCAACAACGAGCTGGACGTGATGGTCGTGGAGGGCGACGGCGCTTCCCGGGAGGTTCAGCTGGAGGCCGGAGCGGATCAGGCAGACCTCGTCATTGCCTGTACCGGCGCGGACGAGCTGAACCTGCTGTGCTGCCTCATCGGCAAGAAGCTGGGCGCGCGGCACACCATTGCCCGGGTGCGCAACCCCATGTACGTGGAGGAGCTGAACCTCATCAAGGACGATCTGGGGCTTAGCATGGCCATCAACCCCGAGGAAGCCTGCGCCACGGAAATGGCCCGGGTACTGCGGTTCCCCTCGGCCATCAAAATCGACACCTTTGCCAGAGGTCATGTGGAAATTCTCAAAACCGGCGTGACGGCGGGTTCCCCGCTGGACGGCATGGCTCTGAAGGACATCGGAAAGTTCCGTGCCAACGTGCTGATCTGCGCGGTGGAGCGGGGCGAGCGGGACGTCATTATCCCCTCCGGTGAGTTCCAGCTGAAGGCCGGGGACCGGATCTCCGTGGTGGCAAGTCCGCAGGAGGCGCAGCGGTTTTTCCGGCAGGTCGGCGTGGCGAAGACCCGGGTGCGGCAGGTCATGCTGATCGGCGGCGGACGGATGGGCTATTATCTTGCCCGGCAGCTGCTGGCGACCGGCATGGACGTGAAGATCATCGAATCGGACGCGAAGCGCTGCGAGGAGCTGAGCCAGCTTCTGCCGGAGGCGACGATCCTCCACGGCGACGGTACGGATCAGCGCCTGTTACAGGAGGAAGGCATCGAGCACATGGATGCCATTGCGGCGCTGACGGGCATTGACGAAGAAAACATCATCATTTCCCTGTTTGCCGGGAGGACAACCCGCGCCAAGGTCATTACCAAGGTCAACCGCAGCTCCTATGAGCCGCTGGTGGGCAGCCTGTCTCTGGATTCCGTGTTCTATCCCCGGAATATCTGTGCGGACAACGTGGTGCGCTACGTCCGGGCCATGCAGAATTCCGACGCTTATGCCAGCATGGAGACGCTGTGCAAGATCGTCAGCAATAAGGTCGAAGCGATGGAGTTCCGGGTCACGGCCAGCGCCGATTTCTGCGGCATCCCATTGCAGGATCTGCACCTGAAGGACGGCCTGCTGATCGGCTGCATCTCCCGGGGTGGCAAGACCATTACCCCCTGCGGCAGCGACACCATCGAGGTGGGGGACAGCGTGATCGTGGTCGCAGCCCACAGCGGACTGAGAAGCCTCAACGATATCTTCACCACCCGGCGGTAAGGGGGAACGGACATGAATTATCCCTTGCTTCGCTATCTTTTCGGCATGATCCTGCTGATCGTGGCGGCGTTTCTGGTGCTGCCGCTGGCGGTCGCCGTGATCTACGGGGAAAGCTCCGGCATTTACTTTTTGTACACCATGATCGCGGCGGGACTGCTTGGCTTCCTGCTGACCCGGTTCAAGCCCGCCAAGCGGGACATGTACGCCCGGGAAGGCTTCGTCTTTACGGCGCTGGCATGGGTGGTCATTTCCCTGATCGGCGCGGCGCCCTTTACCCTGTCCGGGCAGATCCCCAGCTACTTAGACGCCGTGTTTGAGACGGTTTCCGGCTTTACCACCACCGGCGCCAGCATCCTGACCAATGTGGAAGCGCTGGACAACGGGATGCTCTTCTGGCGCAGCTTTACCCACTGGTTGGGCGGCATGGGCATTCTGGTGTTCATGCTGTCGCTGGTGAATATGGGCGGACAGGCCAACCACCTGCTCCGGGCGGAAAGCCCCGGCCCCACCGTGAGCAAGATGGTGCCCAATATGCGCAAATCCGCCGCCATTCTTTACGGTATTTACATCGTCATGACGGCGGTGGAGGTGGTGCTGCTGCTCCTTGGGGGAATGCCCCTGTTTGACAGCCTGTGTACCGCTTTCGGCACCGCCGGCACCGGCGGCTTCGGCATCAAGAACAGCTCCATGGGCTACTATGACAGCTACTATCTTCAGGGCGTGGTCTCCGTGTTCATGGCGCTGTTCGGCGTGAACTTCAACGTTTACTTTTTCCTGCTGATGAAAAAATATGCCATGGCATGGCGCAATACCGAGGTGCGGGCGTATTTTGCCATCATCGCCGGGAGCACGCTGATTATTACCCTTAACATTCTGGGGATGTTCCCCACGGCGTTTGACGCGTTCCACCACGCTTTTTTCGCCGTCTCGTCCGTTATTACCACCACGGGCTTCAGCACAACGGATTTTGACCTGTGGCCCCAGCTCAGCCGGTGTATTCTGGTGCTGCTGATGATCGTGGGTGCCTGTGCCGGGTCTACCGGCGGCGGCGTGAAGGTTTCCCGGCTGGTGATTTTGTGCAAAGCCCTCGGCTCGGAGCTGCGCAAGCTGCTCCATCCCCGCTCCGTGCGGGTGCTGACGGTGGACGGAAAGCCCGTCAGCCGGGAGACGGTGCAGGGCGTTCAGAGCTACATGACCCTGTATTTTCTGGTGACGCTGGTGTCCGTGCTGCTGGTGGCGCTGGACAATCTGGATTTTGTCACCACTTTCACCGCCGTGTTGGCGACGCTGAACAACATTGGCCCCGGTCTGGGACTGGTCGGCCCCACGGGCTGCTTCGCGGCCTTTTCGCCGCTGGCGAAGATCGTCCTGACGGCGGATATGCTGTTCGGGCGGCTGGAGCTGTTCCCCATGCTGATCCTGCTGATGCCCTCGACCTGGCGGAAATATTGATAAAAACAGTGAATGGAGCGTATCGATGCCGGTACGCTCCAGTTTCGCTATAAGATAGCGCCCCGGTGGATCCGTTATCCGGCGGCGTGTGTCAGAAGCAGGCTCAGGCCGTAAATCACGACCAAATGGGCGGGGTAATACCAGTAAAACAGCGGGCCGATATTCCATGTGCCTTTTTTTCCGTTGTACAGCGCCAGAAGGGGAATGCTCAGAAGCCCCCACCACTGCGTCCCGCCGTAATGCAGACCCAGCAGACCAACACCGACGGCGAACAGCGCCAGTTTCCCCCATTTTCCCCTGCCAAAATACACCAAAACCGGCAGCATTACGCCCCAAAGGCCGTAATCCACGTCGAAATCCGTGTGAATCAGAATCCGGGGCAAGCCCTCGGTGACGAAAACCACGGCGGCAACAGCGGCAGCAGCCGACAGCACCGACACGGTAGTCCGGCGGCGGACGGCGTTATCCAGTGCGTATATCAGACAGACGGAGAGGGAAAAGGTCACGAAAATGCACTGGTAGAGCGAGCGCATGGCGGCAAAATAGGCGATCTGGCACAGCGCGGCCATGCCCAGAAGTCTCCCCAGATACCGTCTCCGGTCATGGGTATAGCGGCAGCCCTCGGCGATCATATAGGCGAAAAGCGGCGCGGCCAGCCGCCCGATGATCCGCAGAATGATGAATTGGGGCAGCAGCTGCAATCCCACATGGTCGCAGGTCATGGCGAACAAGGCCAGAAGCTTCAGTTGATTCCCGGTCAGCCCGGCAAATTTTTTCGTTTGTATCTGCATAGGCACTCCTGTGTGACATTCCGGATAAAAATATGATACCACGTTTTCGCCGGAATTGTCAATCCGGGCGGCAAAAAAGCGCCCCGGCCGGGCGCGGAAAGAAATGAAATGACCCTTGACTGCCATGCCTTGTGATCAGCACGTTTTTTTGCAGCCAAGGGTCATTTCTGTTCGCTCTTATTATCTAACATCTGTTGGTTAACCTCTCTTTCTGCGGATTGACGGGCGTATGCGATCCGTTTTTCTGTTCCGATACCTTATCCATTCTCTGTCTGTCTCTTCCGCGAGACGCGCTTATAAGTCGGAATCGCCGGGGACCTCCCTGCCCGCCTGCATTGGCTCCGTTCTGATTCAGAGCCTTCAAGGATTTACCTGTACATCGGTATCACCTCTTTGTATTTATAAGATAGCATAAATATATCTGCTGTTCAAGACGGAAAATTAGACAATATTACCAACTCACAGCTGTGGAAAACACAGAATTCCCTTCGACACGGGCGGCCACGGATTGACAAAGGGAGGGAAGGCTGTTATAATAATTCTGTTCGGCGGCTGTGCGGCCGCTGTTTTTCGTGGTATTTTTGCAGCCGGTATTCCCGGCTGAGCAAGCGCATACAAAGGAGAAACACAATGAAATACGACTTTACTTCCATTCTGGATCGCCGGGGAAAGGACGCCGTCGCCATTGACGCCGTGGGCGCGCCCGGTTCTCCCTATCCCGCGCCCCGGGAGGGATTCGACGTGATCCCCATGTGGGTGGCGGACATGAATTTTCCCGTGGTTCCCACCGTTCAGCAGGCCATGATCGAACGGGTGGAGCATCCGGCCTTCGGCTATTTTGACCCCCCTGCGGAATATTACGATTCCATTATCCGCTGGCAGGAGCGCCGCAACGGCGTTACCGGGCTGAAGAGCGAACACATCGGCTACGAAAACGGCGTGCTGGGCGGCGTGATCTCCGCGCTGAACGTTCTGTGCTCCAAAGGGGACAACGTGCTGCTCCACAGCCCGACCTACATCGGCTTTACCCACTGCCTGACGGACAATGGCTATCACATTGTCCACTCTCCGCTGACAAAGGACGAGCAGGGTGTCTGGCGGATGGACTTTGCCGACATGGAAAAGAAGATCGTGGAAAATCACATCCACGCCGCCATTTTCTGTTCCCCACACAACCCCTGCGGCCGGGTCTGGGAGCGTTGGGAGATCGAGCAGGCCATGGCGCTGTACAAAAAGTACGACGTCATGGTGGTTTCCGACGAGATCTGGAGCGACATTCTGCTGACCGGATATTGCCACATCCCCACCCAGTCCGTCAGCGAGGACGCGAAAATGCGCACCGTGGCGCTGTACGCCCCCTCCAAGACCTTCAATCTGGCGGGACTGGTGGGCAGCTACCATATCATCTACAACAGCTGGCTCCGCGACCGCTGTGACAAAGAGGGCTCTCTCAGCCACTACAACGCCATGAACGTCATGAGTATGCACGCCCTGCTGGGCGCTTACAGGCCCGAGGGCTACGAGTGGGTGGAGGAGCTGCGGCAGGTCATCACCGGCAACGTGGATTTTGCCTGTGATTACATCGCGAATCACTTTAACGGTGTAGAGGTTAGCCGCCCACAGGGAACATACATGCTGTTTTTGGACTGCGGAGAATGGCTGACGGCTCATGGCAAGACCATGGACGAGCTGCTTGCCGCCGGATGGGACGTGGGCGTTATCTGGCAGGACGGACGGGCGTTCCACGGTCAGACCCACATCCGCATGAACCTCGCGCTGCCCCTGAGCCGGGTGCAGGAGGCTTTCCGGCGGCTGGATACCTACGTTTTTAACGCTTGACACGATACTCCGGGGCGGATTTCCGCCCCGGAACCTTTGTTTTATGGGACAAAATTCGCCACTTTACATAGATTTTACAAAGTGCTTATTGTAATTCTTACGGTTTTATCGTACCATCAACAGTGAGATAGAATAAGTATTGGGGGAATCCGAGTGATTTATTGCGTAGAGGACGACGACAGCATCCGGGAGCTGATGCTGTATGCCCTGCGGGCGTCCGGCTTCGAGGCGGAGGGCTTCCGGGACAGTGTGGGACTGTTCGACGCGCTGAGCCACGCCCAGCCCCAGCTCATTATGCTGGATATCATGCTGCCCGGAATGGACGGCATTGAAATTCTCAAAGCCCTCCGGGGCAATCCCACCACCGCCCGCATCCCGGTCGTCATCGCGTCCGCCCGGGGAACGGAGTACGACAAGGTGGTGGGGCTGGACTTGGGCGCGGACGATTATCTGGCCAAGCCCTTCGGCATGATGGAGATGGTGTCCCGCATCCGGGCGGTTCTGCGCCGGGCTGCCCCTGCGGCTGCTCCCGGACTGCTGCAAATGGGGAATCTGCGGATGGATTCCGCGTCCCATACAGTCTACGCCGGGGATACCCGGGTGGAGCTGACGCTGAAGGAATTTGAGTTACTGAAGCTCTTTCTGGAGCATCCCGGCCGGGTCTTTACCCGGGATCAGCTGCTGGAACGGATCTGGAGCACGGACTACGTGGGGGAGACCCGGACGGTGGACGTACACATCGGCACCCTGCGCACGAAGCTGGGGCAGTGCGGCGAATACATCCGCACCGTCCGGGGCGTTGGCTACCGGATGGAGGCGTAGGCCATGACGAAGCGGGTTTTTCGCTCGATTTTTCTGGCGTCCCTGGCGGTGCTGCTGGCAGCGGTGGTGCTGATTCTGGGGGCGCTGTACACCTACTTTTCCGACGTTCAGGCGGAGCAGCTGCGATTGCAGACGGCGCTGGTCGCCCACGCGCTGGAAACGGAAGGGGTTTCCTATTTTGACGATCTCGATACCTCCGACCGGCGCATCACATGGATCGCCGCCGACGGCACGGTGCTTTATGACAGCCGCTCCGATTCCGGCGTGATGGAGAATCATCTGGAGCGGGAAGAGGTAAAGGCCGCGCTGGCCACCGGTTCCGGCACCAGCTTCCGCTATTCCGACACGCTGATGGAGCGGTATATTTACACGGCGCAGCGCCTGAGCGACGGCACGGTGCTTCGCCTTTCCGCGGCGCAGAACACGGTGCCCCATCTGGTGCTGGGGGTGGTGAAGCCGATCATTCTGGTCATCGGTATTGCCGTCGCCCTGTCGGCGCTTCTTGCCGGGCAGCTGACGAAAAACATTGTCGCCCCTCTGAACGAGCTGAATCTGGACGACCCCATGTCCAACCGGGAGTACGTCGAAATTCAGCCCCTTCTGCGGCGGCTGGACTCCCAGCAGGTTCAGCTTCGGGCGCAGTCGCAGGAACTGCGGCAGAAGCAGAAGGAATTCAACACCGTCACCCGTTCCTTAAGCGAGGGACTGGTGCTGATGAACAGCAGCGGCACGGTGCTGAGCATCAACCCCGCCGCCACGCGGCTGCTGGAAATCACCCCCAACTGCTTAGGGGCAGACTTTGGCGTTGCCAACCGGAACGCGGCCATTTCCGCACTGGTGGAGAAAGCCCTCGCCGGGGAAAAGGCGGAGGAAAACGTGGCTCTGACCGGCGGAGAATATCTCGCCGCCGCAAGTCCGGTCAGATCCGACGGGACGGTTTTCGGCGTGGTGCTGCTGCTGTTTGACGTGACCCAGAAGCAGAAGGCGGAAGCCCTTCGCCGGGAATTCACCGCCAACGTTTCCCATGAGCTGAAAACCCCGCTCCATGCCATTTCCGGCTACGCCGAGCTGATGAAGGACGGGCTGGTTCCTCCGGAGGACACCCGGCACTTTGCGGAGAAAATCTACAGCGAAGCCCAGCGCATGATCGATCTGGTGGAGGATACCCTGCGCCTGTCCCGGCTGGACGAGGGCGCGGCGGACATGCAGTGGGCGCCCATTGACTTGTATGAAACGGCGAAATCCGCCATGCAGGAGCTGACCGCCCCGGCGGAGCTGAAAAACGTCAGCATTCAGCTGGAAGGGAAGAAGACCGTCATTCAGGGGATTCCCCAGCTGGTTTCCGGGATCGTGTTCAACCTCATGGACAACGCTGTCAAGTACAATAAGGACGGCGGGCTGGTCATCGTGCGGCTTGGGGAAGAAAAGGGGCAGGCCGTTCTCACGGTGACGGACACCGGCATCGGCATCAGCCCGGAGCATCAGGAGCGGGTATTCGAGCGGTTTTACCGGGTGGACAAGAGCCACTCCAAGGAGGTCGGCGGCACC
>ENA-ORSC01001439-ORSC01001439.1-human-gut-metagenome-genome-assembly--contig:-NODE-1439-length-16361-cov-4.245063_pt1 | contig 16361 bp, 10 predicted proteins | sample MGYA00242178_ERZ509140 | MGnify/ENA primary metagenome ERZ509140 (study PRJEB26280, sample SAMEA2338681) | human gut metagenome | biome: human gut; feature: human-associated habitat; material: faeces... | reverse complement strand
TCCAGCTTTTCATTACGCCTTAACAGTCACATCCGGCTCGATCTGCTTAATCAGCGCCTTTGCTTCGGCCAGAACAGCGTCAAACTGATCGTCCGGCGCTTCCAGAACCATCTTCTGACCCAGGAAGTTGACGGATACGCTGGTCACACCGTCGATCTTCTTCACGGCGTTCTGGATTTTGTCAGCACAATGGCCGCAGTCCAGGTCAAGCAGTTTAATGGTCTTTTTCATGGAGAAAGCCCCCTTTCATTTTGGTATTTGGTTGGTTTGATATGGATGAACAATTAAAAGGTTGTTTAATCGTTCATGCTGCCAGTATATTCACGAAGCCCCTCAAAGTCAATGGATTTGGGAGCGATTCTGCCCTTTGGATTGGAAAACATGCTGATTGGATTTCCAGCAAAAACCTCATTTCTCTTTGGATAAAAAAAGCTCCACTTTGGAGCGGACAAAGGAGAAGCAGGATAAGTATAATGAAAAACGGTCAAAGACCTTGTGCGTAAACTTTATGTTCGGGGCTTTAGCATCTTTCCCCCAAGGTGCCAAACGCCCCTTTTCATAACGGTATTTAGTTCCCTACGGGGGAGGGGTACTCGCACAAATCTTCATAAGAAAGAAGGGATAATTTTGCAAAAGGAGCAATTTGACATTACGGGTATGACTTGCTCGGCCTGCTCTACCAGAGTGGAAAAGAGCGTGGCAAAGCTACCTGGCATCAAAGAAGTATCCGTCAACCTGTTAAAAAACAGCATGGTTGCTTCTTATGATGAATCCGTTTTGGATACGGCGGGAATCGTCCAGGCCGTTGAAAAGGCCGGTTATGGCGCGATTCCCAAAGCCTCCGCACAAAACAAGAGCCGAACGACCACACCGGCAGCAAAACCGGAGGTCAGTACGGCACAGGCAGAATACAAGCAGATGAAACAGCGGCTGCTGCTTTCTGCACTTTTTACGATCCCGCTGTTTTATATTTCTATGGGTCACATGATTGGACTTCCAAACTTTTCGTTTTTAGATATGCACATGCATCCTTTAATTTATGCTGGAACTTTGATTGCACTAACGATTGCTTTCGTTGTGTATGGATTTGATATTATTAAAAGTGGCTTTAAAAATTTAATTCATAAGGCTCCAAACATGGATACACTTGTTGCAATGGGCGTTATTACAAGCATTTTGTATAGTTTGTATGGAATGTATATGATTGCAAAAGGACATCATGAATATGTAGAAAATTTATATTTTGAGTCTGCTGCAATTGTAATATTTTTCATTAAATTAGGAAGATATATTGACGGAATTAGCAAGGATAAGACGAAAGAAGCAATTCAGAAATTAGTACAAATAACACCTAAAGAAGCGGTTATTAAAGTAAACGGAGAAGAAAAAAAGGTTACAATAGATGAAATAAAAAAAGGTGATATCGTCGTAAGCAAACCTGGTGAAAAGATTGCAGTTGACGGAAAAATAATAAATGGAAAAGCACATCTTGACGAATCTTTTATTACTGGAGAAAGCAAGCCGGCAAGTAAAACAGAAGGAAGCAAGGTAATAGCCGGAAGTATAAATTATGATGGGTATATTGAATATGAAGCCGAAAAAATTGGAAAGGAATCGACTATTTCTGAAATTGTAAGACTCGTAATAGAGGCTACTAACACCAAAGCTCCAATTGCGAAAGTAGCTGATACTGTAAGTGGGTATTTTGTGCCAGCAGTTATACTAATTGCAATAATTACTTTTATTGCATATCTAATTTTAGGAAACACTGTTGCCACAGCAATAAATGCTTTTGTAACGATATTGGTTGTGGCATGTCCTTGCAGTTTAGGTTTAGCAACTCCATTAGCAATCGTTGTATCTGAAGGCGTGTGTGCCAATAATGGAATATTAGTAAAGAAGAGTGAAATATTAGAAAATGCCGAAAAGACTACGACAGTTGTGTTTGATAAAACAGGAACATTAACATATGGTAAGCTAAAAATAGCCAAAATAATAAATTATAGCAAAATGCAAGAAAAAGAACTTATGCAAATAGTTGGAAGCTTGGAGAAAAAGTCGACACATCCAATAGGAAAGGCTTTTGAAGATTACTTAAACGAAAATAAAATTGAAACACTCGATGTAAAAGATTTTAAAGATGTAAGTGGCTATGGAATAATTGGAAAGATAGCTGAAAACGATGTAATATTAGGCAATTCAAAAATATTAGAAAAATATGATATAACAAATAGTCATAAACAAGACGAAGAAAAGCTTGCAAAAGAAGGAAATAGCATAATTTATGTTGTGATAAACAATGAAATTTCAGCAATTATCGGTGTAAACGATATTGTAAGAGAAAATTCAAAAGAAGTAATAAGTAAACTGAATAAAAATAAAATAGAGACTGTAATGCTAACAGGAGATAACACACAAACAGCCGAAAAAATTGCTAAAGAAATAGGCATAACTACAGTGATATCAAATGTTACGCCACGTGAAAAAACTGAGGTAGTAAAAAAACTGAAAACAGAAGGCAAATATGTTATGATGTGTGGAGATGGAATAAACGACAGTCCAGCACTCGCAAGCAGTAACATAGGTGTTAGTGTAAATAGTGGAACAGATATAGCAATGGATTCGTCTGACGTAATATTAACCAGAAATGATTTGAACAGCATACTAAATCTAATAAACATCAGTAAAAAAACAATAAGAAACATAAAACAAAATCTATTTTGGGCATTCTTCTATAATAGCTTAATGATACCAATTGCAATGGGATTACTTGGCAAATGGGGAGTAACAATAAACCCTATGATAGCAAGCTTAGCAATGGTAATAAGCAGTTTAACAGTAACACTAAACGCACTAAGATTAAAAAGGCTGGCAAAATAATACGTTAATAGCATATAAAATCAAATTAGGAATGATATTTATAAAATGAATTCGAATTATTAGACAACAAGTTTATAATTTGAATTCATTTTTTATATTTTAAATAAAAAACATTGACACTTAATGGGAAGAATGATATTTTATAACTGGTGTAAATACAAAGGAGAAAAAATGGGAGTAAAATTTACAGAATGGTTTTTAGGAATGATTTTTACATTAATAGGCATCCTTTCGTAATCATATGTTATGCAAGAGACAATAATGGAGAAGAAAGAACATTCAAAAGTAAAAACATTTGGTTTAATCCAGAACGTATAATTGAAAGAAATCATATTGATATTTTACCAGTATATATTGCTCATAAAAATCCTAAAAGATAATATGTATCAATGGAAAAAATTGAAAATTATAGAAAAAATAGTTAACAAAAATAAATCTGTCGATATGTTATTTCAGTGATTATTGAAGGGGCAAAGTAAATTTATGATGGAAGATAATTTATATAATTAAGGAGGAATTTACATGAAAAAGTCGTATATTATTATAGGAGTGGTTGTAATTGTAATGCTTGTTGCAATAGGAATTTATGCAGTTATAAACAGCAATTCTCAAAGCAAAAAACAATTGGAAGAAAATTCAACAAATATAGAAGGAACAACTAATACAGAAAATTCTACAAAGGAGAATAACACAGAGAATAAAGACGAATATATACAAAATAATCAAATAAGCAATGAAAGTGAGGAAAATAATATGTATAGTACAGGAAAACATCATGCTGAAATAGTTGTAAAAAACTATGGAACAATAGTACTAGAATTGGATGCAGATGTTGCACCAATTACAGTAGAAAATTTTGCTAATTTAGTAAATGAGGGATTTTATAATGGATTAACTTTCCATAGAATTATATCAGGATTTATGATTCAAGGAGGAGACCCTCTTGGAAATGGAACTGGAGGAAGTAGTAAAACTATAAAAGGTGAATTTGCTTCTAATGGAGTAAAAAATTCAATTTCTCATGTAAGAGGAACTATTTCAATGGCAAGATCTTCTATGCCAAACAGTGCAAGTTCACAATTCTTTATAGTTCATCAGGATAGCACATTCTTAGATGGACAATATGCTGCATTTGGAACTGTTACAAGTGGAATGGAAGTTGTTGATAAAATTTGTGCAGACACAGCTGTTGAAGATGATAATGGAACTGTTGCAAAAAATAATCAACCAGTAATTGAAAAAATAACAATAATAGATTAAAAGAGGATAAATTGTATGAACGAAGAAAATGCTCAAGTTATTTATGATTTACTTGATAGAATTAAGGTAACTGATGAAAATAGAGAAAGAATGGAAAAAATCAGAAAATTCCTTAGTGAAAGTAAGTTTCAAGAGGCTTTAGATGAATTACAAATATTGCAAATGTCTGGGAATGTAGAATATGAGGATTATGCAGAGGTCAAGGAAAAGGAAAGAAAGATAAAAGAGAGAAAACAAGAAGAAGGTCTAGGATATCCTGTTGAATTAGCCGATACTGAACTTGAAAAGAGATATATTGGTTTGCTTTTAAATGATGTAAAACAGATTTCTGCATATTATTTCTTGCATAAAGATTGTCTATTCTTAGATGAACAGCTATTAGATGTATATAAAACAGTATTGTTTACAGATGGTGAAAAGTATGCACCAGAAATTGCGAAAGAAGGATTTAATTTTGCCAGAACAACTGATGAACTAATAGAATTCAAATATCAAATTCAAGTTGATTATGAAAATTCTAAATTCAAAATGGAAAAGACGTATACTGAGCTTAAAAAATTATTTACACTTAGAAGATGCTGTAGAGAAAATCCTGTAAAACATATACAAAAAGAGATTGCAGACATAAGAAATTACGAATTATATGATAAAATGACTGTTGAAGAAGTTGAAGGAGCTGTTGAACAGGTTACCGCAACAGAAAAATTTAAAAGGTCAGTTTTAAATGATGATTTAACTGGATTTTTGGTAAGAGGTGATAATACTTTAACAAATGGTTTATCAATTCCATTTAAAATTTTATCTAGTGTGTTCAAAGGAATAAGGCAAGGTGAAACAATGGCTTTTGCAATGCCATCAAACTCTGGTAAGAGTAGATTTACAATTAACTTGGCAGCATATATTGCCTTGATACATAAAAAGAAAGTTTTATTAATTTCTAATGAGATGTCAGAAGAAAAGATGAAACTATGTCTAATAACAACAATAATAAATAACCCAGAAATACAAGAGCTACACGGTCAACACCTACATAAAACAGAAGGAGAGTTACTAGAGTTCAAGTTTAGACCAGATGACCCTACAGCTGTTAGAGTAGATGAAAACGGATATGTTGTTAAAGAAGATGATGAATCACAGGCTGAATTTGCAAGAAGACTTTCAAAAATATCAACAGAATTTACACAAACAATAAAAGTAACAAATTGGTTTAATAAACAGATAGAAAATTCTATATATTTTATAAATATAACAGATCATACGAATGATGAGTTAAAAAAGGTAATAATGAACTATTATTATAAAGAACATGTTGAATATGTATTTTATGATACACTTAAAACAGATATTGATAATATTGGAAATGGGGAAGAGTTAAAGAAAACGGCAACAATATTATCGAACTTAGCACAGAATTTTAATATGTTTATCGGCTCTACTTTACAACTTGCAGAAACAGTAACTGACCCAATTAACTTAAACATAAACGATTTAGCCGTTAGTAGAACGGTAAAGGAAGTATTAGATACACTTTGTTTATTTAAACAAATATACAAAGAAAATTATAAAAATTATGAATATTCATTAAATGAGGTAGACGATAAATTCTTTAATTTAAAGGATTACGATGACCCTGATGAAAGATACTATGCGTGCGTGGTTGACAAAAACAGAGCAGGTGCTAAACCTAAAGTATTATTCAATCTAAATTTAGCATATAATAGATGGGTAGAGCTTGGATATTTACGATTAAAAGATGCAGAATAATTTTTAACTTCGCCCAAAAGGGACGCCCCTTTTTGGGCGAAGTTTATTATAAAAAGTAATTAAAATTTAAATGTAAAAAGCTTAAATAATAAAGAAGAATAATTAAATGTATTTACAACTAAAGAAGGAGTGAAACAATGAAATACCAATTTGAAGTACCGGGGGAAATAGTAGGAAAGGAAAGACCAAGAGTAAATATGTATACTGGAAGAGTATATACTCCTGGAAAAACAAAAGACTACGAATTTTTAGTACAGCAATATTTTAAAATGAAATATCCAAGATACGAGATGCTAGAAGGAAGGCTTTCAATAAATATAATAGCTTATTTAAAAATTCCTAAAAGTACAAGTAAAGCAAAAGTAGAGGAAATGCTAGAAAATAAAATAAGTCCAACAAAGAAACCAGATGTTGATAACATAGCAAAATCTATACTTGATGCAATGAATAACTTCGTATTCAAAGATGATAATCAAGTAAGCAAAATAAGCGTAGAAAAACGTTTTGCATTAGAAGAAAAAGCAGTGATAGAAGTAGAAGAATATTAAATTGTGAATTATTTGTGAAATTAGCACTCTGTTATTGACTTTGCTAAAATAAAGAACTATAATACGTTTTAGTATTAAAAATAGTGTGAAATAATATTAAAATTTTCAGGCTATTACGAAGGGAAGGAATGAATTTTATTATGGAAAACAAGCAATTTAAAGCAGAGTCTAAAAGGTTGTTAGACCTAATGATTAATTCAATTTACACGAATAAAGAGATATTTTTAAGGGAGCTAATTTCAAATGCCAGTGATGCAATTGATAAGTTGTATTATCGTTCTCTTACGGATAAAAATGTAAAAGTTAATAAGGATGATTTATATATAAGGGTTACTCCAAACAAGGAAGCACGTACTTTAACTATTGAAGATAATGGTTGCGGTATGAGCAAAGACGAGCTTGAAGAAAACCTTGGAACTATTGCAAAGAGTGGTTCTCTTGCATTTAAGGAGGCTGCTAAGGCAAAGGAAAATGCTGAAAAAGACGATGATGTAAACATTATAGGTCAATTTGGTGTTGGTTTCTATTCTGCATTTATGGTTGCATCTAAGGTAAGAGTTGAGAGTAAATGCTATGGCGCAGAAAAAGCATATGCTTGGGAGTCAGAAGGTGCAGAAGGTTACACGATTGATGAGTGCGATAAATTAGACTTCGGAACAAAAATTATCTTAACACTAAAGGCTGATACTGATGACGAAAAATATAGTGATTTTCTTGCTGAATACAAGATTGAGGAATTAATTAGAAAATATTCTGATTACATTCGTTATCCAATCAAGATGAAAGTGGAACACGAGCATGAGGTTGAACAGCCAGAAGGAGAGAAGAAAGAGCCTAAATTCGAAAAAGTAAGACATGACGAAATTTTAAATAGCATGATTCCAATTTGGAAAAAGAATAAATCAGAAGTTTCAGATGAAGATTACAATAATTTTTATCAAGAGAAATTTGGGGATTATCAAAAGCCTCTAAAAGTAATTCGTACATCTGTTGAGGGAGACGTAAGCTATACAGCATTATTGTACATTCCTTCGCACACACCATACGACTATTACACAAAAGACTTTAAGAGAGGACTTCAATTATATTCAAATGGCGTATTAATAATGGACAAGTGTGAAGATTTACTTCCAGATTGCTATGGTTTTGTAAGAGGATTGGTAGATAGCCCAGATTTATCACTTAACATTTCAAGAGAGATGTTACAACATGATAGACAACTAAAAATAATTGCTAAGAATTTGGATAAGAAAATAAAATCAGAATTATTAGACATGTTGCATAAGAATCGTGAAGATTATGAAAAATTCTTTACAACATTTGGGACAACATTAAAATTTGGAGTTTACAATGATTTTGGATTAAATAAAGATAATCTAAAAGATTTATTAATGTTCCATTCTTCAACAGAAAATAAATTAGTAACACTTGATGAATATGTTGATAGAATGAAAGAAGGACAGGATAAAATATATTATGCATGTGGAGAAACTGTTGATAAAATAGAATTATTGCCACAGGTTGAAGCAGTAAAAGAAAAAGGCTACGAAATACTTTACTTAACAGAAAATATAGATGAATTTGTTGTACAAGTATTAATGGAGCATAAAGAAAAGAAATTTATAAATGTATGTGCAAACGATGTTGACCTAGACACAGACGAAGAAAAAGAAGCACTGAAAAAAGAAAACGAAGAAAATAAAGACATGTTCACATTAATGAAAGAAACAATAGGGGAAGGCGTACAAGAAGTAAGATTTACACACAGACTAAAAAATCATCCAGTATGCTTAACAAGTGAAGGTGCATTATCAGTCGAAATGGAAAAAGTAATAAACTCAATGCCAAACGACCAAAAAGTAAAAGCACAAACAGCATTAGAAATAAACGATTCGCACCCAATAGCTCAAAAAATAAAAGATTTATATGCAAATGATAAAGAAGAGCTAAAAAAATACACACAAGTTCTATATGCACAAGCAAGACTAATAGAAGGATTACCAGTAGAAAATCCAACACAAATAAGTAACTTAATTTGTGAAATAATAGCAAAATAAAATTTTCGCCCAATAGGAACGCCTCTTTTTGGAGCTATAAACGATTTTTGTAGAACCATTTGAAAGTCTTGACATAAAAGAGTTTCAAGGTTTAGATAAAATCAAAAAGAGAAAGAAGTTAGTTTGATTCTATAAACTAGCTTCTTTTTGTTGATTGATTTTTATTAAGCTCTTTGGCGGTTTTATATTTTCTTAATCCTTTGTTATAGAAATTACTTTTCCAATTAACATTTATAAAATTATAACTTTAAAAGTAGTTTTTTTATTGTGAAAAATCTCTTTTTATGATAAAGTAATATAGAATAAAATTTTAGAAAGAAGTGAAGAAATGTCTTTTATTTTTAACAAAATTGATGCAAAAAATAATCTTAAAGAATTGATAAATAGATTTAAAGTTAACTATGAATTCTATAATAATTCAAAATATAATGAGAGCGAATGTAGATTAGAATTTATAGATGAATTCTTAAAGGATTTTGGCTGGGATGTTCAAAATTCAAATGGTAAGTCTCCTAATTTAAAAGAAGTAGTAGTTGAGTCGTATGAACAGGAATTAGGAAAACCAGATTATACAATGACTTTTAATGGAATATCAACTTTTTTCGTTGAAGCTAAAAAACCAGCAGTAAATATTTTGGATAATAGTGATTGCTCATTTCAAACTAGAAGGTATGGTTGGTCAGCAAAACACAGAATATCAATATTAACTAACTTTAAAGAGTTATTGATATATGATTGTTCTGATATGCCTAAAAGTAATGATCCTACTAGTAAAAATTTAATTGCTAAATATAATTATTTAGAGTATTTTGATAAATATGATGAAATATATGAATTAATCTCTAAAGAAATTGTATATAATGGTAAATTTGAAGAAAAATTTAAAAGTTTTTCTGCTATAGGACAAACTATTGATGAAATGTTTTTGAAACAGATAAATGATTGGCGAGTACAACTTGGACAAGAATTATTTAATATAAAAGGTGGAAATATAGAAGATATAAATATAGAAATTCAAGAATTTATAAATGAAATTGTATTTTTGAGAATTTGTGAAGATAGAAATTTGCCTCTATATAAGACTTTGCAAAAATCTATTTCAATTGATTCAATGCTTCAAAAAGAATTGGAGAAAATTATTGAAATAGCAGATAAAAGATATAATTCTGGAATTTTTAAAGAACGAAATATAATAAATGAACTTGATAAAAATATTTTGAAAAATATTATTACAGATTTATATTATCCCAATAGTCCTTATGATTTTACTGTTATTAGTTCAAACATCTTAGGAGAAATATATGAGGTGTTTATATCTGAAACTCTTATTGTAAAAAATAATGAAGTAATACTACAAGCTAAGAAAGAAAACTTAAATAGAGCAATAGTTACAACTCCATATGATGTAGTAAAATTTATGGTTAGTAAAAGTTTGGAGAAGTTTACAAATAAAAAAAGTCCAGAAGAAATTAAAAAATTAAGAATAGCAGATATTGCTTGTGGCTCAGGAATATTTTTAACAGAAGTGTTAGATTATTTAATTAATTATTGCCAAGATTGGTATGAAAAAAATAAAAAATATGATAATTTAGAAGAAACATATACAAATACATACAAATTAACATATAAAGAGAAAAAAGAAATTTTAACTAATTGTTTATATGGTGTAGACATTGACTATCAGGCTGTAGAAGTGGCAAAATTCAGCTTGTTACTAAAAGTTCTAGAAAATGAAACAGAAGAAACAGTAATAAATGAGAAACCAGTATTGCCATCATTGGATAGTAATATTGTAAATGGAAATTCTTTAATTGATTTAGAAATGATAGAAGATGCAACTACAGATGAATTAATAAATATTAGACCATTTTCTTTTAATGATATAAATGGTGGAAATAAATTTGATTTAATAATAGGAAATCCCCCATATGTAAAAACGGAAGATATGATAAAGCTTCAAGATAAAAAAGAAGTACAAGCATATAAATCAAAATATTACGTTGCGTATAAACAATTTGATAAGTATTTCTTATTTATACAAAGAGCTGTAGATTTAGTAAAAGACGATGGAACAGTATGTTACATTGTACCTAATAAGTTCATAAATAATGTTGCAGGAGAAAAAATTAGAGAGCTTATTTCAGAAAATAAATATTTGAAGATGTTTATAGACTTTAATTATCAGCAAGTATTTAAGGATAAAACTATATATAGTTCTATAATTTTGTTAAATAAAAGTAAAGAAGAAAATTTTGAATATTCTTATATAAACAGTTATGAAGAATGGATTATTAATAATAAGAGTAATATTTATACTGAGATAAGTTGTAATGAAATAGATAAAAATCCTTGGATATTATCTATGGATTTAGAAAAGATGAAAGAGTTAAAAAAATTATTTAATAATTCTATACGACTATCAGAGATAGCAAGACCTTTTAATGGGGTTCAAACTAGTTTAAATAGAATATATGTGATTAAAGGAAAAGAGATACTTGGAGAAAATGAAAATTATATTATTATAAATAAAAACGGAAAAAAATATAATATTGAAAAAGAAGTACTAAAAATGTATTTTCAACCTATAAATAAAGTTGAAAAAAATGTAAATTCATTTGATCCCCTAGTTACAGACAAATATATTATTTTTCCATACGATAAGAATGGCGAATTGATAGATATAAATTTATCACAATATAGTGGAATAAAAGAATATTTACTTGATAATTATGACTTAATTGTTCCAAAACAAATTTCAGGTAAAAGTACAGGAAGAGATGTACCAAATGCTAATGAAAACAATTGGTATCAGTTTGGAAGAGTACAAGCGATAAATGAATTTAATAATGAGGAAAAATTAATTGTTGGAGTTATGTCAAAAGAACCTATGTTTATGTATGATAATGAAAATCTAGTTATCCAAAGTGGTGGGACAGCAGGGTATTGTGGTATAAAGATGAAAGAAAATAATAAATATGATCTGTTTTTTTTACAAGCATACTTAAGCCATCCAATAATAAGTGATGTAATGGAAAAAATGGGAAGTGATTTCGAGGGAGGTTTCTATTCAAGAGGAACACAAGTCTTAGAAAAGTTACCTATTATTAATGTAGATTTTGAAAATGAAAAAGAGAAAGCTCTTTATGACAAAATTGTAGAAAAAACGAAAAAAATATATGAGTTAAATATTGTATTAAAAAGTAGTCTATTAAGGGATAGAACATTAAATACTGTAGATTCAAAAGCAATAATTAATTTAAAGAACCATATAATAAAAGGAATAATGGATTATATTACGGAATTAATAAAAATGAAGGAAGAATAATAATGAAGTTAAAAGAAAATACAACACAAAGAAAATTAAGAGGAGGGTATTATACTCCACAAAAGTTAGCCGATTATATAACTAAAATAACATTGAAAGATAAAAAGAAAATTTTGGAACCAAGTTGTGGAGATGGTTCTTTCTTAAAAAGTATAAAGAATATACTAGATAATAATGATTATAATATAGAAAAAATTGATGCGATTGAATATATAGAAGAGGAAGCTAATAAAAGTAAAAGAATTCTGAAAAATATTAATAATGCTAATGTAACAAATGATGATTTCTACAATTTTTATGTTAATTGTAAAGATAAGTATAATTTAATTATTGGAAATCCACCATATATACGATATCAATACTTAACTGAATTTCAAAGGGAAAAACAAGCACAAGTTTTAATAAAAAACAAAATGAAATCAAATAAATTAATAAATAGTTGGGTGTTCTTTTTAGTTGCTTGTATAGAATTATTAGAGAAAAATGGAACGATTGCTTTTGTTATACCAGCTGAAATAATGCAAGTTGCATATGCAGAAGATTTACGAAAATATTTATCCAAGCATTTATCAAAGATAAATATTATTTCATTTAATAAACTACTATTTGAAGATGCAGAACAAGAAGTAGTTGTATTAATAGGAACAAAAAAAGATAAAGAAACAGAGTGTTTAATATCTAATTGCATATATGATGATATAGATGACTTTATAAGAAAATATAATGAAAATGATTTGGTTTATGAGAAAATTTTAACCAATGATAAATGGACAAGATATTATTTAAAGGAAAAAGAAAATAATGTTATTGAAGAAATAAAGAAAGATAGTAGATTTAGAAAAATAGGAGATGTAGGTCTAGTAAATGTTGGAATAACGACAGGAAATAATAATTATTTTTCTTTAGATGACGACTATGTGAAGAAATATGATTTGAAAAAATATACTAAGCCACTAATAGGAAGAAGTTCACAAACACATGGATTAATATTTGATGAGAAAGACTGGAAAAGGAATGTTGATAAGGGGGTAAAAGCATACCTTTTAACTATAAACGAAGATGTAGATGTAAAAAATATGAGCAAAGGACAGCGCAAATATATAAAAATAGGAGAAGACAACGGAGAGAACAAAGGATATAAATGTAGAATAAGAAAAAGATGGTATTCAGTACCTTCAATTTGGATACCAGATGCTTTTTTACTAAGAAGAAGTAATGTATATCCTAAATTTGTTCTAAATGGAATTGATGCTGTTTCGACAGATACAATGCATAGAATAAAAATAAAAGATGAATATGATAATAGAAAGATACTACTATCATACTATAATAGTATATCATTTGCTTTTACAGAACTATGTGGTAGAAGCTATGGTGGAGGAGTTTTGGAAATTTTACCTAAAGAAGCGGAAAATATTATAATTCCTAATATAGATGATATGGATGAACAAAATGTAAATAGATTAATAGAAATTTTAGATGACAATATAAGACATAATAAAGATATAAGAGAGGCAATCAAAGTAATGGATAAAGAAATATTAGAGAATTATTTAGGTATATCAGCTGATACTATAAGTATGTATAGAGAAATTTGGAAAACTCTTAACGATAGAAGAATGAATAGGAAATAATTAAAATATGATATAAAGATTATGGAGGGGAAAATGTTAAATCGAAATATCAAAGTAGACTTACATATTCATTCCAAAGCAAGTGAGTATAAAGAAGCGGATGGATATGTGGATGAAAGTAATATAGAAAATATTGATGTTCTGCTATCAAAGTTACAAGAAAACAATATTAATTTAATATCAATAACAGATCATAATAGTTTCGATTATGCACTTTACAAAAAAATAAAAGAGCTAATAAATAAAGAACCATATAAAGATATAAATAATAATTTGCCAGGTGTTGAATTTGATGTTAAATTAGAAGAAAATAGTAAAGTGGCATGTCATATTATTTGTATATTTGATGATTCTAATGAAGATAGTATATGCAGGTTACAAAGTAAAATCGAAGAAGTTAAAAAGCTAGAAGATAAAGAAGATTATTATACATTAAATGAGTTTGAAACAATATTATATAATATTGGTGTAAGTGTATTATTGATAGCTCATCAAAAAAGTGATTTAGATATAAAAAATTCTTCAAAAAATCATCATAGTTTATCAGAAGCAGTAGAGAATCCTAGAGAATGGATAAAAACAGGGTTTATTAATGCATTAGAATATCAAAAACCAAGAGTACAAGGGATGATAAAAAATAATTTAAGAGAGATGAAGTCTAAGTTTGCAACAATTACAGGCAGTGATTGTCATGTCTGGTCTGCATACCCTAATAAAGATGAGAAAATAAAAGAGAAAAAAGAATATATTACAACAATTAAATGCTTACCTACATTTAAAGGATTAGTTTTGAGCTTAACATCACCAGAAACAAGATTTGAAAGAACTGATGAAGGTAATAGTTCAAACTATATTAATGAAATAAAATTAGAAGATAAAAGTTACGAATTATCAACAGGGATAAATGCTATAATTGGAGAAAATGGTGCGGGTAAGTCATATGTTCTAGGAAAATTAAATGCTGAAGAAGACAGAAAATATAAAAAAATTAATGATATTAATAATATAAAGATTTCTAAAGTAGGAAATCCAACTATAACGAAGATTAGTCAGGGAGAAATAATAGAAAAAGTTAAATCAGGTAACTTACTAGATAATGATTCAGAATTTTATGATGAAATCTCGACAATAAATGAATTTAAAACTAATATTATTAGTTTTGTAAGCAATTTAAAAAAATATGTAGAAGAAAGAATAAAGAAAAGAGAAGAGCAAGACAAAATAAATAGTTTAAAAATACAAATAAAAGAATTCAGAGAAATCAAAAATTATTATATATCTTTGAATACAGATGTTGAAACTATAGAGAATAATCCAAAAGATAGATATACAGAAATTAATGATATATATACCAAACTATATAATGAATATAAATCTAATGTTAATTTTTATACAGGAGAAAAAGCAAATGCAATCAATAAAATATTAACATCATTGCAAGACTTAAGAAAATTAATTGCAAAAGAAAGAGACGAAATTAATCAAAAAAATAAAGCTATAAATGTTGTTATAGGAGTCTTTAATGATATAAATACAAGAATTAAGGCTGATAGAACATCACAAGAAAATGAAAATGAAGATATGATTACAGAAATTCGAGATTTTACATCGAAAATAAAAAATTATTTAATAAACAAAGATAAAGAAACCGAATTTCCTAATTTTCCAAAAGCAATTGAAGGAACAAGTGTTAAATCTAAATATGGTTTTAGATTTATAAAAGAAGCAAAGTATAATAATGCTAATTTAGAAAAAATATTATATAAGGATTTATTTGTTTTAAATTATCAATCTAAAGAGAAAATTATGAATATTAATAATAAGGAAGAATTTGCTAGTGCAGTTAAAGGTTCAACTACATACGAAATGATAGAAAATAGTTTAAATTCCAATGTTCAGAAGTTTATTACAGAATATACTAAGGAGGAAACTAGTATTAAAGATGAAAACGGGACAGATGAAATTGGAACAACTCCTGGAGAAATTGCTTTAACATATTATAAATTACAGTTATCAAAAGAAATATCAGGATATAAGATAAAATTAGCAAATGGACAGATATTAGTTGATGCAACAATCAAAGATGGAAAAATAACTGGTACAAAACCATATACAACTTATTTACCAAATACAACAAATCAAAATACACCAAAATCACAAATAGGATTATTAAGAACAGAAATGGATAATGAATTGATAGAAGGTGCAACATTAGAAACAACATATACAATAACAGCAAAAAATGTTGGTGAATTAGATTATACAAACAAAGACTATTATCTATTTGGTAACAAAGATGAAAATTATATAGTAAAAACATCAGTAGCTCAGTTATTAGACTATGTGGATGGAAGAGTTCAAATAGTAGATGAATCAAAGAATTGGAATGATGTAAGTTCAGACCAAGACTATGCAAATAAATGGTTTATATCTAAAAAAGATGATACAGAATACATGAACTCTATAAAAACATATGTTACAACAATCTTAAAAGAAGCAATTAAACCAACAGAGCAACGTTCAGTAACATTACAAACATCTAAGCTATTAACAAGTACAGATGACAACTTATTTAATAACCAATCAGAAATAACAGAAGTAAAGAAAGTAACACATGACGGTAGTGATGGACGTAGTGGTACACCAGTAAAAATGACATGGGATAATTCAACGCATTTCAATACTGCAAATTCAGAACAAATTACAATTATACCAAGTACTGGTGAAAATAGAAATTATGTAATACCTACAATTATAACAACTGTAGCAATTGCTATACTAGGTATTGGAGTATTTCTTATTAAAAAATTTGCTATAGATAAAAATAAATAGTCATAAAGATAAAAAGAACATTCTTTAAAAGGATGTTCTTTTATAATTATAACTCAGTAAG
>ENA-ORSC01001434-ORSC01001434.1-human-gut-metagenome-genome-assembly--contig:-NODE-1434-length-16391-cov-3.879530_pt1 | contig 16391 bp, 11 predicted proteins | sample MGYA00242178_ERZ509140 | MGnify/ENA primary metagenome ERZ509140 (study PRJEB26280, sample SAMEA2338681) | human gut metagenome | biome: human gut; feature: human-associated habitat; material: faeces... | reverse complement strand
ATATTCCACTATTTGAGCCGGTGTAATTGTAGTATTTCCTACAACTGCTGAATAGTACCATTTTTTAAAAAGGCTATCACAACACCTTGCATATATATTTTTATTTAAGAAATTTTCATTCTGATATATTCCAAAAAAAGTAGAATAAAACTTATTTAATAAAGATATGACTTTATCTTCACTTAACCCCTTATATTCATCTGTCACATCTCAACCTCCTCTACAATAAAGTAAGCTAGTCATAGTATATCACATGAACCCTATTTTTCAAAGAAGTATTTTATATATTTTTATAACATTTATAGCTCAACAATTATATGTTTACCTAATTTTTAATTTTTAATATTAGAAAAATACTGATTTATTTTTACCGTAACTAAGTATTTCATAAAAAGACTTAAAGCATTATTAAATACAATCATTTTTCAATTTTTATGCTTAAAAAGTCTATAATCACTATATTTCATAAGTGGTTACTATGATTTAATTTTTCCAATAAAACCTACAAAAAAACATCTATTTTATTCTTTATACCGAAAAATTGCACCTTTTTAGTTAATTTTTTAAAAAATTTTAAAAAAATATACAAAATTGGAACAATTCAGCCAAAAACAAGGCCGCATCCACCTTTTTGTGATTGCGGCCTCGTCATATTTAAAAAATGAGAGAAATGATATAAGCAATGATTATACTTCAAAGATCAGATCGCCGTAGGTAGGTACCGGCCATACTTTCTTGTCAACCATCATCTCCAGTGCATCCACGGGAGCTCTCAGGTCATCCATTGCGGTATGTACCACATCTTTATAGAAGAAGGCAAGCTTCTTGGGATCTTCGATACCTGCTGCCTCTGCCAGCTTATCTTCCAGTGAAGTCTCTGCTGCCTGTGCCTCTGTCAGTTTCTCGGAAATACTCTTCAGAACTGTGGTCTGCACAGTAGCATCAGCGCCTGCACTCTTAACAGCCAGTACGGTATCCGCCAGAGTCCTGGTGTACTCCATAACTGCGGGAATGTACTGCTTCTTCGCCATATCTACCATGGTCAGAGCTTCGATGTTGATGGTCTTGGAGTAGGTCTCATACAGAACCTCCTCGCGGGATTCCAGCTCAGCCTTGGTGAAGATACCGAACTTCTCGAACAGCTTGATAGACTTTTCGGTGGTCAGAGTCTCAGAAGCTTCTACCATGGACTTGATGTTGGGAAGTCCTCTTCTGGCAGCTTCTTCTACCCATTCCTCGGAATAGCCGTTGCCATTGAAGATAATTCTCTGATGCTCTGTCAGGTACTTCTTGATCAGGTCATGTACCGCAATATCGAAGTCGTCTGCCTTCTCCAGAATATCTGCTGCCTCACAGAAAGCCTCTGCTACGATAGCATTCAGAGTAGTGTTGGGGCTGGCGATGGAATCTGCACTACCTACCATACGGAACTCGAACTTATTACCGGTGAAAGCAAACGGTGAAGTTCTGTTACGGTCTGTTGCATCCTTATCCAGATCAGGCAGTGTGGATACACCGGTTAAAAGCTTACCGCCCTGGATAGAATGAGTTGCATCACCGGTCTCCACCAGCTGCTTTACCACATCCTCCAGCTGCTCGCCCAGGAATACGGAGATGATTGCGGGAGGTGCCTCGTTCGCTCCCAGTCTGTGATCGTTGCCGACATCGGATGCACTCTGACGAAGCAGGTCTGCATGCGTATCTACAGCTTTCAGGATACAAGCCAGTACCAGCAGGAACTGGATGTTCTCGTTCGGAGTATCGCCGGGATCCAGAAGATTTACACCATTATCGGTTCCCAGTGACCAGTTGTTATGCTTACCGGAACCATTCACGCCGGCGAAAGGTTTCTCATGAAGCAGGCAGGTCATGCCGTGACGACCGGCTACCTTTTTCATAGTCTCCATAACCAGCTGGTTGTGATCTACTGCAATATTGGCGGTCTCATAAATGGGAGCCAGTTCATGCTGTGCGGGAGCCACTTCGTTGTGCTGTGTCTTCGCAGTTACACCCAGCTTCCACAGTTCAATGTTCAGGTCTTTCATGAAAGAACCGATTCTCTCACGGATAGTGCCGAAGTAATGATCTTCCAGCTCCTGTCCCTTGGGTGCGGGTGCACCGAACAGGGTACGTCCGGCGAAGATCAGATCTTCACGCTTCAGGTATTTATCTCTGTCTACCAGGAAATATTCCTGTTCAGGTCCAACGCTTGCTACTACCTTCGTAGCTCCAGTGTTGCCGAACAGTCTTACGATACGAAGTGCCTGGGTGCTGACAGCTTCCATGGAGCGCAGTAGCGGTGTCTTTTTATCCAGTGCCTCACCCTTGTAAGAGCAGAAAGCAGTGGGAATGCAAAGGATCACGCCGGTAGCATCCTCTTTCAGGAATGCGGGAGATGTGATATCCCATGCAGTATAGCCTCTTGCCTCAAAGGTTGCTCGTAAGCCTCCGGAGGGGAAGGAAGATGCATCGGGCTCGCCCTTGATCAGTTCCTTGCCGGAGAACTCCATGATCATCTTACCGGATTCATCGGGATGAGTTACGAATGCGTCATGCTTCTCTGCGGTAATGCCTGTCAACGGCTGAAACCAATGTGTATAATGGGTTGCACCATTCTCAACGGCCCAGTCCTTCATTGCCTTAGCTACAACATCTGCGGTAGCCAGTGACAGCTCTCCGCCGTGATCAATGATCTTCTTCACTTCTTTGTATACGCTCTTGGGTAATCTTTCCCTCATCTTACCAAGAGTGAATACCTTACTGCCAAAGATTTCTTCCACGTTTAATACTTCACTCATCTTCGTTTCCTCCTTATTTTTCACTATTTTCCATGCTTCCTGCGACTATTCCGTGCTGACTATTCAGAACCTCCATTCGCAAAATCGTCTCTACGAGACTTTCCTTTTGCTCATTGAGGTTACTTCGCCGAATAAATATTGACACATATTTTTACGAATGCAAGCATTCGACAAATATGTTCAATATTTACGGCTCTGAATAGTCACAAAAAAAAGGCGCTACACTACTAGTGTAAACGCCTTCGTTTCGCATTGAAAAATATTTACTTGTGAGGATTGCTCCTCTATGGCTCATTACTATACAACAGATTTTTTTTGATTGCAATACCCTTTTTGAAAAAATTTTATGATTGCATCCGAAACGACCTTTGAAGCGTTCTATACCTCAAACAGCAGATCCGCATACGTCGGGAATGGCCAGTATTTTTTATCTACCAGCTTTTCCAGTTCGTCTGCAGGCTTTCTCAGCGCAGTCATAGCCACCATGACTTCATCGTGATAGCAGAATGCCTGCTCCTTGCCTCTCTCCATTGCGGATGCCTTCTTTTCGACATTGAGCAGTGCCTCCGAAGCCTTCTCCATCTCAGTCAGCTTTTGCGTGATCTGCTGCAACATACGGACAGGCACATAGGTATCTCCCCCTGCTTCCGTAATGGCAATGACAGCATCCGCCAGAGACTTGCTGTACTTCATGACTGCGGGGATGATCTGCTTATTTGCCATATCCACCATGGTCAGTGCCTCGATATTGATGGTCTTCGCATAGGTTTCATACAGTACCTCCGCACGGGAACGCAGCTCTGCTTCGGTGAAGATGCCGAACTTCTCAAACAGATGGATCGCCTTAGGTGTGGTCAGAGTATCTACTGCTGCTACCATGGAAGGAATATTGGGCAGTCCTCTTCTGGCTGCTTCCTCTTCCCATTCCCTGGCATAACCGTTGCCGTTGAAAATAATACGCTGGTGCTCGGTCATATATTCCTTGATCAGATCATGGACTGCCATATCGAAATCATCCGCTCCCTCAAGCCGATCGGCCGCTTCACAGAAAGCCTCTGCAACAATGGCATTCAGAGTGGTGTTGGGGCTTCCGATGGAATCCTCACTGCCAACCATACGGAACTCAAACTTATTGCCTGTGAAAGCAAAGGGTGAAGTACGGTTTCTGTCGGTGGCATCCTTTACAAAATCAGGCAATGTGGACACACCGGTACGCAGTACGCCGCCTTCTTTCAAATTGTCGGCCTTACCGGTCTCCACCAGCTGTGCCACCACATCCTCCAGCTGCTCGCCCAGGAAAATAGAGATAATGGCAGGCGGTGCTTCATAACCACCCAGTCTGTGGTCGTTGCCTACGTTGGACGCACTCTGGCGCAGCAGATCCGCATGGGTATCTACTGCCTTCATGATACATGCCAGCACTAACAAAAACTGAATATTTTCATTTGGAGTCTGTCCCGGCTCCAAAAGATTCACGCCATTATCCGTAGTGATGGACCAGTTGTTATGCTTACCGGAACCGTTCACGCCGGCAAAAGGCTTCTCGTGCAACATGCAGCGCAGGCCATGCTTGCCTGCCACGCGTTTCAAAGTCTCCATTACCAGCTGGTTATGATCTACTGCCACATTGGCAGACTCATAAATCGGTGCCACCTCATGCTGTGCGGGTGCCGCTTCGTTGTGCTGGGTCTTGGAAGTAACGCCCAGCTTCCACAGTTCGATATTCACATCGTGCATGAAACCGCCGATGCGTTCACGGATAACGCCGAAGTAATGGTCATCCATCTCCTGGCCCTTGGGCGCAGGAGCACCAAAAAGAGTCCGTCCGGCGAAAATAATATCTTCACGTTGCAATGCCTTGGCAGAATCCACCAGGAAATATTCCTGCTCTGCGCCGACGGAGGGCAGTACCTTGGTTGCCTCTGTATTACCGAACAAACGCACAATACGGATTGCCTGCTTGCTAAGAGCTTCCATGGAACGAAGCAGAGGGGTTTTTTTATCCAATGCTTCACCCTTATAAGAACAAAATGCAGTAGGGATGCAAAGGGTCGGACCGGTCGCTGTCTCCTTAATGAATGCAGGAGATGTGATATCCCATGTGGTATATCCTCTTGCCTCAAAAGTCGCACGCAATCCGCCGGACGGGAACGAAGAAGCATCCGGCTCGCCCTTGATCAGTTCCTTACCGGAAAATTCCATGATCATACGACCATCCTCATCGGGATGTGTTACAAAAGCATCGTGTTTTTCAGCGGTGATACCAGTCAACGGCTGGAACCAGTGAGTATAATGAGTCGCCCCGTTCTCAATCGCCCAGTCTTTCATGGCCGTCGCCACTACATCTGCTGTCGCCGGGGAAAGTTCTCCTCCCTGATCCATAATCTTTTTTACTTCTTTGTAAGTGCTCTTGGGGAGTCTCTCCTTCATCTTGCCCAGGGTAAATACCTTGCTGGCAAAAAGCTCCTCTACATTCAATTCCTCGCGCATGTCCCTACTTCCCTTCGGTATACTATAGAATTATTATCCAATATAGTTTACAACACGTGCGTTATGATGGTCAATTACTATTTTTTCGTTTTATTGATATGTTTTTCCAAAAATATCCGCAAATGTTTCAAATTGCAGTATCATTCGACAGCTCACAGATACTTTCCGTCCCCAAAGTTTCTCCTTCGTAATTATTTATTTTTCTCTTTCTGACAAGCGCACCAAAAAAGTTATTTATCAAACATGTACTTATACTGCAGTGTACGATAATCCGGGAATTCATCACCTTGTCCGGACCAGGAATATACGTTACCTTCACTGTCCCTATAACCATTTATCGTGATCACCGGATACTCTTCCATCAGTTGTTCCAAATAATTGAAATATGCATTTCCGGGAATTCCGGCTGTCTTCAACAGTAATGCACCCAAATAATTTGAACTGATATCCATTCCTTCCTGTTCCTCAATCTCATAATTTGCCCAAATCACGAACGGAGTCTTATATTTATTGAACTGGAACTCTTCTTCTGTCATTCCTTCTGTCTGATCATAGATTGTATTATAAAAATCTTCATTTTCAATTTGCGGATGATGATCGCCGAACATGCAAATAATCACTTTTTCGTCCTGTTGTTCAAAGTAATTCACCAGCTGTGAAAAGGCATCATCTGACTCTTTTATCAATGATAAAAACAGATCCGCTTCCGCATCGGAGGCATTCACTGCATGTATGGAATATGCTGTTTCATTGTCTGCTTCCCTGCTATAGCCACTATGATTCTGCATTGTCAGATCAAAGACAAAGATTCTCTCTCCAGCCGCCTTCTGCTCATATAATTCCTCAATTTTTTTGTAAGTTTCCACGTCAGCTACGCCATGATGAAGATATCTTGCCCCGGTAAAATCTTCTTTCCACAGGCTTTGATCAAAATTCAGGTATTTATAAACTTTATCGCGATTCCAGTTCTGTCTGCGCTCCGGATGCATGGAATATGTCTTGTATCCATTTGCCTGCATCACAGTCACCAAAGATTCTGTTGGTCCCTTGATTCCCTGCATATAAGGATAATATGACTGCGGAAAAAACGCCATTGTGTTTCCTGTCAACGCTTCAAATTCTGTCTTGCAGGTACCTCCTCCCCAAGTGGATACATTCGCATATCCATGAATTGTATTTTTCTTCAATCCATAAATAAATCCTAAATTTTCCTCACTGATTTCAAGATTGCCAAGTACTCTGAGATCCGTAAAACTTTCATTCATAATCATAATTACATTGGGCATATCATCCGTAATCGGAGTATTCGTCTTCTGATATTCTTCCTGTAATTCTTGAGCTCTTTCCGCTGAGTAGTCCGCATATTCAATATCTTTCATATCCTGCAGATCCAGGCATGTCGCCACCAGATAACCATTTTGAAGATATGTCATATTTCTGTGAAACCCTGTCACATTCTCAAATCCATGCTTCACCAGTAAATCCGTGTCAACAAACATATGATAGCTCACTATAGCTGTCAGCACCGCCGCTATGATCCCACTCCCCCGGAGAATCAATTTTTTTGGTGTGATTACTGTCTTTTTGATATGAGGGATCCTGCATCTCCAGGCAATCACTCCCAAAAGGATTGCAATACCCCATGCAAAAATCAAATGATCATTTGGTGTATAATCATACCCTCCCATAACCTGTGCAGCTGTCCCCGCAGCAGAAATATCACTGATGCGGATTGGTTCCCCACGGAAAGAATAAACATAGTAATTGGCTGTATACAGAACTGTCAGGAATACGTCCGTCACTATTGCAGTAGTCGAAATTGATCCGAAACAAAGCAATAAAATAATCTCCAATCCGTACATCATTCCAATATTCCACTTCATAGCATTCGGTAATAATACAATCTGTATTGCAGACAAAAGCTCCAAACGTCTTCCCAAAAGATAGGGAATTGTCATAAGCACCAGTATTCCGACAATGTTTCTGATCCATTTTGTGTCCGGAAATGGGAATGCAATTAAGAAAGCAATGAGCAAACACAGAATCACGATGCGCACTACTTTCATTCGGTCCAAAATATTCTCATATTCGTATAAAAGTAAGAGTTGCCCCGTTTCCTTATTTTCTCCAAAATACAACGTTCTGTTTTCCGAAATGCCATCCTCTTTATTGCACGCTTGAAGTTGTGGCTGTGTTCCGTTTTCTGTCTTGTCCAATTTTATCCTCAGTTCGTATTCCTTCCACTGAGATACCTGCTGACTTACATCTATTTCTGTGTATCTGTCCAATTGGATTTCTTCATAGGGAATCTGTATTATGCTGAAAGCTTCATCCTCCCCTTTTTCCGTCAAGGTTATCGTCAGGAATCCCCCTTGCATGGAATCTTCCGGTGCGGTAACTACAATGCCTATCTTTTTTAATTCTCCTGTGCCATATGGTCTGAAAATCTGGCAAACAGTATTTCTCTCATAATCGCCATCTAAATTCCACCGGTTTTCACCCGTTGCAAAATTGACCTCATCTGAGACCAGCCACTGCCTGTGCAGTATCAGTAAAACAGTAATCATAAGCATGAATAATACTGCTCGGACTATTCCGTATTTTCTTTCAGAGAAAATCTTTTTCATTCTAACTCTATCCTTCGTTCCAATTGGATTTATTCATCAGTGGTTTTCCAGACGTAACAGATCATACTTCTCCGCAGCCTCGGATAACTTTATCCACAACACCTGCTTGGGATGGGGCGCACTGTCCACACTTTCCCCATCGTCTGTATACATTGCTTCCACAGTCACAGGTACATTTGTGCCGTCCGGCTTCATGATCTCGATCGTATCTCCCACACAGAATTTATTCCGCTGCTCGATCCGGCACAGATTATCCTTTACCGCCTCCACGATTCCAAGATAGATATATTCATTCACATAGGTGTTATTATCATAGATCTGTGTATTCTCATCTGGTTTTCCGAAATAAAATCCGGTGGTAAACTGTCTGTAGGTACATTTTGAGATCTCAGCCTGATACCAGTCCATATTTTTCTCATACAATTTCGGATCGGTAAAATAGTCATCAATGGCTTTCCGATAAGTTCTGGCCACAGTTGCGACATACAATGCTGTCTTCATACGGCCTTCGATCTTCAGGCTGTCAATACCTGCTTCCACCAGTTCCGGAATATGCTCGATCATACACAGATCCTTGGAGTTAAAAATATAAGTTCCTCTCTCATTCTCATATACCGGCAGATATTCTCCGGGTCTGGTCTCTTCCACCACAGCATACTTCCAACGGCAGGGATGGGTACAGGCGCCTCTGTTGGCATCTCTTCCGGTAAAGAAATTGCTCAGCAGGCATCTGCCGGAATAAGAGATACACATTGCACCATGGACAAAGCTTTCAATCTCCATTTCTGCCGGAATCTTTTCCCGGATTCCTTTGATCTCCACCAGAGACAGTTCTCTGGCAGACACCACTCTCTTCGCTCCCAGTTTCCACCAGAACAGATAGGTTTCATAATTCGTATTGTTAGCCTGTGTGGAAATGTGCACTTCCACCTGAGGCCATACTTCCTTCGCGATCATGAACATTCCCGGATCTGAAATGATCAGCGCATCCGGCTGTTCCGGTTTCATATCCCGCAGCTCGGCAAAATATTTTCTGGCCCCATCAAGGTCATAGTTATGTGCCAGGATATTGGCCGTTACATATACTTTCACGCCATGCGCATGGGCAAATGCCACACCCTCAGCCATTTCCTCACTGCTGAAATTCTTCGCCTTGGCCCGCAGTCCGAAAGCCTCACCGCCAATGTATACAGCGTCTGCTCCGAACATCACCGCAGTCCTTAATACTTCCAGACTGCTGGCCGGGATCAAAAGTTCCGGTTTTTTATAAGTCATGATTTTTCTCCTTTTCTTCATTGTCAGCAGACGGTTTCCTAAATATTTTTTGAATGATCTCAAGGATAATCAAATATATCAATATTGATCCACACCAACAAGTTGCTATAATAATCACTTTGTCTTTATGCGTATAATAACAATACTGTGATACCGTTTGCTGTTCTTCTCCAAATGTCTGTTGCCCCTCTGATGTAACGAATGTATTTTCCGATGCCATCCCTGTTTTATCCGCAGAATACATCAACCGCCAGTCATAAGGCAGATCCTCCGTTGCACAAATGGTCCAATAATATTGTTCCCCCACTTTCAACTTTTTCTTTACAGGAATGGTATAATACAGACCACTCTGCATTTCCGCAATTGATATCTGATCATCGTAAATTTTTTTCCCTTTTTCATCATAAATTGCAAATTCAAGCGTCTCATTACCGACAGCATTTTCATCAAAATCAGCTACTATATCAATCCCGGACAGCCAACTCATCTGTGGGATAAAATATTGTGTAGTGCTCACACCCTTTGCATATGGCGAATTATAATTTCCATATGCGCTATTACTTTTGCTCCAAAAAAAATCATGCGCCAGATATCCCGGCCAAAAAGACAATTCAAGCAAAATCATAAGTATGGTCAGCGCTATCATAAGTATTCTTTTGAAAATTATATTTTTATTCATGTATTCTATTCCTTTTAGTTTTCGGTAATAAAAGTAATTATTAATGACATTATATTTTACATATGATAAGATAGTTTATATATTACATCATAGATAAAGGGCAAACAACAATGAAAATTTCTAAAAAATATAGCTACTATTTCATCCTGGGTCTGATGTTCCTCTGTACAATATTATTAAGGGTTTACAAACTGGCGCAGCTTCCCGATATCCTTCATATTGACGAAGCCGGTCTGGGCTACAATGCATGGTGTCTGGCTCACTACGGAACGGATCGCTATCTGAATGTACATCCTTTTTACGCGCAAAATTTCGAAGGCGGTCAAAGCCCTCTATATACCTACATGCTTGTCCTTCTGATCAAAACAATCGGCTGCGGAAATGTCTCCCTATGGCTTACCAGACTTCCGGCAGTGATTGCCAGTCTGCTTCTCTGGGGTGTCGGCGTAAAAAGCATCTCTCTGATTTTCCATGACAGGAAATTCACTATTGCCGCCGCATGTTTTCTTGCTTTTTGTCCTTATTACATTATGTCCGGAAGGTTCGCGCTGGACTGCAATCTGATGTTGTGCTGTTGCGCTATCTCCCTGCTGTTTTTGCTGAAATACATTCAGACCAACAAACTTCCTTTTTTAATTTTTTGTGGTATTTCTTTTGGATTTACCATGTATTCTTATGCTCTGAGTTATTTTATGGTTCCGATTTTTCTGGTTCTGATTACTTTATATCTGTTGTATACACGTAAGATAACTTTTCCAAGAGCGATCTTATTTGCTATTACGGTTTGTATTACGGCAATTCCCGTGATTCTTTTTGCCTGCTCTCTGCTGTTTCAATGGGAGCCGATCCATTTTCTGGGTTTTGTCATCTCCCCAATTGCTTCCGATCGCATGAAAGACGTAGCCTCATCCAGTTTCTGGGAAAACGTGACTGATATCATAAAAATCACATTAACCCACAGTTTTTATCCTCAGGATGCAGTAGATAAGTTCTACACTCTTTATCCCGTCTCCATTCCCTTTATCGTGTTGGGAATGGTGTATTCTGTTTACCGGGTAGTCATCTCTGTTGTAAAGAAAACTTTTCATCCTGCCAGCTTATATCTTTTCTTTTACATCAGCGGATTAATTACCATAGGGCTTACCGGTACACAATACGTCTACCGTGCCAACAGTTTTTTTATTTGTTACCTTTATTTCTGGATAAGTGGCATTGCTCTTGTTTACAACTTTCTATCCGTTTATCGCAAGCCGTTTGCTACAGTTCTTGCCTGCAGCTATCTTCTCTGGACGGCTTCTTTCATGAATTACTATTTCCGAATTTATACCCTTGCGGATCAATATCCAAATTCTCTTTATAACGTACCTATCAACGAAGCTGTTGACTACGTCGAGACTTATGCTAAATTTACAACACTCTATCTGGACTGTACCGGTATGAGTGAATTCTACTACTTTTATTACCCAGCCGATCCCGCTACGCGAGATGATGATCACTACATAAAAGACTCTCACAGTTATGAATTCTGGATATATTACAAAACTCCCGTAGATTCATCCAATGCCTATCTTGTCCGTAAAGAGAATAGAGAATTTCTTGAAAAATTAAGTTTTTCCGGTATTTCTTTTCAGACGGTGGAATACCCACATTACTATTTGTTCTACTTCGAATGATAATGCTGTCAGAAACCCCAGCCAGCTTATTGTCAGGAATAACAGTGTATACTTTGACAATGGTCGATAAGAGTATACAATGCCTGACGTAAGCTGCCCGGATATAATATCTCCACCGATTTTCGCTACCCCCAATTCCAGCATAGGATTCACATTGTCTTTCGTAAAACGAAGATACACCGGTCCTTCACTTTCTTCCAAATGTATCACAATTCTATAGTTACTGTCTCTTTTGAAATTCCAATCAACAGGAACTTGCACGTATTCGGTGTCCGCTAATTCCGCTAATTTCCAGTTTAGTTCATATAATGTCTTTTCATCATCGCGTATTTCAATAATACACTGTCCCTTGACTGATTCCGTGCGAATTCCCATAGCAAATTTTTTCACACGTGGAAAAGATGGAAGGAATTCTTCCTCTATTTGTTCTCCTTTTGGCAGTTCTATCTCCTGATATTCTACGTTTCCGTTCAGGACACTGACATCTTCTCTTGCCGTTAACGTCAACATGACAGCAAGAATACAAAGAATCCCCCACTTGCAAAATGTATAGATTCGATCCCTCCCACTGCAATTATCTTTACATATGACAATGCTTCCGCAGAACAGGAATAAAATGCCTGTAATTGTCACCCCCCAGATACGATATGTAAAAAAGTGATGTCCCAAAGTATGATTTGCCAACACAAAATACCATACAAACGAAGATAAAGTAATCAGTAAATACGCACCATTCTTTTCCTGTCGTACTATTTGCGTTTTTCCGTTCAGGCTCTTATAAATAAACCATGTCAACCAAATGGCAAGCAGTGCTGTATATAAAGGATATTCGTAATGTTTCCAATTATCATACAGTGCCTCCAGACGCGCAATGAGATTCAATGACTCTTCAGATCCACTACGGAACAGCACTTCTTTCCAGGCTTCCTGTATCACATTTCTGTGCACGATCCATCCTGCCAATGCCCACTTGCCAAACCACATTCCCGCATATCCAAGAATCCAGCCCAGTCCGGACACAACGACTGTTTTCACGTAATTTAAAGCCTTCTGCCCATCCTCAGACAGCAGGATCAGTAAAAGTAAAGGAAATGCCCATGTATAAAGCGGATAGGTCAGCAAATCTAAAAAACTCGTCAGCATACCGGCAATTACAAAAATATATGGAATCCTTTTTTCGGTAAACCATGTATGTCGGTAGCATATTAAAAGAGACAACGCCATTGCTATATAAAAAATCCAGCTGAACTGCAATGATAAAAACATAGCCATAGGCATCATAAGAAAATAGGAAGTCAGTAACGCCAGCGCATATCTCTGCCCCTTTTTCTCCCATATAAAGTGTGCAACGAAAAACATCATCATCAATTGCAATATACAATTGAGAAATCTGAATTGCTCGTAATCCATAAAAAGTAACAGCACTCTCAGAATCACCACATACCCATGCCAATAATAGGTGTACCCCTCCATATTCATGGCTTCCCATAAGGGATTCCCTTCTATCTGCCTCGTTGCCTTTTCAAGCATCAATCCATCCGTAGCGCCATCAAGTACTCCCGGTAAATAACTGTGGAAATAGGTATCCAGAGAGCTTTTCAGTTGTGTTGCAGAAGGATACCATCCTTCTCCTTCCAAAGAGTCTATGGATTTTTGGGCATTTGTCTGATTTACGGGAATGCAGTACGCAAGCGTAATAAGTATTGCTCCCAACAATACTCCTGCCACGATCATAGCCAGCACTTTCAATAGTCCGACAATTTTTTTTTGCACACTTTTCATCCTACCTGTTCTCCTCATCCCTCACAGCTTTTGTACTCAATGTCACGCCATCCCCCACGGGCAGAATCACTGTCTCCAGTTCGGGATGATGTTTTAATTCGTATAAATATTCCCGCATTCTCGCATGGATCGTACGGTTGCGCCTGGTGACCGCAAATCGGGATTCTATGATATCTCCGTCCTGCAATACATTATCCGAGATCAGCAGACCTCCCGGAGACAGAAGTCTCAGAATATCCGGCAGGAAATTGATATATTGCCCCTTGGCCGCATCCATGAAGATCACATCGTAAGTACCATCCAATTCTTTCAGTATCTCTGTGGCATCGCCTTCCAAAAGAGTGATTTTGTCTTCTCTTCCATATTTATCAAAATTTTCTCTGGCTATGGGAATTCGTTTTTCATATTTTTCTATGGTTGTGATATGGCAATCCGCCGGCGCATATTCACTCATAAGTAACGCAGAAAAGCCGATAGCAGTCCCGACTTCCAGGATGCTCTTCGGCTTTGTGTATGTCAGTAAAAATTTTAACAGGCTTTGCATAGATCTGCGTATGATCGGAACCTGCGTGTCCAGCGCATATTTTTCAATTTCATTCAGCCATGCGGGATTCCCGCTGTCCAGAGAATCGATAAATGCGGACATTCTCTCGTCTATGATCATAATACTCCCCGTTTCTATTGTCCGTTTTTATTGTGCAACGGGTTCCAGCGGTTGTGTCTCGCCGGTCAGTGCGCTGCCGTTATCTATGGTCTCAACGGATTCTTCTTCCGTACTTTCCGTCTGTCCGGCCATGACTTCCATCATTTCCTCTGCAGTCATGGCAGTACTCAGTTCATAAGTTCCGGGCTGCCAGTCCTTCTTATACTCAGATAACAGATACTGTAATGCGAACAGTCTGCCGTCACGTGTCAGGCCCTTTTCCTGCATCATTGTGCCGATCTCCGTTGCGGACATGTCCGAGGTCAGGGTTACTGTGATCTTACGTCCCTCTCCGGCAGAGACCGCCGGTTCTGTGAAAATACGATAACCGTAGTCATAGCAGGTGGAAGCTCCCGTGTAGACCAGATATACTACAACCACCACAAATACTACTTTTAAGATCGTGCCCAATACGGCACCCGCCAAATTTGCTGTCTTCATATCTTATGCCCTTTCTTACTCGAACTTCATCTGATCGGTGACATAGAGTCCGATCTCCTGCATCATACGGCAGAAAGCCAGTTCCGCAGCAAGAAAATCAGACACCAGCGGATTCTCGCGAAATGCTTCATTCTCTCTGGTGAACTGATCGATCTTGTCGAAATTGGTATCTTTGCTGGTCTGTAATTCAAAGTTCCTTGTCCGGAAGTCATCGATCTGCTTTTTTAATTCCGGCTGCTCCTTTATACGACCCAGTTGTCTGCGATACTCCAGGTACGCATCCGTATTGCGGATCGCCTGTACCATCTGTTCTACGGCCTGATTCACATTTTCGTCCGATGTAATCTTCATCTGCTTATGACCTTTCCGGCTATCATTAACCTGCTACACTTCCATGATGATGGGAAGGATCATGGGACGTCTCTTAGTCTTCTTCCACACATAATCACTGAGAACATCCTTGGTGGTGGTCTTCAGCTTGCCCCAATCCGTAATTCCCTTATCCAGGCATGCCTGCAGTGCATCATCCACAGTGCGGCGTGCTTCCTCGATCAGTTCATCGGATTCCTTCACATATACAAAACCTCTGGATACGATATCCGGACCGGCTACCAGCTCACCACTGGCCCTATCCAGACTCATAACCACGATCATAATACCATCTTCTGCCAGGTGCTGTCTATCTCTGAGGACCACATTTCCTACATCACCGACACCCAGTCCGTCTACCAGGATCGCACCGACGGGTACCCTTCCGGCAACTTTCGCCTGTTCCTCGCTGACTTCCAGTACATCTCCGGAAGAGAGGATGAAAATATTGTCCTTGCTGATACCAAGGCTCTCTGCAATCTTTGCCTGTGCTTTCAGGTGTTTATATTCACCATGCACGGGCACCGCATACTTCGGATGGATCAGCGTGTAGATCAGCTTGATCTCTTCCTGACAGGCGTGTCCGGATACATGGGCATCCTGAAAAATAACATCTGCGCCCTTGCGAAGCAATTCATTGATGATCTTGGTAACCGACTTCTCATTTCCCGGGATCGGGTTGGAGGAGAAAATAACCGTATCTCCCGCGCCGATGGTGATCTTGCGGTGCATGTTGTTGGCCATACGGGACAGGGCTGCCATACTCTCGCCCTGGCTTCCGGTGGTGATGATCACCTGCTGCTCATCGGGATAATTTTTCATCTGATCCAGATCCACCAGAGTGTTTTCGGGAATATTAATGCACTCCAGCTTGATGGCGGTATCCAGAATATTCACCATACTGCGGCCTTCCACAGCTACTTTACGGCCAAATTTATAGGCTGTGTTGATGATCTGCTGTACACGATCCACATTGGATGCGAAAGTCGCCACAAAAATTCTGGTATTTTTATGTTCTTCAAATAAGGTATCAAACGTCTTACCTACGGTCTTCTCGGAAGGGGTAAAACCGGGACGCTCGGCATTGGTGGAATCGCACATCAGTGCCAGTACACCCTTTTTACCGATCTCGGCAAAACGCTGTAAATCAATGGCATCTCCATAGACCGGAGTATAGTCTACCTTGAAGTCTCCGGTGTGTACCACGATACCGGCAGGGGAATAAATTGCCAGTGCTGCGGCATCTACGATGCTGTGATTCGTCTTGATGAATTCCACACGGAAATCACCCAGATTGATGGACTGACCGAACTTCACCACTTTGCGTTTGGTCTTCTTCATGAGATTATGCTCTGTCAGCTTGTTCTCAATGATCCCCATGGTCAGACGGGTTGCGTAGATGGGCACATTGATATCACGCAACACATAGGGCAGTGCTCCGATATGATCCTCATGTCCATGAGTGATGACAAATCCCTTTACCTTATCGATATTATCCTTCAGATATGTTACATCGGGAATGACCAGATCGATTCCCAGCATATCATCCGCAGG
>ENA-ORSC01001433-ORSC01001433.1-human-gut-metagenome-genome-assembly--contig:-NODE-1433-length-16400-cov-4.747079_pt1 | contig 16400 bp, 6 predicted proteins | sample MGYA00242178_ERZ509140 | MGnify/ENA primary metagenome ERZ509140 (study PRJEB26280, sample SAMEA2338681) | human gut metagenome | biome: human gut; feature: human-associated habitat; material: faeces... | reverse complement strand
GGCGGTATCGCCTCCGCCAGCGATATTACACAGGGTCTGCCCCGTGTAGAGGAGCTGTTTGAGGCCCGCAAGCCCAAGAGCGTGGCTGTTATCGCCCATAACGGCGGTTTGGTCAGCTTTGATAAGGACAACAAGGGCGTGGATGTGGTGAAGGTGGATGACCCGCAGACCGGCGACCACTTTGAGCATCAGATCGTATTCGGCAGCAAGGTGCGCGTCCATGAGGGCGACTTGATCGAAAAGGGCACTATGATCACGGAAGGCTCCGCCGACCCCAGCGAGGTACTGCTGGTGAACGGCGAGCTGTCGGTTCAGGAATACCTGATCCGCGAGGTTCAGATGGTTTACCGGACCCAGGGCGTAGATATCAATGATAAGCACATTGAAGTCATTGTCCGTCAGATGATGAAGAAGGTGCGCATTGAGGAGCCGGGCGATACCGACTATATCCGCGGCATGATGGCCGACCGCGCTGAGGTACTGCACCTCAACGAGCAGATCGACCGCGAGAACGCCGAGGACGGCGGCAGCCGCCAGAAAGCGACCTATACAGCCATTCTGCAGGGTATCACGAAGGCCTCCCTTGCCACCGACAGCTTTATGTCCGCAGCATCCTTCCAGGAGACCACTCGTGTACTGACCGAGGCGGCCATCAAGGGCAAGGTAGACCCGCTGCAGGGCCTGAAGGAGAATGTCATCATTGGTAAGCTGATCCCCGCCGGTACGGGCCTGGTGACCTACACCGAGGAGGAAAAGGCCGAGGAAGAAGCCGATGAGGCCAACCTGGAGGCGCTGATGGCAAGCACCAACGCCATAGTGATGTAAGCAAAAAGAAAAAGTCAAATTCCCCAAAACGGGACTGTAAAGTTGGTGAAAAATATCCAAATCACCGCTTGACAATCCCGGGGGGAATTTGGTAAAATATTTAACTGGGCGGGCATTGTTCCGCAAGCTGAATCCGTCATGCAAGCACAACCCGGAAACCCTCCGGGTTTGTGCCCATGAATAAATACTTTTTGATGAAAGGAGGACAACCATGCCAACCTTTAACCAACTGGTTCGCAAGGGCAGAGAAACCGTAGAGAAGAAGGCGACCGCGCCTGCACTGCTGAAGGGCTGGAATGCCAAGAAGCGTGTAATGACCGATCAAAATTCTCCCCAAAAGCGTGGTGTTTGCACCGCGATCCGTACCTCTACCCCCAAGAAGCCCAACTCCGCGCTGCGTAAAGTAGCAAGAGTACGGCTTTCCAACGGCATCGAGGCTACCGCTTACATTCCTGGTATCGGCCATAACCTGCAGGAGCACAGCGTAGTGCTGATCCGTGGCGGTCGTGTAAAGGACCTTCCCGGTGTTCGTTACCACATTATCCGTGGTACTTTGGATACCCAGGGCGTCCAGAACCGCAACCAGGCCCGTAGTAAGTACGGTGCCAAGCGGCCTAAGAAGGCTGGTGCCGCGAAGAAGTAATCACACCCGTAATAAGTGCCAAGAAAGATGGCTTTTTAACATAGCCTCTGGACTGGCCGACGGGAGTGGGGACTTACTTTCGAGTACCGAAGATCTCATTTTATTATGAAGGAGGGAAGCGAAGTGCCAAGAAGAGGTAATATCGCAAGACGCGACGTTCTGCCGGATCCGCTTTATAATTCCAAGCTGGTCACCCGTCTGATCAATAACATCATGCTGGATGGCAAAAAGGGCGTTGCACAGAAGATCGTCTACGGTGCATTTGACATCGTAAAGGAAAAGACCGGCAAGGACCCGCTGGAGGCTTTTGAGCAGGCGATGGAGAACATCATGCCCGTTCTGGAGATCAAGGCTCGCCGTGTCGGCGGCGCCACTTATCAGGTACCCATGGAGGTACGCCCTGAGCGCCGTCAGACCTTGGGTCTGCGTTGGCTGACCACCTATAGCCGCAACCGCAGCGAAAAGCTGATGGCTCAGAGACTGGCTGGCGAGATCATGGACGCTATGAACGGCCAGGGCGGCGCCTGCAAGAAGCGCGAGGATACCCACAAGATGGCCGAGGCCAACAAGGCTTTTGCCCATTTCAGATGGTAATTCCGGCGACTACTGCATTTTTACTGTTCTTTGCCCCTGTGGGCATGGAATTCGCAAACTTATTAGGAGGGCATTATGCCAAGAGATGTATCCTTAGAGAAAACGCGTAATATAGGCATCATGGCGCACATCGACGCCGGCAAAACCACCACCACCGAGCGTATCCTGTACTACACAGGCGTAAACTACAAGCTGGGTGAGACCCATGACGGCAGCGCCACCATGGACTGGATGGAGCAGGAGCAGGAGCGTGGTATCACCATCACCTCCGCTGCAACCACCTGCTATTGGAAGGGCTCCAAGGATCAGTTCCCCCAGACCCGTATCAACATCATCGACACGCCGGGCCATGTGGACTTCACTGTGGAGGTGGAGCGTTCTCTGCGTGTGCTGGACGGCTCTGTTACGGTTATGTGCGCCAAGGGCGGCGTGGAGCCCCAGTCTGAGACCGTGTGGCGTCAGGCTGACCACTACCATGTGCCCCGGATGATCTATGTGAACAAAATGGACATCACCGGCGCGGACTTCTACCATGTCCTGGACATGGTGCATGACCGTCTCAAGTGCAACGCCGTGCCCATTCAGCTCCCCATAGGGAAGGAGGATACCTTCAAGGGTATCATCGACCTGGTGGAAATGAATGCCGATATGTATTACGATCAGCTGGGCAAGGATATGCGCGTGGAGCCCATCCCCGAGGACATGATGGATCTGGCCACCCAGTATCGGGAAAAGCTGCTGGATGCCGTGTCCATGTTCGATGATGAGATCATGGAGATGTATCTGGAGGGTCAGGAGATCCCCACGGATAAGATCCGCAAGGCCATCCGCCAGGCCACCGTGGCCGTGGAGATGGTGCCTGTGGTCTGCGGCTCTTCCTACCGCAATAAGGGCGTTCAGAAGCTGCTGGATGCCATTGTGGACTATATGCCCGCCCCCACCGATGTCCCTGCTATTAAGGGCACCAACCCCAAGACCGACGAGGAGGAGGACCGTCATCCCTCCGATGATGAACCCTTCTCCGCCCTGGCCTTTAAGATCATGACCGATCCCTATGTGGGCCGGCTGTGCTTCTTCCGTGTCTACTCCGGCACGCTGAACACCGGCTCCGCCGTGCTCAACGCCACCAAGGGCAAGCGCGAGCGTGTGGGTCGTCTGCTGCAGATGCACGCCAATCACCGTGAGGATCTGGAGACCGTCTATGCCGGCGACATCGCCGCCATGGTGGGCCTGAAGAACACCACCACCGGCGATACCCTGTGTGATGAGAAGCATCCCATCATCCTGGAGTCCATGGAGTTCCCCGAGCCCGTGATCCGCGTGGCCATCGAGCCCAAGACCAAGGCCGGCCAGGAGAAGATGGCCATCGCCCTGGCCAAGCTGGCCGAGGAGGACCCCACCTTCCGCACCTACACCGACGAGGAGACGGGTCAGACCATCATCGCCGGTATGGGTGAGCTGCATCTGGAGATCATCGTGGACCGTCTGCTGCGGGAGTTCAAGGTGGAGGCCAACGTGGGCGCGCCCCAGGTGGCCTACAAGGAGACCATCCGCAAGGCAGTGGACCAGGATACCAAGTATGCCCGCCAGTCCGGCGGTAAGGGCCAGTATGGTCACGTGAAGATCCATGTGGAGCCCAACGAGTCCGGCAAGGGCTACGAGTTCATCAACAAGGTAGTGGGCGGCGCTATCCCCAAGGAGTATATCCCTGCCATCGACGCCGGTATCCAGGGCGCTATGCTCTCCGGCACCGTGGCCGGCTACCCCGTGGTGGACGTAAAGGTCACCCTGTACGACGGCTCCTATCACGAGGTGGACTCCTCCGAGATGGCGTTCAAGATCGCCGGCTCCATGGCTTTCAAGGAGGCCATGCGCAAGGCGGATCCCACGCTGCTGGAGCCCATTATGAAGGTTTCCGTCATCGTCCCCGAGGAATATATGGGCGACGTCATCGGCGATATCAGCGCCCGCCGCGGCCAGATCCAGGGCTACGAGATGCGCGCCGGCGCCCAGCAGATCGACGCCTTTGTTCCCCTGGCGGAAATGTTCGGCTACGCCACCGATCTGCGCTCCCGCACCCAGGGCCGTGGTCAGTACACCATGGAGCCCAGCCACTATATCGAGCTGCCCAAGGGCCTGCAGGAGAAGCTCATCAACAAGCGCACCGGACGGGAAAATTTCTAAATCGTTAAAAAACGATTGCTTTTCCCCAGCGAATACTGTAGAATAGCAATGTTAGAACAAGACATTGCGTTGAAAACCATGATGCAAATTTGTTAAGGAGGATTTTTTCAAATGGCTAAGCAGAAATTTGAGAGAACGAAGCCCCATGTTAACATCGGCACCATCGGTCATATCGACCATGGTAAGACCACTCTGACCGCTGCCATCACCAAGTACCTGGCGATGAAGGGCGGCGCTGAGTACACCGACTATTCTTCCATCGATAAGGCTCCCGAAGAGCGCGAGCGTGGTATCACCATCAACACCGCTCACGTTGAGTATGAGACCGACAAGCGCCACTATGCACACGTGGACTGCCCCGGCCATGCTGACTACATTAAGAACATGATCACCGGTGCTGCGCAGATGGATGGCGCTATCCTGGTTATCGCTGCTACCGATGGCCCCATGGCGCAGACCAAGGAGCATCTGTTGCTGGCTCGTCAGGTAGGCGTGCCCGCAATCATCGTTTTCCTGAACAAGACCGACCAAGTGGACGATCCTGAGCTGCTTGAGCTGGTTGAGATGGAAGTTCGTGAGACCCTGGCTGAGTATGGTTTTGATGAGGATTGCCCCATCATCAAGGGTTCCGCACTGAAGGCTCTGGAAGCATCTTCCAACGACGATCCTGCTTGCGAGTGCATCAAAGAGCTGATGGACGCTGTTGACGAGTATATCCCCACTCCCGAGCGTAACGACAACCTGCCCTTCCTGATGCCCGTTGAGGACGTCTTCACCATCTCCGGCCGTGGCACCGTTGCTACCGGTCGTGTTGAGCGTGGTACTGCTCATGTCGGCGATCAGATGGAAATCGTTGGTCTGAAGGAAGAGAAGCTGACCACCACCATCACTGGTCTGGAAATGTTCCGCAAGAGCCTCGAGTTCGCTCAGGCTGGCGACAACATCGGCGCTCTGCTGCGTGGTATTGACCGTGACCAGATCGAGCGTGGCCAGGTTCTGGCTGTTCCCGGCTCTGTTCATCCCCACACCACTTTCGATGGCCATGTTTACGTCCTGAAGAAGGAAGAAGGCGGCCGTCATACCCCGTTCTTCAACAACTATCGTCCTCAGTTCTACTTCCGTACCACCGACGTTACCGGCATCATCACCCTGCCCGAAGGCACTGAGATGTGCATGCCCGGCGACAACGTTGATATGCACGTTGAGTTGATCACCCCGGTTGCCATGGAAGAAGGCATGCGTTTCGCTATCCGCGAAGGCGGCCACACTGTTGGTTCCGGCGTTGTTTCCAAGATCGAGAAGTAATTTTCGGCTTGTGATATAGCTTTCAAGGCTCCTGCTGTTAAGGCAGGGGCCTTTTTGTTGTGTACGACTTATGGGACGGGGAGGGGGCAAAGGCCGGGTGTGGAAGACCAAGGAAGGCATCATGAAACCATCAGGAATTGTAGATAGGGGAGAGGACACCATTCGGAACTTTGAAAAAGTGGAGCAGGAGGGGGCACTCACACCGCCCTACCTTGGGAAGGTGTATTTCAGGTCGCGGTTAAGGGGCAAGGGTTGATCTATCCCTAAGTTTTCGGAACGGTCAGCAACGCTCTCTACAGTACAATTTATAATGGGCAATTCTCAACCACCAATTTTCCCTTCAAGTTTCCTCCAATCTCTGCCAAATCTCTCAACAACAAGCCAAACCGAAATGACAAAAAATGCGCGGTCACAATACCGGGTGATTGGATTAAGAGATTGCAAAGAACATTATCGGGGTAAATGTTTAATCATTTGATAAAATCAGGAATAAACCATTCAAAAATGTTAATAAATACCGCCAAAGAGTCACCGCACCGCAACGCAAATAATGTGCGAAAAACAGGTTTCAGTTGATTCAAGGACAAAAATTTACATAGAAACCGCTCTAATTAACTATGCAAATTCTGGCAACTGTGATATAATGTATATACCTAGATGTGTCGGAATGGTTATCATTTGCAGGATCAAGGCATGCAGCCGGTACAACGTTTTGTCAGCCGCTGTGCCGGGGCCAAAAGCCCCAAAAGCAGGCCGCAGCCCGGCAGGGGATCGCCAGACCGAGGGGAGCACAACCAGGCGTTTTGCAATCAACACCTGCAAAGTGCCGCACATCTGCCGTACCACTTTTCACACAAAAGGGGAAAGTAGTAACACTTAAGGGAGGATAAAACTATGAAGAAAAACCTTCAGCGTTTTGGTGCATCCGTGCTGGCAGCAGCCATGGTTGCCCAAAGCATGGCGCTTCCCGCAGCAGCCGAAACTACCAAGATTGATTCTTCGGTAGCGCAGTCTGTTGCAGCTAGCGCAGCAAGCGCGGCCAGCGCTGTGCAGTCCCTGCCCAAGTTCACCAGCACCGCAGACCTGATCAAGCAGACAGCCCAAACGCTGGCTGCCCAGGGTGAAGTGCATGAACTGGAGCAGGACGATGCCAAGCTGGAAGCGACTGCACAGAGCAAGGCGGGCATGAGCCTTGCAGCGTTGGAAAATGCACTGGCCGATGCCATGTACGCCAACGCCGCAGCCGGCAAGATCAACACCGAAGCCTATGGCCTGAACAAGGACGAGATGGCATCGGTGATGGCTGCCACCATCAAAACGTATCATCTGTCCAGCGCCGTTACCGACCTGGGCTATGAGACGAACGCCGCAGGCGTTGTGACCGCCGTTACCTTTACCGGCAGCTCCGGCATGACCTCTGCGATGGAGTCCATGACCAACAGCGATGATGAAGTGATTGCGCAGCAGGCTGACAGCTACGCACAGGCTTACGTTGCTGAAAACTCCGATACCTTTGCGGCCAGCGCCGCTGCGGACGGCCATACCTATGGCGAGCCGAAATGGTACTGGAATGACACCAACCCGGAGGATGGCCACACCCATACCTGGAAAGAGACCCCCGATGGTTACTGGACCAAGACCGATGACGGCTGGGCTTACACCGCTGTGTATACCTGTAAAGAGGGCGATGCCTACCAGAAGGTAGAAGGCACCGTAACCAAGGATACCACCGAGGCAAAGCCCGGCGCTGCCGGCAAGACCGTTTACTCTGCCAGCGTGCCCGCTGACAAGAGCCCGGTTAAGAAGGAATACAAGGAACCCACCACCCGCACCGACGACATTGCCGCCCTGCCCTGCCAGAACCATGCCGTGCCCAAGGATGCAGATGGCAACTTTGTTGCTACCTTCAACTGGGAAATGAAGAAGGTCGAGGGCAAGCTGGCCGATGACTACAGCAACGCCCAGCTGTTCTATGACAGCGAAACCGGCAAAATTTCTGCCGGCGCTCCCGTTACCATTGACTGGGAATGCACCAGCGTCACCTTCAAGTGCGCTGTCTGCGGCGAAGAAATCAAAACCCAGCCGGTAATGACCATGCCGGTCAGCGTTGTGGTAGACCAGAATAACAATTCCGTCTACATCAACGTGGGCGGCACCCCGACCCTGGATACCACCTCCGGCGGCACCGGCGTTACCCTGGTGTCCGCAATGAAGGACGGCAACTGGTACGATATGCAGAACAACCCGGTTGACGCAAGCAAGGTGAACTTCACCTATCAGAGCGGCGACAACAAGGGCAAGAACAGCCTGCTGCTGTACGACAGCCAGAAGACTGCCGTGTATGTGGATGACCAGGGCAACCAGGTCACCAATACTTACGATGTCTCGACTGCGCAGATGAACTACTACTACTTCCAGCTGTCGCAGTTCAACCAGGACGAAGCAGAGTACTTCGGCGTGGTTGCCCCGTTCTGGACCTCCAAGGGCGTTCAGAAGCAGGGCGAGGATGGCAGCATCACCGGCACCATGGGCGCAATCAAGATATTGTGCAGCATTGATCCGAACGATGATGTCCCGCCGACCACCATGGCATTCATGCTGAACATGCTGCCGCAGGCGTTCATGTCTTACGTCATGAACTATGGCGAAGCTCTGAAAGCCATCCGTGATGCAGGCTTGGCACAGGTTGCCAAGCTGGGTGACAGCGCTGACTATGTCACCAAGCTGCTGATCCTGCACGACTGGATCTCCCAGGTTGCAGAATTCGATATGGGCTCCATGGGCGATATCACCGGCGGCGGCAACAACGACCCCATCCAGACGACTGCTTTCGGTGCCCTGCTGGGCGGCGAGATCGGCGCTAAGGGCGTTGAGTATGGCTGCATCTGCCTGGGCTATGCAGCTGCATTTAACTACATGGTCCAGAATTTGCCTGACAACAAGGAAATCTATAAAAAGACCGTTGACGGCAAAGAAGTTTGGAAGACCCCCGATGAAGTAGGCGATAACGCTGTTGTTGACTTTGCCCAGATCCTGTATTACTGCGATACTTCTGATACCAGTGTTGCCGGTAATGCGTTCGGCGGCGGCATGTTCAACAACGTCCACTACTTTAACGCAGTCAAGGTCAACAAGCTGAAGGGCGACAGCAACTCTGCTACGATGACCACCGGCGAAGCCAACAAGAACTGGTACTATGTTGACGTCTGCTATGATGACGTGAACACCGAGTGCATGGCCCAGACCCGCGTTGAGAACGCAGGCGACCTGCGCCATGTCAACTTCCTGGTTTCTCCCTCCGGTCTGGAAGGCCGTTACAGCAAGTACTATGATTACATTGACTCGCTGTACGATGGCTATACCTACACCAAAAACAAGGAACCCGATAAGGATAAGGACGGCAATGTCATTCTGAACAACGGCAAGCCGCATTACTCTTACACCAAGACGGATAACAAGAACGAGACCCGTTACACCGATACCTGCTACGAGGATACCTGGTTCACCTCTATCTGCAGCCCCATCTACTTCGACAATGATTACTTCTATTACGTTGATACCACGACCAACCAGAACCTGTATAACAACATGCGCCGCCAGCAGTCCGAGAACGGCAACAACGGCAGCTCTGGTTCCGGCAGCTCTGGTAACAACTCCCAGATGCAGCAGTTCATGAAGAAGATGCAGAACCAGGGCCCCGATACTCTGGAAGCACGTCCGCGTAATGCGAACTACTATATCCGCAAAGAGGATTCCAGCAGCAGACCCGGCGGCTTCAGCATGAGCAGCTTTACCAAGACGGATGACCCGTTTGATATCATCCTGATGTACTACAACGATCTGAAGGAAACCAGCAGCAACTTCAATGATGACGACAGCAATGCCAAGGTTCTGGCCGAAGCTGGCACCATCTATAAGATCGATACCAGTGCAAAAGATAAGCATACCAAGGTTGAAAACAACCTGAACACCGAGTGCCTGGCAGACGCTGCTGCAAAGCGGATCTACCCCGCACTGGTACACTCTACCGCACTGTATGATGGCAAGCTGTACTTCAACGTCAACAACGCCATCTACCGTATGGACCCGACCACCGGCGCAGTGGAAGAAGTGAAGGAATACAACACCGTCTATGGCGGCATTAAGCTGACCAAGGATAAGGACGGCAACATGGTTCCCGATACCCACTTTCCCGGCATGAGCATGGTTATCATGGATAGCGCCAAGGATACCAGCAGTGTGAAGTATCTGGGCACCTTCAAGAACCATCCTCTGGCGGGCCTGACCCTGCGTGACAGCTACAGCTTTGCTACCACCACCCAGCAGGGCCAGACTGTGATCACCGGCATCAACACCACCAAGGATCAGCTGGTCGTTTCTGTCGGCACCAACCTGTCCAACACCTATAAGGAACTGGTGGACGGCAAGGCAGAAGTCAAGACCGATGCCTCCGGCACTTCTTATGCAAACCGTAAGAGCTACAAGACCGAGTCCTGGAACTACAACCCGAGTTACAACCAGAACATGGGCAGCTCTGACGAGAAGAACAAGAACGAAGAGTTCATGTGGTGCGCTAACCTGGTTGAAACCATGCCGATGTCCGACATGGTCAGCGACCTGAGCAGCGGCGCAACCACCGATGTTTCCGTTGAAGCATGGTGCGATACCCCCGCTTACACCCAGGCCCGCACCAACAAGTACGGCCTGACCAAGGGTGAAAAGAAGTACGCTGACGGCGCACTGCCCAAGGGCCATACCTGGGCTCTGGACGAGCTGGAAACCAAGTCCGTTGGCAACAATGTGTACCTGTGCTCTGATTGCCATACCGCAACCGAAAGCACCCCCCACACCGTTACCCTGCCCGATGCAGTTGAAGGCGTTACCCTGACCCTGGGCACCACCAGCAACACCTACATCAAGGACGATACCGTTACCCTGACCGTAGAAAAGGAAGGCACCGATATCGTTACCGTTACCGCAAAGAACGGCGATACCGATGTTGCTCTGACTGAAGTTCAGGAAGCAGCGCAGGACGAAGCTGCAGCCCAGGCTACCACCGAAAAGGCTAAGACGGTTTACACCTTCACCATGCCGGACGGCGATGTGACCATCAGCGTTACCAAAGACGCCAAGACCTATGCGGTCAATGTTGCTCCCCTGACCAATGGTGAGATCACTGCTTCCGCTAAAGAAGCAGCTGAGAAGGAAACCGTAACCCTGACTGCTAAGCCCGCGACCGGCTATGCCCTGAAGGCTGGCAGCGTGAAGGTTACCTACAAAGACGCTGACAACACCGATAAGACCGTTGAAGTGAAGCCTGATACCGAAAAAGCCAACACCTACACCTTTGCAATGCCTGCTTACCCTGTCAACGTCAGCGCAGAGTTTGTTAAGGAATACAAGGTTACCGCAGCTCCTGCTGATAACGGCACTGTTACCGTAGACCCGGCCGCAGCTGTTGAAGGCACCGACGTTACCGTTACCGTTAAGGCAGCTGATAACTACCAGCTCAAGGCTGACAGCCTGACCTACAGCTATCAGATCGGCGAAGATAAAAAGACCGAAAAGCTGACCCTGACCGATGGCAAAGCAACCTTCAAGATGCCTGCCGCTGATGTTACCGTTAGCGCTGTGTTTGAAGCACTGACTGCAACTCCGACTGCAACTCCGACCGCAACTCCGACCGCAACTCCGACCGCAAAGCCGGCAGAGCCGACTGCTGTGCCGGAACCGACTGCTGTGCCGGAGCCGACTGCTGTGCCGGAGCCGACTGAGGCACCGTCTACTGAACCCGAAACGCGCACCGCTCACGGTGCTGCTGAAAAGACCACCATTACCGCAATGGCTGTCTTTACCTGCACCGATAAGAACTGCGCAAGCGCACAGTTCGTGGATGCAACTGTAAAGCAGACCAGCGGCGTTACCACCGCTGCTGTCAACTTCAACGGCAAGGACTACACCGCCAAGTACGGCGAGAAGAACGGCTGGGTTGAAGAAAACGGCAAGAAGTACTGGTACGAAAAGGGCGTGAAGCAGGGTACCACCGGCCGCGGCAAAGAGATCTATGATCCCGATTCCGATGCCTGGTACTGGCTGGATGCTGTCCAGGGCGGCGCAATGACCGTCAACAAGGACGTTTACCAGGAATCCGCCGCCGGCCAGTGGGCTGATAAGCCCGATGGCACCGGCAAGTGGGTCCGTTACGATGAGAACGGCCACATGGTCAAGGGCTGGCAGACGACCGATAAGGGCACCTACTACTTTGACCTGATCACCGGCGCTATGGCTAAGGGCGCAGGCGATATTGACGGTGTACCTTGCGCATTTGACGAGTACACCGGTATCGCTCTGGACGGCCAGTGGCTGACTATCAAAGGCGCTGACTTCTGGTACGAAAAGGGCGTTCGCCAGGGCCTGGATGGCCGCGGCAAGGAAATCTATGACCCGGCTTCCGACGCTTGGTACTGGCTGGATGCCGTTGACCAGGGCAAGAAAGCCACCAGCAAGGATGTCTATCAGGAATCCGAAGCTGGCCAGTGGGCTGACCGCGCCGATGGTACCGGCAAGTGGGTCCGTTACGATGCACAGGGCCACATGATCAAGGGCTGGAGCGCTGACAAGCGTTACTATTTCGACCCGATCTATGGCACTATGGCTAAGGGCGATGCAGTCATCGATGGCCGCACTTATCATTTCGATAAGAACACCGGCATTCGGCAGTAATCCCACAGCCGGAACAATGAGCTGTAACCCAGCCCATTAACCCCTAAATAGAAATGCCGCAGCAGATGTAACAGTCTGCTGCGGCATTTTTGTATTTGTGGGCATAGGTTCGGTGAAATATTTGCCAGGCCAGTAGGGCGGGGTGACCCCATGATTGTGGTGGCTCCCCTGGAGGGGAGCTGGACGCGAAGCGGCCTGAGGGGTGGTTCCTTGCCGCAAACCTAAAGCAATCGAATCCAACGCCTTTGAACAGTCACTGCGCCCGCAGGCACCTTGCCCTGCCAAAAATCCCATCACGACCAATCGGACAAGGCCTCGGAACGGTCAAGACCGTTCCCTACAGAACAAATTATAATGGGCAGCACACCCTTAAACAATCAGTAGGGCGGGGGACCCCACCCAATAGTACACGATTAAAAAATCGCAATTTACCTTACCCGCATAATAAAGGCAACACACAAAAACATGGCGAGCACATCAGGCCGGTGCAAGGGCAAAACCTACTAAAAAGCTGCGGCTAAATTTGGCAAATATGGCGCGCGAAGTATAATTTTTGGAGGATATCACAAGCAGAACAAACAAACTTTGTCAGTTCAAACAACAAAAAAACAACAAACTGGCATGAATGCCAAAGAATGCGGCCGCGAATTGTGAAAGATTTTAATATATTTTCTTCGTTTTCTCCTTACCTGTTATCATTTGAATTTGCAATCGAAATATGGAACTTGTATAATAGAATAAAAGAAAAGTGTAAAATAAATGGGTGAAGAGGATTTGGTGCAATGGAAGATAAAAATAGATTCAGCATTCTGCTGGAGCATTTGCTGGAAGTTGCGGAAGTCAAGAACTATACCCTGGCCAAGCGCCTGCAATACGATGTTTCCTATATCAGCAAATGGGTCAGCGGCCGCATGCTGCCTGCCAAAAAGACTGAAAAGCGCGTGATGGAGGGCATCAGTGCCTGCGTGGTGGATGAAGCCACCGATGATGGCCGTGACCTGCTGCTGCGGGAATACAGCGTTAGCATCCCCAGTGACCTGAAAGCCGCCATTTATGATAACCTGATTGCTGAATATGATTATTTGCAAGAGGAGCTGGACAGCGGCGAGGCGCGCATTGGCCCCTATACGGACTTTTGGGCCGAGCTGAACATGCTGCAATACCTGACCAAAATGGCGCACCCCGTGCTGCGCCGCGTCAGCCAGCTGGACATTGTGGCTGTGATGGACCTGATGGAAATGGCGCGCGAATACCGCCTGAAAGTTGCTAACCTGCAAAACGGCCAGCTGGTGGACCAGCGCAGCTATGATAACGTCTATTTCAAGCTGATGATCGATATCAGCCGCGAAAAATGGGAACCCATCTATGATGCCGCGCTCATTATCAACGTGCTGACCAACTTCAGCCATATTCATTTCAAGCTGTTTGGCAGCACCGCGGCTGCCGGGCGCGCGGTGTTTGTGGTCAAGGGCGATTTTGCCATTACCGGCCTGTTGGTCAGCCACAGCCGCTGCGCTGCCGTTACCGCCACCGAGGACCCGCAGAACTGCGAAAGCCTGTATGATAACTTCTCCAAGCTCTGCGTGCGGGATGACCAGCTTTTCCGCGATACCAGCATGCGCCAGCTGATCAGCCAGTACGACTATATGCACACGCTGCTGGCCTCCAATCTGCGGTGGATGTTCGGCCACCTGAATGAGCTTCTGCTGCCGGATGACTTGTTTGAAGAGATCCTGACCGCCCACGAGGCCGAGCTGAAAGATTTTTTGGGTGCTACCCCTGCGGAGCTGCGTAGCGTACACAACCTTGCCAAAGGTGTGGTGGAGGAAACAAACATCCGCATCCTGATTTATGAAGCTGCATTTTCCTCCATGGCGGTTTCCGGCGAGCTGGACTTTTTCAGTTACAAGGTCAGCCTTACCCCGGATCAGCGCAGCCGGTGCATCAGCTATGTGCTGCAGCTTTGCAAGCAGCGTGAAAAACTTGAAATCCGCTTGATCAGCGGCCGCATTGTGAACGATTTCCAGTATGTGGCGGACCCCAATATGTTTCTTTCTGGCGCTGCATCGTATCTTCGGCTGGATAACAACTGCCCCATCAACCGGATTGCAATGGTCAACAACAGTGTGATGGAAGACCGCCTGAGTGAATATTTTGATCAGGTCTGGAATTTGGATGACCAGAACGTGACAAAAGAGCGCAACGCCATTGCGGAGCACATCCATCATGTCCTGCAGGGAATCCATCTGATTACCCGCGCCAAAAGTGATGAAATGGAAGAACTGCAAGAGAGCTGGATGAACAAAATCTAAAAATACAACATACATACGCATAAACATAAAGCCCTGGCTGCTGCGGTAGCTGGGGCTTTTGTTGCACCGAGGAAAATGAAATTGCAAGAAAACTCCATGCCGAAGCGTGAAAATCCATGTGAAAAAAGTGAATCACGCGGAATCAATTTCTGGAAATTTGTGCCATGGGATTCTCGTGCTTTCCGTAAACAGGAATGGTATACTATGTTCAGCACCGAAGATAATTATAGCATTATGGTTCGGCGACGCTGTGCAACGATGTGCACAGCAGGGGAAAGCGCCATAAAGGTTTGGCGTGATTTGATTTGGATAATTTAATTCCCTGCAACTATAAGGGAAAGACATTTGGAGGAAATTGCAATGAATGAAAACGCGATGTTGACTGGCAAGCCCAGCATTGACCGCCCCTGGATGAAGTTCTATCCAGAAGTTCTGCGCGGTATCCAGGTTCCGGCCTGCACCGTAGAGCAGTACCTCTCCGTGCGCGCTGCAGACCCTAACGTGGTTGCCATGCACTACTATGGCGTGGATATCACCTGGGGTACCGTGTTCCGTAAGGTGGACGCCACCGCCCGCGCTCTGCAGGTGCTTGGCGTCAAGCAGGGGGACCAGATCCCCGTGTTCTTGCGTTCTGTGCCGGAATTCATTTATCTGCTGCTGGCAGCCGAGCGCATCGGCGCTTCGCTGCTGTGCCGTGACAACACCCTGGAAGAAAACATTGAAGCTGTTCAGAAAGCCAATGCCAAGGTGATTTTTGTTCACGACTTCTTCTCCAAGGCCGAAATCGAAGCCTACCGTGAGCAGACCAACGTGAATACCTATGTTATCGTTCCCGCTCTGGAAAGCGGCGACCGCGCCGCTATGCCGGTTTACCTGCAGCATTCCCTGGATGCCCTGTATCCGGATGTTCCCGCCCGTGGCTCTGATACCATGATGTGGGCTGATTTCTGTAACATGGGCCAGCGTTTTCGCGGCTTTGTGCCCGCTCCTGTCAACATTGACCGCCCGTTGCTGCGCGCCTACACCAGCGGTTCCACCGGTCCTTCCAAGCAGGTCATCCATTCTGCACACAGCATCATCGGCGTGCTGGCCCAGATGAACTTTTATGGCGCTTCGGATAAATTCCGCCCCACCTGGCTGCTGACCATCCTGCCCCCGGCTCTGATCGCTGTTGTGGTTTCCATGATGCTGCTGCCCCTGGCCGGCGGTATGCTGCTCATTCTGGATCCGTTTGTGGATGTGTACGATGTTGACCTGGAAATGATGCGCTACCGCCCCAACAACTGGCCCCTGATCCCCATGTTTGTGGAGGTTATCCGCCGCAGCAAGCGTCTTCCGGCTGACTATGATATGTCCCACATGCTGGCCATCGGCGCCGGCTGCGAGGCGTTCAACAACAAGCAGCTGCGCAATGTTGAGGAGTTCCTCAAGCAGCATAACTGCAACCTGCGCTTTACTGCCGGCTACGGCAGCAGCGAGGCCGGCTCCAACGCCACTCTGCCCATGGATCCGTTCCCGGTGCGTGACGGCAACGTTGGTGTGCCGATGATCCACAGCGTCATCAGCATCTTCAAGCCCGGCACCCAGGAAGAGCTGACCTACAATACCCCCGGTGAGATCTGCATCACGGGCCCCGGCGTGATGCTGGGCTATGACCGCCCCGAAGCAACCGCCAAGGCACTGCAGGTTCACGCAGACGGCAAGACCTGGCTGCACACCGGCGATATCGGCTATATGTCCGAGGACGGTGTGCTCTACACGATGACCCGCGGCGCATCCCCGCGCTTTGGCGGCGGCGACCTGTCCGTGCGTGT
>ENA-ORSC01001430-ORSC01001430.1-human-gut-metagenome-genome-assembly--contig:-NODE-1430-length-16431-cov-5.493222_pt1 | contig 16431 bp, 18 predicted proteins | sample MGYA00242178_ERZ509140 | MGnify/ENA primary metagenome ERZ509140 (study PRJEB26280, sample SAMEA2338681) | human gut metagenome | biome: human gut; feature: human-associated habitat; material: faeces... | reverse complement strand
TTGAATTTATTAAATTTCAATTTGAAAAAAGCATTTATTTATTTAAATGTTTTTATAAAAAAATTAAATTAAAGGAGTTTCTTATGAGGAAACAAACAAAAAAATTTTTAACATTACTAACTTTATTTTTGGTTGTCTTATTTGCTATAAGTTGTAATAAAGACATATCAAAGCGTATTAAAGATAAGATACCTATCTTTAATAAAGGCAAAGTTGAAAATAAAGGTATAGGACGGTATGCGGGAGAATGGTTAGCAAGCGAAATTATGATGGGAGGAGATGTAGTAGATACATATACTATTAATGAAAACACAAAAGCTTCTCTTATAATAAATTTGGACGGTTCTATAACTATTACTTCTAACGGAGAGACGATTAAAGATATAGAAGAATACGGCGATACCACCTATAGCTATATTGATAGTGAAAGCAATTATTTCGTTTTAGAATTTGAAAGCGAAATTAGATGCTTACAAGTTAGCGCTGGAGAAGAGGGCGATTATACAATCGTTCTTATAAAGAGATAATAAATAATAATTATATAGAATGCAAAATATATTAGCGTTTTGCATTCTATAAACTAATAAATAAACTAAAGGAGAAAAAATATGTTTTGTTCAAAATGCGGAACGCAATTAAATGAGGATGCAAAATTTTGCAATAACTGTGGGGAGAGAATTATTACTAATTCAACCCAAAATAACGAAACTTTTCAAAATAATACGCCTAATGTAGAAAATACGGAAAGTAATAAGAAAAGTTTTTTTGAAAAATTTAAAAAGTTAACAAAAGAAGAGGAATTAAGCCAAGAGGAATTAAAAGAATTATCTAAAAATTATAATAAATATTTAGCGGCATTTTTTCATTTGAAAGAACCGCCAACCAATGACGAGTTAAAAAGATTAAAAGAAGAAAATGAAAAACTTAAACTTTGCGAAGATAAGGGTTTGGTAAGTTTATTAATTAATAAAACAAAAGGAATATCAAGCCCAGATAAAAAAGAGCAATTAAGTTGTCTATTATTAGTTCCTTATGCTTATTTATTTTATGTGGGAGCTAAAAAATCGGCTATAGTATTATTTATCATATCTTCTGCATTAATTTTCATGATAATGGCAATAAAAAGTCTTATACCAATACCACTTTTTATTGAATTAATAATTGCTTATATAGGTTTAGCTGGCGCATATGTTAGCTTAACGGATAAATTATTATATTTAGCATTTAAAGAAAGAATGAAAAAGGTTGAAAATGAAAAATCGGAAGAAGAAAAATTAGCAAAATTTAAATCCATATGCCCTGATAAAGATAAATCTAAAAAATCATATATAGTTTCTTTTGCATGTTTAATTTTAATTTGTATTATAGCTTCATATACATTTAAAGATTCTGGAATATTTATTAATCTAGTTAAAAAAGGTGCTTTTGGAGCTTATCCAAATATAACCGTAGAAGAATTAATTAATGCTGCTATAAAAAAACCGAAATGGGAACAAATAATAGCTAAAGATGCTAAAAAATATGTAAATGTTTCTGGCGATTAATGTATTAATACAGTTTAGAATTAATGATATAAAGGGACCTAAAGGAGATGGACCTTCATGGACTTGGGAATTAAACTATTACGAAATAGATGGACAACCTATGCCAATTTATGGATTAGCTAACGATTTATACCAATTATATATTGCAAATCAATAATATAAAAATATAATTTAAAAAGATTAACAAAATATTTTATAGGGGCGGTTTGATAACTGCCTCTTATTTTATACAATGAAAAATATATTACAAATAGCGATTATTTTATTTTCAATTCAAGCCACTTTAATAACTGCAAACTATAAAGACGAAATAAAAGACTTTACGGTAGTCAAAGTTAGAGACGGGGATACTTTTGTAATAAATATAGCAAATGTTCCTGATGTCTTTGGTAAAAATATAGCTGTTCGTATTCGTGGGATAGATACTCCAGAATTGAATGACAAAAGAGAAGAAATAAGAAAAATATCTATTCAAGCAAAAGAAGAATTAGAAAGATTATTATACAGCGGAAACAAAATTATTTTATACGATTTAGGACGGGATAAATATTTTCGACTATTGGCGAGCGTAAAAGTAGGCAATATTGATGTTGCGGAATATATGATAAATAGAGGTTTGGCTAAATCTTATAATGGAGGAGCTAAGCTAAAGCCCATATAGTGAAGTTTGGTAAATACGCATTTATAATTGTTTACTTATTTGATATAAAAATTTATTTTATATTAAAAAAGTCTAATAATTTTAATCAAGCGTAAACATTTAATTTACCGCCAATATTATAATTTACGGTAACGGAAGAACCTTGAGCCGAAACTATTCCCGCAATTTTTCCTGCAGATTGTGAAGAATTATAAACATTAAGTCCCGCGCTATATACATGTCTGCTTAAAGGAAACATTGTTTGCGAATGAATAGAATTAATTGAAATTTCCATAATTTAAGCCTCCAAAATTTACAAATATACTTATATTATCGAATATTTTTTATAAAAAAATTAGTTATTTGAAGAATAAAATCTTTATTATAATTTTACAAAATAAAAGTTAGACTGTTTTAACAATATATGTTAGAATTAACTAACAAAAAAGAGGTTAATATGTTTGACGAATTGCTTATAAATCATTCCGCGCCGACTTTGGCGGGAATAAAAATAGCCAATATCTTTACATATAATTATAATTCTAAAAAAGAATTATGCGAGAGAATAGTTTTTTATAATAAACTTTTACATAAAAAAGGAATTAATCTCTCAATTTTGAAAGATTATAATTCTAAAGTTATAGTTTATGTTTATAATAAAGAAAAATTGAAAAACTATATCGAAAGCGAAGAGGTTTCAAAGTTTTTATGCGACTGCGGATACAATTCGCGTAATATGTATAAGAATATTCAAATTTTAAGCGAGAAAATGAAAAATTATAAAAATTTTCCGCATGAAATAGGAATATTTTTGGGCTATCCTTTAATCGATATTTGCGGTTTTATAAATAATTTTGGCAAAAACTGTTTATATTCTGGTTATTGGAAAGTTTATCATAATAAAAATGACGCTATAAAAACTTTCGACAGTTACAATCGATGCAGATTTTTCTACACAAATACTTTTTTGGAAGGAAAAAATATTTTGGAGATAATAGAAAGCTATAGCGATTATTCAAATAATATTAATTAAAAAAAATAAATATCTTGGAGGATAAAAATGAGCGATAAAATAGCGATAATTTATTGGAGTGGCACGGGAAATACGGAAAGTATGGCAAAAAGCGTGCAAAAAGGCGTAGAAAATGCGGGAGCGAGCGTAGAATTATTTTCAGTTTCAAGTTTTTCGGGAAATGTTGACGATTATTCAAAACTTGCTTTAGGATGTCCGTCTATGGGTTCGGAGAATTTAGAAGAATCGGAATTTCAACCGTTTTACGATTCTATTAAAAGTAAACTTTCGGGTAAAAAGATAGTTTTATTTGGTTCTTACGATTGGGGAGACGGAGAATGGATGAGAATTTGGCAAGAAGATGTTTCTTCTGCGGGCGGTTCTTTGGTTAAGGATGGTTTAACAGTTAATCTCACTCCAGACGATGAAGGGCTTAATAAATGCGTTGAATTAGGCGAAGCTCTTGCAAAAGCTTAATAATTAATCATTTTGGCGTATCTCTAAATTTTAGGGATACGCTTTTATTTTTTATATAATTAATAAATTATAATTTAAAAATTGTATTATTAAAAAGACAACAAATATAATTTAATATCTTTTAAATCTATGATAAACAATTATATAAATATCTAAAATACAACTTGATAAAATCCGAATTTTATATATAATAAAACAATATTAAAATAAATTAAATAAAAGAGGGATTGACATGAAAAACATAATTTTAATAGCAATTATTAATTTTAACTTTCTTTATTTCTTGTAGAAAGTCTACGCTTGAAGTTACAAAGCCTGGTGCTTCTTTCTTTTTAGGAAAAATGAAAGACGGAAACTATGGTGGTTTTGAAGTTGGAAATGGCGGAAATACTGTAAAGTTTAATGGTAAAGATTATACTTTTGATTCAGATATAATGGGAATTGGCGGAATATATGAAGCTACTAATTCTAATAATCAAGATACTAATTCTAAAAATTATGTTGCCGTAGTTCCTTTTGGAGATTCTATGCATACGGTTACTATGGATAAAAATGAAAAAGATGCATTAAATGATATTGTAAAAGTAGTTGGCAAAGAAAATTCTGGACCTGTTATACAGGAGATATTAACAAATAATGGGAAACTAGATGCCGAAGCAATTACAAAAAATTTTCCTGATAAGAAAACTGAAGTAGAAGACATAATAAAACAATATGGTTTAGATAATAAAAATCAATTTGGCGATTATAAAGAATATAAGAAAAATTAAATAAAAAAGCGTATCAATCATTTTTGCCTGATAGATACGCTTTATAATTTTCTTCGTTATTTCACTTTATTTTTATTTTGTATATTTTTCCGCTTTCTTATATTCGGTATGCAAATAATGATGCGGTTTTTCTCCTAAAGGTTCTCCCAAGAAGTCTTTATAAAGTATTTTTATATGCTCGTTATCATGCGAACATCTATGTTTAACGACTTTTTTATCTTCCGTGTATAATCCTTTAGCTCTATCTACTCTTACCTCGTTGGTAGTTCCGTAAGGTTGTCCGCCTCCACCAACGCATCCGCCTGGACAAGCCATAACCTCTACAAAATTATAAGGAGGATTTTCGCCTTTTTCTTTCGCCTTTCTTATCTCTTGCATAACAGGGTCGACATTATGAAGTCCGTTTACTACGGCTATTTTAACATCCTTATCTAAAATCTTTACTGTAGCTTTTTTAACATTTTTTAATCCTCTCACATCGTTAAATTCTACATTTTCAAGATTAGAACCCGCTATAACATTATAAGCCGTTCTTAAAGCCGCCTCCATAACTCCGCCTGTAGCTCCAAAAATCGTTCCCGCTCCGCTATATTCTCCAAGTATGCTGTCCGCTTCTTCCTCTTGTATTCCCGCTAAATCTATTCCGTATCGTTTTATCATTCTTGCAAACTCTCTTGTAGTTATAACAACATCTACATCGTTATATCCGCTTGATTTCATTGTATCATTTTTTCTGATTTCATTCTTTTTAGCCGTGCAAGGCATTATTGAAACATTATATATTTTTGCAGGATTTAATTTCATTTTTTCCGCATAATATGTTTTAACCATAGGCGCTAGCATCATATGAGGAGATTTTGAAGTGGAAACATTATCAAGCAAATCGGGATAATATTCTTCTATATATTTTACCCAAGCGGGACAGCATGAAGTAGTCATTACAGCCGTGCCGTTGCTTTCGGTAAATCTTTTAACAAACTCGTTAGCCTCTTCTACTATAGTCATATCCGCTCCAAAATTTGTATCGAATATCGCATCGAATCCTAATAAACGCATAGCAGCGTATATTTTTCCCGTAATATTATCTCCCGCTTTAAGTCCGAAATATTCTCCCAAAGCCACTCTAACCGAAGGCGCCATTTGAACCGTAACATAAATATCAGGATTATCCAAAGCGTCCATAACTTCTTTAGTGTCGACTTTTTCGTATATTGCGGCTACAGGGCAGTGAGTGGCGCATTGTCCACAATCAACGCAAGTAGAATCTTTAAGCGAAACTCCAACGGGCGCAAAATAAGTGTCAAATCCTCTATTTACAAAACCTAATGCATGAACTTTTTGCATTTCTTGACAAACGACTACACATCTTCCGCATTTTATACATTTTTCAGGATTAAGCACTATGCTTCCTGCCGTTTCGTCTCTCGGATGATTCTGTTTTATATTGTCGAATTTTGAATTTCTAACTCCAAAATCGGCGGCTGCGGTTTGAAGTTCGCAGTTTCCGTTTCTTATACAATTTAAACAATCGTTAGGATGAGCGGATAAAACAAGTTCCAAAACTCCTTTTCTAACCATATTTATTTCGGCGTCATGAGTTATAATATCCATTCCTTCTTCAACAAGCATAGAACATGCTCTAACATATTTATTGCCCATATTTGCAAGTTTAACCATACAAATACCGCAAGCCGAAGTTGGATGAATATCGGGATGATAACATAGAGTTGGAATTTTTATTCCCACTTTTTTAGCCGCTTTTAATATCGTAATATTATCTTCAACTTCTAAATTTTTTCCGTTTATTTTTATTTTAATCATAATTTTATCCTTAAATTTTATTTTAATTAGTGTTTCTAACAAATATTCCCGCTTTATATTCGTTTTCAAAATGTTTTAAAGTCGATAAAACGGGATTTGCAGCCGTAGTTCCGAGCGCGCAAAGCGAAGCCTTTTTCATAGTTAAAGCTATTTCTTTTAACTTTTCTATATCGTCTTCTTTTGCTCTTCTTTTTGTGAATTTTTCAAGTAATTTTAGCATTTGCATGCCGCCTATTCTGCAAGGCACACATTTACCGCAACTTTCATCAACGCAAAAACCTAAATAGAATTTGGCAAAATCAACCATATTCCTATCTTCGTCTATAACTATCATACCACCCGAACCCATCATTGAGCCTAATTGAACCAAATTATCAAAATCTATATGCGTTCCAAATAATTCTTCAGGCAATATTCCGCCAGAAGGTCCGCCCGTTTGAACTCCTTTAGCAAATTTATCGTTAGGAACTCCGCCTCCTATATCGTAAATTATCTCTCTAATAGTAGTTCCCATAGGCACTTCAACCAAACCAGAAACATTTACATTGCCCGTTAATGCAAATACTTTTGTTCCTTTTGAATTTTCAGTTCCTATTGAGGCAAACCATTCGCCGCCATTATTTATTATAGATGTAATATTTGCAAAAGTTTCGACATTATTTATTACCGTAGGCGAATCGAATAATCCTTTATTTACAGGAAAAGGCGGACGCGGTCTCGGAGTTCCTCTGCTTCCTTCTATTGAGGCTAAAAGCGCCGTCTCCTCGCCGCATACAAAAGCGCCAGCTCCGAGTCTTATATCCAAATCGAAAGAGAAATTAGCTCCTAAAATATTTTTTCCAAGTAGTCCGTAATTGTAAGCCTGTTTTAAAGCTATTTTCACTCTTTCAACTGCAAGTCCGTATTCTGCTCTTATATACATATAGCCTTTACTCGCTCCTATAGCGTATCCGCCTATAATCATAGCTTCTATAACCGCATGAGGGTCGCCTTCAAGAATGCTCCTATCCATATAAGCGCCTGGGTCCCCTTCATCGGCATTGCATACTATATATTTTTGTTTGGCTTCGACTTCGCTTGCAAAACTCCATTTTTTCCAAGTTGGAAATCCAGCGCCTCCTCTTCCTCTCAAGCCCGATATTTCTAATTGTTTAATAACATCTTTAGGTTGCATCTCGAATAAAACTTTTGAAAGCGCTTTATAGCCGTCATTTCCTATATATTCGTCAATATTTTCAGGGTCTATCATTCCGCAATTTTTTAATACTATTCTTTTTTGTTTTTCATAGAAATTAATCTCTTTAGTAAAATCTCTATGTTCTCTCTGCTCTTTATATAATATTCTTAATACAAGTTTTTTCTGTATTACATGCTGTTCTATTATATCTTTTGCATCTTCGGGTTGAACATGCGTATAAAATACTCTTCCAGGAATTATTTTAACTACGGGACCTTGACTACAAAAACCGAAACATCCCGTTTTTATAACCAAAACTTTATCGCCGATTCCATTTTTTTCTGCATGCTCTTTTAATAATCGAACTATCTCTTCGCTTTTATTAGATTCGCAAGCCGTTCCTCCGCATACCAATATATGATATCTGTCGTCTTCGGATGTTTCTATTCCTTTTCTTATCTCTATTTCTTTTTCAGTGCTTATTCTATGCTCTTCTAATTTTTTTCTATCTAATTTTTCTATCATAATTTACTCCCATTATTTATTATCATTATCTTCTATAAGTTTTGAAATTTCTTCGGGCTTTACCCTTCCCTTAACTTCGCCGTTAAAAGTAATAACGGGAGATAAACCGCAACAACCTATGCATCTAACTTCTTCCAATTTATATTTTCTGTCTTCGGAATATTGCTGTTCGCCTTTTAAAGAAAGTTTTGATTTTACTTCGTCAATCAAATCTTTTGCTCCATTTAAATAGCAAGCAGTTCCCATACAAACCGATATATGATTTTCAGCAGGCGGTTCCATTGTAAAATAGTTATAGAAAGTTAATATTTCATATATTCTTGTAAGCGGAACATCTATAGCTTCCGATACATATTTAGCTACATTTCTAGGAACATATCCGTAATGCTTTTGAATGCCATGAAAAATCATTATAAGATTACCTTCAATGTTTTCCCATTCTTCGACTAATTTTTTGATGCCATCGCTAATTGGCTCTTCGGTTAAAAAAGCGGCGTTTTCGCTCATTCTATACCTCCATAAATTTTAATTAAACTATATATAGTATAGTATAAAATAATTACGAAATCAAGCACTTTTTAAAAAAAATTTAATAAACTATTTACAAAATAAACGATTTATTATATAATTTATAATACCTAAATGAACAACTATTAAGTTTATCATAAAGGATTTTACAACTATTATATAATATTTAGTTTGATTTATGGAAAATAGAATTGCCGTTATAGGAATAATCATTGAAAATAAAAATATAGTTTCAAAGGTTAATGAAATCTTGCATGAAAACGGCGATTTTATAATAGGAAGGATGGGAATTCCTTACAGAGAAAAAAGTATAAATATAATAAGTGTCGTTTTAAATGCTCCTTCGGATAAAATTAATAGTTTAACGGGTAAGCTTGGTATGTTGGAAGGAGTTTCTGCAAAAGCTCTCTACTCCAATAAATAAGCAAAAATTTTTTAAACAGTTTTTTATTTGAGAGGTTATCATGTATAAATTTAATTCAAAATCTAAAAATGCAAACGAATTTATTAATGACGAAAAAATTTTAGAAACAATATTTGAAGTTGAAAACGGAAATTACGATATTCAAAAAATATTGAATAAATCAAAAGAAATGAAAGGACTTGAACCTGACGAAGCTTTAGCGTTATTATTATGTTCTGATAAAAATGTAGAAAATGAAATATACGAAATTGCAAAAAAAATAAAACTTGAAATATACGGAAGAAGAATAGTTTTATTCGCTCCTTTATATTTATCAAATTATTGTATTAACGGTTGCGTATATTGTCCTTATCATTCAAAAAATAAAAATATAGCGAGAAAAAAATTAACTCAAGAAGAAATAAAAGCGGAAGTTATGGCATTGCAAGATATGGGACATAAAAGGCTTGCTTTAGAAACGGGAGAAGACCCAGAATATGCAAGCATGGATTATTTATTAGAATCTATAAAAACAATTTACGGAATAAAACATAAAAACGGAGCGATACGAAGAGTAAATGTAAATATTGCGGCTACAACCGTAGAAAATTATACGAAATTAAAAGACGCGGGAATTGGCACTTATGTATTATTTCAAGAAACTTATCATAAACCTACTTATCAAAAACTGCATCCAAGCGGACCTAAAAGCGATTATGAATATCATACCGAAGCTATGGATAGAGCTATGGAAGGCGGAATTGACGATGTTGGAATCGGAGTTTTATTCGGGCTTTATAATTACAAATACGATTTCACGGCGATGCTTTATCATGCAAAACATTTGGAAGATACTTTTGGTTGCGGACCTCATACGATTAGCGTTCCAAGAATAAGACCAGCGGATGATGTGGATGTTAATTCTTTTCCAAACGCGATAACGGACGATTTATTTAAAAAAATTGTGGCGGTTTTAAGAATAGCCGTTCCTTATACTGGAATAATAGTTTCCACAAGAGAGAGTCAAAAATCTCGTGAGGAAGTTTTGGAAGTTGGAGTTTCGCAAATAAGCGGAGGCTCAAGGACAAGCGTTGGCGGATATGTAGAGGAAGAAGAGGAAAACTCAAAACAGTTTGAAGTTAACGATACGCGTTCATTGGACGATATAATAAAATGGTTATGCAAAATCGATTACTTGCCAAGTTTCTGCACGGCATGTTATAGAGAAGGAAGAACTGGAGACAGATTTATGAGTTTTGCAAAAAGCGGGCAGATAAAAAATTTTTGTCAGGCTAACGCTATAATAACATTAAAAGAATATTCAAACGATTATGCGTCAAACAATACCGAAAAAGAAATTGACAGAGTAATGGTTAATGAAATAGATAAAATTCCAAATGAAAAAGTAAAAAATAAACTCGTGAGCGCGTTAGACGAAATAGACGAAGGAAGAAGAGATTTTAAATTTTAATTTTTTATTTTACAAATTTATTTTCGGATATTAAAATGAACGATACTCCAAATTCAAATAGAACTCATATAGCGATTTTCGGAAGAAGAAACGCGGGAAAATCTAGCATAATAAACGCTATTGCAAATCAAAATGTCGCTATAGTTTCAGATAAAGCGGGAACTACAACGGACCCTGTGAAAAAAGCTATTGAAATAAATAAAATTGGAGCATGCGTTATAGTAGACACGGCGGGATTTGACGACAATGGAGATTTAGGTTTATTAAGAATTGAAAAAACAAAAAAAATTGCAGAAAAAACCGATATCGCTCTACTTGTTTTTGATTGTAATATTAAAAATAACGATTATATTTTAGAATTAAAATGGAAAAATCAATTATCCGAATTTGGAATTCCGATTATTGCCGTTATAAATAAAATTGATTTGAATCAAAATTATAAAATAGTAGAACAAAATATAAAAGAAATTTTCGATATTGATTGCGTTTCTATAAGCGTAAATAAAAAAATCAATATAGACATTCTAATTGAAACTATAAAAAATAATATCTCAAAAGAAGATGAAATAAGCATAGTCGGACATATAATTAAAGAAGACGATATTGTTTTACTTGTAATGCCTCAAGATATACAAGCGCCGAAAGGAAGATTAATTTTGCCTCAAGTTCAAACTATAAGAGATATACTTGACAATAAAGCTATAGTTATTGGAGCTACTTTTGATAAATTTGAAAATGCATTAAAAAGTTTAAATAAGCCTCCAAAAGTTATAATAACGGATTCGCAAGTTTTTAAAGAAGTTGAAAAATTAAAACCTAAAGAAAGCGCTTTAACATCTTTTTCAGTTTTATTCGCTCGATACAAAGGAGATGAAAAAATATACAAAAAAGGAGCGGATTTTATAGATAATCTTAATAAAGAAAGTAAAATACTTATTGCAGAAAGTTGCGCTCATATTCCTTTAGAAGGCGATATAGGAAGAGTAAAAATTCCAAATATGCTTAAAAATAAATTCGGTTTCGCGTTTGATATTGATTATACTACGGGAGAAGATTTTCCAAGCGATTTGTCAAAATACGATTTAATTATTCATTGCGGAGGATGTATGGGAACGAGAAAGCATATATTAAACAGAATAAGATTATGCGAAAGACAGAATAAACCTATAACAAATTACGGAATGGCAATAGCTAAAATAAACGGAGTTAATTATATTTAATGAATAATATTATTGACATTAACAAAGCAAAAAAAATAATAGATAAAATCGACAAAAAAGAAAAAATTTCTTATAAAGACGCTTTAAATCTTTTATCTTCTTTTGAATACGATAATAATTTAAATAAAAAGAAACTTGATAAAAAAGAAAAAGAAGATATAAAAAAATTAAAAGAATATTTGAGAGAAAAAGCTAGAGAGAAAGCGGATAAAATTTTTGGAAAATATATTTTTATGCGCGGGCTTGTAGAGTTTACGAATTATTGCAAAAACGATTGTATTTATTGCGGAATAAGAAGGAGTAATAAAAACGCCGAAAGATATCGATTAAATAAAAAAGAAATTTTAGAATGTTGTAAAGTAGGCTACGATATTGGTTTTAGAACTTTTGTTTTGCAAGGAGGCGAGGATAATTTTTTTAATATAGAGAGAATGTCGAATATTGTTCGAGCGATAAAAGAAGAATTCCCCGACTGCGCTTTGACTTTATCAATCGGCGAAAAGGAAGAAGAATATTATAAAGAATTAAAAAATAACGGAGCGAATAGATTTCTTTTAAGGCATGAAACTTCCGAAAACGAACATTATTTAAAATTGCATCCTAAATATATGAGTTTAGATAATAGAAAAGAATGCTTGAGAATTTTAAAAAGATTAGGCTTTCAAACGGGAACGGGAATTATGGTAGGAAGCCCTTTTCAAAAATTAGAAAATATTGCAAGCGATTTGATATTTATGCAAGAAATTAATCCCGAAATGATAGGAATCGGTCCTTTTTTACCGCATAAAGACACGCCTTTTGCAAAAGAAAAAATAGGCGAGATGGAATTAACTTTAATTCTTATAAGTATTCTTCGTTTAATATTTCCATTGTCATTAATTCCCTCAACAACGGCGCTTGGCACTATAAAAGAAGGCGGACGCGAACTTGGAATATTGCATGGCGCTAATGTTGTTATGCCGAATCTCTCTCCAATGAATGTGAGAAAAAAATATTTGCTTTATAATAATAAAATTTCTACGGGAACAGAATCGGCTGAAGGTGTGGAACTTCTAGAAAAAAGCATTGATAAAATAGGTTATATTCTCACGGGAGCGAGAGGCGATTACGATATAAACAGAAAATTAAAAATTAATTAAAATATTATTAATAATTCATAAAATCATTGTATAGTACAATATTATAATTTTATATTCTTTATCTTAATGAAAGAAAGTTAATAATATTCCAACAGAAATAGCGCCCGAAATTATTCCCGAAATATTTACAGCCATAGCATGCAAAAGTAGACAATTTGAAGAACTATTTTCTTGTCCATAAATATGCGCGCCCCAAGCGGGAATAGGAAAAGCGCTTAATCCTGCAGAACCAATAATTGGATTAACTTTTCCTCTTGTTAAAATATTCATTATCTTTGCAGTAAGAATTCCAATAACGGTGCTTAATATTAAAGAAAGCAAACCGAATAAAAATATAATAATCGTATTAAATGTTATAAAAGTTTCGGCGGTTGTCGAAGAACCTATTGCAATTCCTATAAACATTGTAAGAATTCCGTTTAAAGATTTTTGTAAATTAACGGAAAAATTTTTAATTATATCGGATTCTCTCAATATGCTTCCAAATAATAAAGCCGCAATTAAAGGAAAAGCGTTTGACAAAAATATTCCGCAAAATCCCATAGATATAACGGCGAATATAATTTTCTCTCCTCTTGAAACATGCCTTAAATAAGACATAGAAATTTTTCTTTCTTTAGAAGTTGTTAAAAATTTTGTCACTCCCATTTGTAAAATTGGCAATAATTCCATATACAAATAAGAAGCTATAACTATTGGCGCAAAATATCTTGTCTCGGCAATTAAAGAAGCCATATACATAGCTAAAGAACCGTCAGCCGCTCCTATAATTGAAGTCGCAGCCGCGATATTATCTCCCAAATTTAAATGCTCGCCAAAAGAACTCATTATATAAAAAATTATAAATATTCCGATTTGAGAACTTGCTCCTATAAAGAAATTTTTTGGGTCCGCTAAAATAAGTCCCAAATCTATCATTGTTCCAACGGCAAAAAATACCAAAATAGAATAAACTCCCGAATCCGCTCCGCTAAATATAAATCCTAAAAAACCGTTTATAACTTCGGTTGTCATTTTAGGCAAAGGCATATTTGAAGCCAATATTGAAATGCCCATAGGAAGAAGAAGCAAAGGCTTTTTATTATAATAAATCGACATATATATTAAATAAGCGCCTAAAAGCATCATTATAATTTGAGCGAAAGACGGCGGATAAAATCCTGCAAATAAATTATTAAAATCTAAACCTAAAATTTTATTCATAAATGAGCCTTAAATTATTTGTAATATTATTTGATTTTCAACAACCGAAGAGCCTTTTTCGACATGAATCGATTTTACTTTTCCCGAAGCGGGAGAGACTAATTCGTTTTCCATTTTCATTGCCTCAAGTATCGCTAAAACTTGCCCTTCTGAAACCGTATCGCCAACCGAAACATTAAAAGATAAAATTGTTCCAGGCATTGGCGCTTTAATAGAGATTGCATTTTCGTCTATAGGAATAGAATCTTGCGGTTTATTTGAAATTTGTTTTTCATTATTATTATTTGTATTTGCATTGTCCTTATTTACAAAAGTAGAAATAGTTTTTGAAGCTTGAACGCCGCCTAAAATTTCTCCGATTTCTTCGACTGAAACATCGTATAATTTTCCGTTTACCGTTATTTTATATTGTTTAATCATAATATCTCCTGTTGTTAATTTTATTTCTTAATTGTTATTAAATATTATCGCCTAATCTATCAATCATTCCCCAAATTGGCGTTTTAGATTCTCTTATAGATTTTATTACAAATTTATTGCCTCCCGCGTATGCGGATATTGAAGCCGTTATAACCGCGACAAGTTCCGTATCATCAAGCAAATCTTCCTCTTTAGTTTTACTTTCTTCAATAGCTTTGCTTATTTCTTCTTCCGCTTTTACATTTCTATTTTTAAATAATAAACCCAAAAATATTGCCAAAACATAAAAAATTAAAGCCGCAATAAAAACGGATATAATTCCAAATATTGTAATAGCGCCGCTATGTTCCATTTATTTTCTCCTTAAAAAATAAAATTCAAATAATTATTTTTTTTTATAAAGGTATATTTCCATGCTTTCTTGGAAGTCTTTTTTCTCTCTTGCTTGCCAAAAGATGCAAAGCGTTTATTAAATAACTTCTTGTATATTCAGGTTCTATAATATCATCAACATAACCTCTAATTGCCGCTCTATAAGGATTTGCAAATTCTTTTTTATATTCTTCTATTTTAGAAGCTCTCAATTTTTTAGAATCTTCGGCGTTTTCTATCTCTTTTTTAAATATTATATTCGCAGCTCCCTCTGGTCCCATAACCGCAATTTCGGCTGTGGGCCATGCATAAACAATATCCGCTCCCAAATGTTTTGAACACATAGCTATATAAGCGCCGCCGTAAGATTTTCTTATTATTAAAGTAATTTTAGGCGCTGTCGCTTCAGAATAAGCGTATAAAAGTTTTGCGCCATGCCTTATTACTCCGTTATGTTCCTGTCCTACTCCTGGCAAATATCCCGCCGTGTCTACAAAAGTAATTATGGGAATATTGAAACTGTCGCAGAATCTTATAAAACGAGCGGCTTTATCAGCGGCGTTAATATCTAAAACTCCCGCCATAACATTTGGTTGATTTGCTATTATCCCTACAGATTTTCCGTCAAAGCGCGCGAAACAAATAACTATATTTTTTGCAAATAAAGGTTGTAATTCAAAAAACTCTCCGTTGTCGACTACGCTTTTAATAATATCTTTTATATCGTAAGGTTTATTAGGTTGGTCTGGAAGAATATTCGATAATTTGCTGTCGTTTCTGTTTGGAAAATCGCCCGTTTCTTCAAAAGGCGTATCTTCCAAATTATTTTGCGGAATATAAGAAAGAAGTTTTTTAACTCCTTCTAAAGTTTCTCTTTCGTCTTTAAACATTAAAGAAGCGACTCCCGATTTTTGACTATGAACTAAAGCTCCGCCCAATTCTTCAGAGTTTACTTGCTCGCCTGTAACCGCTTTAACTACTTGAGGTCCCGTTATAAACATATTTGAAGTTTTATCAGTCATAAGAATAAAATCCATTAAAGCTGGCGAGTAAACCGCTCCGCCCGCGCAAGGTCCCATAATAACGCATATTTGAGGAATAACTCCCGAAGCTTGAACATTTCTATAAAAAATATCTCCGTATCCTCTTAAAGCGTCAATTCCTTCTTGAATTCTCGCTCCGCCCGAATCGTTTATTCCAATGCATGGACAACCAAGTTTAATTGCCATATCTTGCGCTTTGCAAATTTTAGCCGCATGCATCTGCCCTAAAGAACCTCCTATAACCGTAAAATCTTGAGCGTAAATGCAAACTTGTCTTCCGTTAATTTTTCCGTATCCCGTTATAACGCCTTCGCCTGCGATTTTCATTTTTTCCATTCCGAAATCGGAACATCTATGCTCTACAAAAGCGTCAATTTCGCAAAAAGTATCTTTATCTAATAATTGTAAAATTCTTTCTCTTGCCGTTAATTTTCCTTTTGAATGTTGAGATTCTATTTTTTCTTTGCTTATGGACTCTATTTTTTCTCTTCTCTTTTTAAGTTCGTTAATTTTCTCTTGCATTTTTAAGTCCTCGTAATTTATATTTAATTTATAAAATTTCAATCATTGATAATAAAAACATATATTATTTATTATTTATTGCAATGATATTTTTTCATTTTTGTATATTTTATTTCTTTCTTATAAGAAATAAAATGCAGGTAT
>ENA-ORSC01001422-ORSC01001422.1-human-gut-metagenome-genome-assembly--contig:-NODE-1422-length-16495-cov-2.941423_pt1 | contig 16495 bp, 9 predicted proteins | sample MGYA00242178_ERZ509140 | MGnify/ENA primary metagenome ERZ509140 (study PRJEB26280, sample SAMEA2338681) | human gut metagenome | biome: human gut; feature: human-associated habitat; material: faeces... | reverse complement strand
TTATATTCTCAGACAGCCGGTGAATGGAAAGGCCATCCAACCGAAGGTGGCGAACACTTTATGCTTTATGAGCGTATTCCGTTAAAAGAATATGCAACAATAGCCAAAGATTTTAATCCGGTAAAATTTGATGCGAAGAAATGGGTACGGGCTGCCAAGCACGCAGGAATGAAATATTTGGTATATACGACTAAACATCATGACGGATTTTCCATGTATAATTCAGCTTGCAGTGATTATAACATAGTGAAATGTACTCCTTTTGCCAAAGACCCTTTAAAAGAACTGGCGGAAGCTTGTAAAAAAGAGGGAATCAAGCTGGGACTTTATTATTCATTAGGACGTGATTGGGAAGATCCGGATGTTCCTACTAACTGGCCTGTAAAAGCAGGCCGCAGCAATACTTGGGATTATCCGGATGAAGATAGCAAGCAGTTACCGGCTTATATTGAACGCAAAGTAAAACCACAATTAAAAGAATTACTTACGAATTACGGTGAAATAGCAGTTATCTGGTTCGATACGCCTGAACTGGTTACCAGGCAACAGAGTAAGGAATTACGTGAATTGATTCATTCGTTGCAACCGGGGTGTTTAATCAATAGTCGCATTGGGAACGGATTAGGAGACTATTCAATTATCGAACAGAAACTTTCTAACAGCATAAATAACAAACCTTGGGAAGCTTGCCTGACGATGGGTAAGAATTGGGGGTACAATCGTTATGATACTGTTTATAAAAAACCGGATATATTAATCAGAAATTTTGTAGACATTGTCAGTAAAGGTGGAAATTTATTGTTGAATGTGGGACCAGACCAAGCAGGATGTTTTCCGGAGCAAACGGATATAATATTGAAAACTTTTCATAAGTGGCTGAAGAGTAATGGCGAGGCTATTTATGGAACAACTCCCTGGCGTATCTTTGGAGAAGATTTTACGGTAAATAGAGTAGAAGATACTGAACAGAAACCTTTTCACGATGCAGTATATGATGGAACTCCTAAAGATATTGTACCTGATGTCCGCTTCACCATGAGAGGTAAAAGTGTATATATTATCGTACGTCATGTTACTAAAGCTTCTTATACATTGCGTTCCTTTTCTTCGGAAAAGGATAAAATCAGGAAAGTTACATTATTGGAGAATCATAAGAAGGTAGACTGGGAATTGGATGATGACGGGTTAAAAATAAGTAATATACATCGTTCTACTAAAGACTCTTTTCCTGTTTATGTGCTAAAAGTAGAATATTTCTGATACTTATAAAATTGAGAGTAAAGGTTGTGAATTTCTATAAAATTTGCAACCTTTTTTATTATATCTGACATAAGTGAAGAAAACCTTTGTTAGAATCGTAAAGGCAGGATTATAGATTGATTCGCTTATAAAAATGTTGTTTATGTCCAGTATTTTTTCGAATATTGCAAATTGTTAGTATATTTAAGCGATTAATTTGTGATTAACAGAACAACACCAAATAAAAAATAATATGAAGTTGCGTCATTTATTACTGTTGTTTATTTCTTTTTTCTTTGTTTTGCCATTATATGCTGAATATTTCAAACATATTGGTTTGTCGGAAGGTTTAACACAGCCCTCTGTAATGGCTATTTATCAGGATAGGTTGGGCAGAATGTGGTTTGGAACAAAGGAAGGAATAAGCCAATATGATGGAAACCGTGTAAGAATATTCAAAGGCTGGATAAAATCTGTAGGTGAAGAACCACCGGTCTGGTTGGGCAATGAAGTTTCGTTTATCGTTGGTGACAGCTTGGATAATCTATATTTCTTAATTGATAAGAATTTAATCAAATATGACATACAAACAGAGAAATTCTCCCGACTCACGAATGAAAGTATTATCACCGCGCTTACTTCGTCCGAAGGACAAGTGTGGTATATGAAACATGATTCTTTATTTTGTTTGAAAGCAGATAAAGAACCAACTTTTGTATTAAAAACGAATATCACTTCACGTATTTGTTGTCTGACCATGATGGACGATCAGATTGGTATCGGGACATATAACGGAGTTTATCTGATTGATCGCCGTACATATCAGCAAAAGCAACTATTGGAAGGGGTGGAGATTTATCGCATATTTGAAAGTTCTCAAAAAGAGCTATGGATTGGTACCCGCATGCATGGATTATATCGGATGAACGACAAACAACAATTGTCGAAAGTTCCTTATTTGCCGGGAACTTCGGAAGGTATCAGTAGCGAACAGATTCGTGATTTTGTAGAAGATAACGAGGGAAATATATGGTTCGGTACTTTTGACGGACTTCATCGCTACAGTATTGGTAACAAACAGTATTCTCTCATTCAAATTCCCCAATATGTGGGCGGGCTGAATCATCCCTCTATCTTTGCATTGTATAAAGATGTTGCCGGAACTATCTGGGTAGGTAGTTACTATGGAGGAGTTAATTATTTCAGCCCTCAACATGATACTTTTGTACATTATGACTATGGGAGAAAGATAAACTCATATTATTCTTATATCGGAGAAATTGTTATTGATAAGAATGAGCATTTATGGCTTAGTACAGATGGGGGCGGCATCACTTGTGTAGATAAGAAATGGAATACTCTTCAGCAGTTTACAGCCGGTGGAAAAAACTCTATTTCTCATAATAATGTGAAAAGTATTTGTTATGATGAAAAGAAGAATTGTCTGTATATAGGAACCTATTTGGGTGGTTTGTCACGTTATGACTTGAATACAGGTCGGTTTTATAATTATTGGAAAGAAGAGAGTCACTCTTCCGATATGCCTGATGAAATTGTTTATCATGTGAAGATATGGAAAGATCAAATATATATATCTGCCCATAATGGCTTTTTTCGGTTGGATACTCAGACACAGAAATTCCATAGGATCAACATTCCTTTTGCATTTTATGAGCATTTCGATATTGATGCGGAAGGTAATTTGTATATGGTGGGTTGGAAAAATGTTTTGTGTACTCATGTAGAACATCCCGAGTCTATAGTCTATGTTCCATTGGCAGAAGGAGATAGTAAAGCAACTCCTACCCGTGTGCTTGCCACCTCCGATGGTGTCTATATCGGTACGTTAGGAATGGGGCTCTTTTTTTATGATAGGCAGACGCGTAACATGGCTCATTATACTTCCCGAAACAATCAGTTGCCGGGTGATTTCTGCTATAATCTTTGCCGGACCCAGGATGGAAAGATTCTGATAACAGGTGATAAGGGAGTCACCTGCTTTGTTCCTTCCGAGGGCACTTTCACAACGATTGATTTGATGAGAAACTTTCCCTCGACTCATATTATCAACGGATGTGGAATTTTGGTATCCGGAGAGGGAAGTATTTACATTGGAGATACAAAAGGAGTAACCGTATTCTCAGAAAATGAGTTTAACAAAACCGGTACTGCTAATGAGAATTCTAACTTTTACTTTTCAGAACTTTGGGTCGATAATAAGACGATTATTCCGGGAGATGATACAGGGATATTGTCTCAGTCGCTCCCGTACACTCGTGAACTTAAACTTAATTATGATCAGAATAATCTGATTATTCATTTTGCTTTGTCCGATTACGGACAACAATTATCGGAAAAGTGGTTTCAATATAAGCTTGAAGGTTTGGACAAGAATTGGATTAAGACTAAACAGACGGAATTGTATTACACTAATCTGGATCCGGGAAAATATACGTTGCATGTGGCTTCGATAAATGAAAAGAGCGGGCAAAGTTTGGAGGAAATAACGATGCAGCTTGTCATTGCCTCTCCGTGGTATGATACGTGGTGGGCATGGATAATCTATGTGACAGCTTTCATTGCGTGCGTTTTCTATTATGTATATAGTAAAATAGCAAAACGCACATTGGCTCTTTCTTTGGAAAAGGAACGTTTTGAGAAACAACAGATAAAGCAGCTTAACCAGGAAAAACTAGTTTTCTTTACAAATGTGAGCCATGAGTTCCGAACGCCTCTAACTCTGATTATCAGTCATATTGATATCCTATTACAAAAATATTCATTGAACCCTTCTATATACAATCAGATAACGAAGATTAGGAAAAATGCGCAACAAATGAATAAGTTGATCTCTGAGTTGCTTGAATTCAGGAAATTGGAACAGAACTATGGAACGATACAAATAAAGCAACAGGATATAATTGTATTTTTGAAGGAAATCTATCTTTCTTTTGTCGATTATGCACAGCAAAGGAATATAAATTATGAATTCAAATTACCGGAATTGTCTGTCTTATGTTGGTTTGAACCGCAATTAATGGAGAAAGTATTCTTCAATCTTTTGTCCAATGCCTTTAAGTATACCTCCGACAAAGGGAATATTATTCTGTCGGGAGAGATAACGAATAGTGATATAAAAATTAATATAACGGATACCGGTATCGGTATTTCTGAACAAGATAAAGATAAAATATTTGCACGATTCTTTCAGGCTGACAATCAAGAAAAGAAAGGAAGCCTGTTTAGCGGAACCGGTATCGGATTGGCATTGACCAGAACAATTGTGGAAAAACATCATGGAGAGATAACAGTGAAAAGTGTTGTTGGTGAAGGTAGTACATTTACAGTGCGGCTGCCCCGCCGGAAAGATGTATTCCTGAACGATAAGAATGTACAATTTTATACTCAGGATTCTGAAAGTGATATTATCCCCGATTCAATGCCTGTATTTGTAGATGAGGGGAATTCGCCCATAGAACTTATTGAGACTAAAGATACGGAAAACAAGACTCATACGGTGCTTCTTGTGGAAGACAATGATGAGTTGCTCCAAGTGCTGAAAGAGCTTTTCGAGCCTTTCTATAAGATCATTTGTGCCCATGACGGGAAAGAAGGACTCAGTCAGATTTATGAGAACTCTCCTGATTTAGTTATCAGTGACGTCATGATGCCTGAGATGACCGGGACAGAAATGTGTCTGCAGATTAAGAATAATATAGATTTATGTCATATACCTGTAATTCTGTTGACTGCACTCAACTCTACCGAGCAGAACATTGAGGGACTCAGCCGTGGTGCCGATGATTATATCACGAAACCCTTTCATGCACAGTTGTTACTGGCACGTGCCAATAACCTGATACGCAGCCGCTTGCTGATGCAACATCAATTTGATAAGAAACCGATGTCCGAGATTGATTTGGCCAGCATAAATCCTTTGGACAAAGATCTGTTGAAACGGGCTTCACAGGTGATTGAGCAACATATTGACGATACGGAATTTGATATTCCGGCTCTTTGTAAAGAAGTAGGTGTCGGTCGGTCATTGCTTTATACTAAGTTCAAAGCATTAACCGGCATGACACCCAATAACTTCTTGCTAAATTACCGCCTGAAGCACGCAGCCACTTTATTGAAGCAATACCCTGATCTTCCCATTGCAGAGGTTAGTGACCGTAGTGGGTTCAATGCGCCCGTATATTTCAGCCGTTGCTTCAAAAACCAGTTCGGATGTACACCTCAGAATTACCGGAAAGAAAAGAAACAGGCAGACTGATTCAGGACCGTTTCTTTTTTCCGAAACAATTCGTTCTGCTATTATTCACAGGACGAATGGTGAAGTCCGGCTGAGTACCTTTGGAGTAAATGATTACTTCTTCGCCTTTCTGTAAATCTATTTTGTACATAGATTCGGATAAAGCTGTGGCCGCAAATTGGCGTTTTCCTTTGAAGACAGGTGAAGATATGTCAGTCACTACAATGCAAGGTTCGCCTGCAAGGCTTTTGATAGTGATAAACTCAGTCTTACCGTTTTTCCGGCTGGCAGTGATAAGAAAAGCACCTTCAGCACGGAAGTCTTTATAAGCAATGTCTTTCCAACTGTCGGGAACGGCAGGGAAAATGCGCAGCTTTCCTCCCCAACTTTGAAGCAACATATCATGGATAGACTGGGCGGCAGATAATGGTGTTTCTATGACCGGGCCCGATTCACGATAAAGTGTATTGACAGATAAGAATTTAGTAAACAACTTGTCAAGGTATGTAAGCGCTTCATTGCCTTTACCCAAAGCGGATGATATAGAGGATGCTCCCGTACATGAATATCCCTGATGTGCCCCGGATTTGCCTTGCCAATAGAGGAGTGATTTCTCTATGAGGTCGTATTCTTCGGGATTTTCCTTATTGATAAGATATAGAGGATAGGCAGCCAATAGATGCGAATAGTGGCGGTGCGAGAAAGCATAAGGAACATCCCGTCCTATCATAAGCCCGTTGGCCGGGTCTGTGGGGAACGGTGTAAGTTCTTCCAAAATCGTTTTCCAACGCGGGATAAGCGGATCGTCTATGTTCAGCCGGCCGGTAATCTCAAGTAATGTCCGGCAACCCCAAGATAATAATGCCAGGTCGAAGTTACAATCTTTCGCACTGCCATATTCCGGAGAATATGTTTGGGGCAGATGTACCTTGCCGTCTTTTCCTTTGTAGGTAAAGTGCAGGTAGTAGTTGATAGCTTGTTTAAGTACAGGAAAGAGTTTGTTGCGTAATAGCTCGTCATCCATTTTGTGGCGATAAATCAACCATAAGCTATGGCATACCCAAGGCAAAAGCCCGACTTCCGCTGCTTTGTCCACACCGGGGATTCCGATTTCGCCGGATTCACATACCAGATTTGACGAGCGTCCTATTGCCAATGCGTCTTTGCGATAGGCTTCCGGTACGTTTTTCTTAAGGTTTTCTATATTGTTGTAAATAGCATTCTCCAGAGAGGCTGCCAAATCGAGATGATTGGATGCATTGAGTGCCCAATAGGTCAGTTGTACGTTCAAGTTCCACCATGCATTGGGCCATGGAGTGACGGTCAGCCATGGGCCGGTGTTGTCTATTAGTGCACGGTCGCCGCGCGTGGCACTGGCAAGCTTATACATCTGTATCCAATAGAAATTCTCTTTCATACCATCCGGTAACGTAAGGAAACTGCTCGGATAGTAATGATTCCACCAGGTACGGTGTTGTTTCTGTAATTTTCCGGTTCCTGTTGCTAATGCCTTATCCAAAATTTGAGCGGCATCCTTTTCGGCCGTGGCTTCGGGATACGAATGAGTTACGGTAATCCAGTATGTGCGTTCATTTTTTTTAGTTCGGGTTTCTTTCCATGCAACGGCTGTTTCACCTCCTGCCCGCAATTTCTGAACGGATACTTCCGGTTTTACCTCCGGTGCCGGGTTAAGAGAGTAGTCTTCAGGCACCTTTATCCATTTTCCTTCTCCTTTTGCATAAAGATATCGCGGGCTTTGGGCGGAGGCAGGTATCCATTCCCAACGGAAGTTTTTCTCTCCATCGGTGGCGTTAGTCTGAACCAGCATTACCATATCATTGGCGTGTACATAGGCGTGCAGACGGATGATTCCTTTTGTGGTGGTTATCTCTGCTTTTGTTTCGGCATTCCAGATGTCAAGATGCATCGTTCCATTTACGATTGTACCTTCAGGATGTAAGGCGAAGTGCCCGGTGAGCAGTCGGGGAATGGCAAATAAGTCCGATCCCGCTTTGTGGTCGTGTACCGAGCAGTTGCCGGTTTCAAACCGGATATAGTTCTGTCCCGGTTCCTTATAAATCATAAGTCCCAACATACCGTTGCCCATATAAGCCGATTCATACCAGTATTCGGGCAGTATTTCCCAGATCAAATCTTGTTTTTGCATGAAAGCAGGCCAGTCTATATCCGTTTTTACTTTTTCTGTTCGGGCGGATGCGGATGTATATCCTGTTACTGACAGACAAAGGCATAAAATAAAAAAGCGTATTTTAATGTTCTTCATGATGTTGTATGATTATTATGTCGCAGGCAAAGATGAAAATTATATCTGTATTAATCAATATTTTCCCCGTTGATTTGGATGATTTGGAAAATAGATGCAACTATTGAGGACAATTTAGTCAGATAAGATAAAAATAAATGGTGCTATTTTGCCATACATTAATATCTTAATTAGATGATAGAAAAAATACTTATATTTGTGTTCTCATTATTTTATACAATTATATGTATTCGGTCATTCAGAAAAGGAAATTATTCATTTATAATAAAGAATCTATATCATGAAATTGAAAAACTCTATTCTTGCAGGATGTACTGCTCTTGTGGTAGCCACATCTTGCACCCAAAGAGCTGTCGAGAAACAAACATGGGTTGAAAAAGCTATTGAAAACGCACACGCTCAAATTGGATTGGAAATTGATACTATTGAAAGTAGCGGCAGATTTCTGAATCCGGTGACGCTCAATAATAAGGGTGGTGTCTATTATTGCGGATACGCTGACTGGCGGAGCGGCTTTTTTCCCGGCAGTGTATGGTATTTGTATGAACTGACAGGCGACACTGCTTTGCTTCCGCTTGCCCAGAAATATACCGAGGCTATTAGCGAAGCACAAAATCTTACTTGGCATCACGATATTGGTTTTATCATTAATTGCAGCTTTGGCAATGGCTTGCGCCTGATTGATAAACCCGGTTATAAGGAGGTAATGATCCAAGCAGCAAAATCTCTTTGTACCCGTTTTCGTGAAAAGCCTCAAGTGATTCAAAGCTGGGATGTGAAAGGAAATAGCTGGCAGTCGGAACGGGGCTGGGAATGTCCTGTGATTATAGACAACATGATGAATCTTGAATTGTTGTTTGAAGCAACCAAACTTTCCGGTGATTCTACTTTCTATAACGTAGCGGTGATGCACGCAGACCGTACGTTGAAAGAGCAATTCCGCCCGGACGGAAGCTGTTATCACGTTATTGATTACAGTATTGAGGACGGAACCGTACGTCATCGCCAGACTGCTCAAGGCTATTCCGATGAATCTGTTTGGTCTAGAGGACAAGCATGGGCGATCTATGGATATACCGTATGTTATAGAGAAACAAAGAATCGTACTTACCTTGACCAGGCAATCAAGACTTTCGAATTTATGAAAAATCTTAAAAATATGCCGGAGGACCTTGTTCCATATTGGGATATGGACGCGCCTGATGTTCCTGCTGCCCCGCGAGATGCTTCTTCGGCTTCTGTCATAGCATCCGCCTTATATGAGATGAGTACTTATGACCTGCCGGACGCTGCTTCTTACCGGGCGTATGCCGACAAAATAATGGAGTCGCTTGCATCAGAGAGCTATACTGCCAAATTGGGAGAAAACGGACGGTTTATCCTGATGCACAGTGTAGGTAGTATTCCTCATAACAGCGAAGTGGATGTTCCGTTGAACTATGCGGATTATTATTATCTGGAAGCTTTGAAACGTAAAACGGATATTGAAAAAACTGCCATTTAAAAAGAATGATTATGAAAATGAGAATTGTTTTATTAGCTCTTATTTCTTTTTGTTTCCTGAGTGTAAATGCCGCTGATAAGAAAAAGAATCAACCGGTGAACGACAGAACACAGTGGGTTGACTTATGTTATAAAATAGCGCAACCCGTTTTGGAGAATATGAGTAAAGGCGAGTTGCAAAAGAATATGCAACTGGAGTTGAGTCCTACGTGGGACGGAAGAGACAAGCGGGTGGCTTATATGGAAGCATTCGGTCGGCTCATGGCAGGCATTTCTCCCTGGCTGGAGCTGCCTGATGATGATACGGCAGAAGGAAAGCAACGCAAGCAAATACGTGAGTGGGCTTTGAAGGCTTATCAAAATGCTGTTGACCCGCAGAGTCCGGATTATTTGCTGTGGAAAGGACATCAGCAGCTTTTGGTAGATGCTGCTTATCTTGCGGAAAGTTTCATCCGTGCTCCTAAGGCCACTTGGGGACAGTTGGATGATACGACAAAAGAACGTTATATTGAATGTTTTAAGAAGGTGCGTGTCATCCGTCCTGCCTATAATAACTGGTTACTGTTTCGTGACATGGTAGAGGCTTTCTTGCTTTCCGTCGGTGAAGAACCTGACGGTTATGCCTTGACTACCGGCCTTAATAAAATAAATGAATGGTATCTTAGTGATGGATGGTATTCCGACGGAGCGGAATTTTCGTTGGATTATTATAATTCTTTCGTTATTCATCCCATGTATGTCGAGATACTGGAAACGTGCAGCAAGAACCGTTTTCCTACCCCAATCAGTTATAAGCTGGCAATCAGTCGTATGCAACGTTTTAATACCTTCATCGAACGTCTTATTTCTCCGGAAGGTACCTTCCCGGCTTTCGGGCGTTCCGTAGTCTATCGTATGGGAGCATTCCAATCGTTGGCATTGGCTGCCTGGAAATATGGCCTTCCTGAAGGACTGACTAACGGACAAGTCCGGAGTGCATTAAGTGCAGTGATGAGAAATATGTTTTCAGTAGATGGAAATTTTGATGATAAAGGATTCCTGGCACTTGGTTTTGCGGGACATCAGCCGGATTTGGCCAACTATTATACTAATAATGGTAGCTTATATATGACTTCACTCGTTTTCTTGCCTTTGGGTCTTCCTGCCGATCATCCTTTTTGGAGTGATCCGGCCGAGGAATGGACATCTCAAAAGGCATGGGCGGGAAAAGCTTTTCCAATTGATGGACACCAGTCATTAAAGAAGTGATGTTTCCCCCGTCATTATCCGTTCAACGCGGGTAATGACACATCCTTCTAAAAAATAGATAGTTTAATGGCTTGAAACACTAAATATCGAAAAAGAGGCTAACGTTAGGTCAGCCTCTTTTTCGATATAAGAATTTTTAATTTTACTCTTCCGTGCTTTGAAGCATCTGGAACAGTTTGTCTAACTTCGGAGCCATGATAATCTCCGTACGGCGGTTCTTACTTCTGCCTTCTGCCGTTTCGTTGTCATCGACAGGCATATATTCGCCGCGGCCGCTCGGTTGTATCTGCAAAGGATTCACGTTATAGTTTTTAATCAGAATACGTACGACGGAGGTAGCACGAATCACACTCAAATCCCAGTTATCCTTGAATTGTACAGTGTTGATAGGCTTATTGTCCGTATGTCCTTCAATAAACACATCAATATCCGTCTGTTTGTTCAGTACTTCGGCCAATTTGCCAAGAGCTTCTTCACCACGCTTATCCAGACGGGCGCTTCCTGATTGGAATAATAATTTATCCGACATTGCCACATATACTTTTCCGTCTTTTTCGCGAACGGTCAGTTCATCGCTGCTGAAACCTAATAACGCATCTTTTACGCTACTCAACAGTTTCCGGACTTTCTCATTCTGCGCATTGATCATCTGCTGCAACTCGTTGATAGTACGCTCTCTTTCGTTCAACTCGTTTTTCTTCTGGTTCAACAGGGCGTTCAGTTTTTCCTGTTCGGTCATGTTCACATTCAGCATACTTTGATACTGGCGGATACTGTTTCCCATTTTTGTTGTATCACGCATGAGGTTTTTGATTTGTACCGACATTTGGTTGCCCGTGTTACGGCAGTCGGTCAGTAGTCCTTGCAAACTATCTTTGCTTGCGGTAGCTGCCAGCTCTGCAAGCATGAACTTCTTTTTCGTTACACATGAAGTACATAATAGGATCGTAAGGAAGGTAAATAAAGTAATTTTCTTCATTGTGTTTTATGTTTTAAAAGGATATATACAATTAGCTTTGTAGAAATTCACATAGTTTTTGCACAGCCAGTGCACGGTGGCTGATTTTATTCTTGATATCATTTCCCAGTTCGGCGAACGTCCGTTCATAGCCTTCCGGTTTGAACACGGGATCATAACCAAAACCCGAATCGCCCCGTTTTTCTCTGATTATCTCGCCCTTTATCACTCCTTCAAAAAGATATTCCTTTCCGTCCAATATCAACGAAATGGCAGTACGGAATTGTGCTTTGCGATTTTCTTTGCCTTCCAGTTCGTGAAGCAGTTTGAGCATATTGGCTTGGGCGTCGTGTCCTTCGCCGCCTGCATAGCGGGCGGAATAGACTCCGGGGGCCCCGTCCAAGGCTTCTACTTCCAGTCCGGTATCATCGGCAAAGCAATCCAGGCCGTAGTTTTTAAAGATAAACGACGATTTCAACAGGGCGTTTCCCTCCAGCGTCTCGGCTGTTTCGGGAATATCCGTATGGCAACCGATATCGTTGAGGCTCAGCAGTTCTATTTGGTCTCCTAAGATAGCGGCTACTTCTTCCAGTTTATGAGCGTTGTTGGTAACAAATACCAGTTTGCGTTTCATCATCTTATTTTGTTTTTAACGGGGTTGTTCAATACTTATCGGGCCAATCAAAGCTTGGAACCGGTTATTTTACTTTCAGTTTTTCGAATCCTTCGCCATATACTCCGATAACTGAACTTTGGGAGATAAAAGCATTCGGGTCGATACGTTTCACCAGACGGAAGATGTCGAGTGACTGGCGTTTCTTGGCAAGTACTACCAGTACTTTTACATTGGCTTTACTGTACCAGCCTGTGCCATCGAGCACGGTTACTCCGCGATCGGCATCTTTGATGATACGGTCGGCTATTTCGTCATACTTCTTGGAGAAAATGAAGAATTGGACCGATTGGCGTGCACTGTTGATAATCCAGTCGAGCACGACGCCAATGATGAACAGGGTGACGAAACCGAAGATAACACGACGCCAGTCATGGAATATAAAGTAACAGGAACTGATAATGAATACATCACAAATCATAATCATTCGTCCGAGTGATACATCTTTGTATTTATTGACGATGGCTGCGATAATATCTGTTCCACCCGTACTACCGTTCGAGGAGAAAGCGATACCGATACCACTTCCGCAGAAAGAGGCTCCCAGCACACATGCCATAAACGGTTGATCTTGTAATAAATGCATCCCGGCTGTCAGCTCCTGGATAAGGGACAAGAAAAAAGTAAGCGTAAACACGGCGAAGATCGTCTTGATACTGAACTTAAAACCTAATATTTTCAAGGCAAGCATCAGCAAGACGGCATTAATGAGGAAGTAAGTGTACTGAACGGGAAATCCCGTAGCCCAGAAAACAATGGAAGCGATACCCGGCACTCCACCTGTCGTAATGTCATTCGGCAAAAGGAAAACGGTCCATCCGATACCGTAAAGGATCATCCCAAGAGCGATCATTAAATAGTCCCGTGTCTCCCGAAGCAGGACTTGTCTGGATAAGGAAGAAATTGATAAAGTAGATTTCATCTCATTTGTTTATTTTTAGCGGGCGCAAAGGTAATGAAAGTTATTGATAGGAAATGCTTCACCTTATATTTAGCCGGAAATATAATGGTTCACTTTCCCCTATTTACAGAGACGTAAGCAAAAGCCAAGGAATGTTAACTATTTATCAGTAATAACCCCTTTTATATAACATCACCTTTATTTAGAAAAGCTCTATAAACGAGAACATGAAGGAGAAAGCAGGCATTTATACGCCTTTTCCACACAAAAAGACCCGTTTTTCGATAAGAATACCCTCGTTAGATTACACATATAGTCCCGTTCACCCACGCCTGTACAGGCGTAAACCCACACATATAGTCACGATAGGCTACACATATGGTCATAATGGGCGATATGACTACCTTATAATGGGCATTGTTGCCCCCTAACGACTGGGCCATAAGGCATAAGATATGAGATAGGATGAATTAATTTCGCTAGAATAAAAGGCCGTTTTTCAACAAGTCACTAGCGGATAGACGATTGCTGTTTTTTTCTTTCGTTTTTAGGAGACGAGACGTACTTTGGCCCGAAATAATCGATTCTCAAGGACTTCAGTTTACAAATTGTCACATTGATATTCTAACCGGAACACGCATAAGCCTTTTCATCCAATTGTAGAGACGGGGCGTGCCCCGTCTCTACAACCAAGTATGTATGAGCTGCAAATATAGACTTACAATCTCACATTCTCCATTTCCTCACACTTCTCTTCCCGCAAGCGTTGAATATCCTTAAGCTGGCGGTCGAAAAACATGAGCAAGTCATTGATGAGCCGTCCGTTCTGGGATAAAAGCAAAACCCCATCCATCAATTGCGTTGACAGGTAGCGAACTTTCATATTACTTACATGTTGATCGGGACGCTGCAGATAAACGGCCATACATCTGTACAAAATTGGTGCTATTTGTATCCACGGCAGTTTTAGACCTACCAACAGATTTTTAACGCTTTGCAACTGATGGTTCAGATAATCAAGGTCATCCGCATCTCTCTCAAAACAGAAAGCTTCTTTCAAGCGTCGTGCCTCTTCCTTAAAAAATACATCACTCAACATTTCCATGTTCGAAACCGGAGCGTCTTGCTCTGAACCGACAGGTTCAGTTACGGGATAAATGTTTTCCGCTTCCATAATATATTAGCATTAAGCAGGCGGAAAAAAGAACGGTCCCGCCTGACCCGTTGCTAAACACTTTACCAGAAAGCTGGAGGCACATTAATGCACTCCACGGGGGTACGGAACCGTCATATCGGATCGGTTACAGGCAAAAAAATGCCTGCAACCGAATAGAAGCAGGTATTCTACTCTGCTTTCTGGTTTTAAAATGTTTAGCATTGCAAATATACTTCTTTTTCCGGATATCCAACCTATAAAGGATAAATAATGTCTAGTAAGTAAAAAATCTGGAGATGATACCTCTGTTTTTACAAGCTATGCTGGAACATCCAAGCCAGATAATCCGGTTCGGCGAAAGCGTTATCCCAACTGTTATGGTCTACACCGGGAAATTCCTTATAACGGACATCAGCTCCTGCTTTCTTCAATGCTTCATTAGCGTCACGGGAGAATTGTACATCGACTACGCTATCGGAGCCGCCATGATAAATACTGAAAGCCGTCTTGCCCTTAAAGTTTGCCAAACGTTGCAAATTTGCTCCACCACAGATCGGGGTGGCAGCGGCAAACAGGTTCGGGTAACGCATCACGATATCGAACGTGCCCATACCTCCCATTGATAGGCCGGTTACGTAAATGCGTTTCGTATCGACCTTACCTTCCGCTATATAACTATCCAATAATTCCTTGACGGCGGCCATCGATTGTGTGGCCGGAGCATTCAACGGATAGAAACGCTTTCCTTCTTTTCCGGCGTTCAATCCCTTATATTCAGACCAAGTCTTCTCGGCCGGGCATTGAGGCGCTATAATGATAGCCGGATATTTGGTTTGATTCTCGAAAGAAGCGAACATATCGCCACCATGTACTAATTGGGCCTCATTATCCGACCCTCGTTCGCCCGCTCCGTGCAGGAACAGGATTACCGGGTATTTCTGCGCCGGATTATAATCTCGGGGATACAGAACCCGATAATTCAATTGATAACCATCACGAGCCGTAAACTGCTTTTTCAAAAAACTAGCCTTATCACCAGCATATCCAGCAACGGAGAGAAGAAGGCAAAGAGACAGAAAAAAAATACTTCTAAGTGTTTTCATAATCATATATTCAAATGTAAATACTATCTACTTAGATCGATAACTTCCGCAAATATAATTAAATAGTCTGTTAAGGCGTTGTATAATATCAAGATTAAACCAACTATTAGGACGTGAGCGGATTCGTTGGGATGCTTTAGATGTAGATTTGAGCTTGTCTATCATAGCAAATCCAGATAAATACCCGTTAGTAAGTAAATAATCGAATATTGTATGTATTTTGTAGAGACAGATTGTCCTATCTCTACAAAATACATTTGAAAATGATACCGGAAGATTATTGGGCTTCCTGTATTTTTGTCGCTTCTGATACACCGTTCTCGTTGAATGCCTCGATGGTGAAATAATAAGGCTGGTCGGTGGACAGACTCTTTAAAAGTAATTCATTCTTTCCGTATAGGAGCCATGAATTGTATAGTTTATCGGGAGCGATGCCCCAACGGATGTTGTAGCCTTGGCTGTTTTTGACAGCGTCCCAAGTGATCATAGCGTCACGGCGATCCGCTTGGCGAACGACCTTGAAGTTCTTCACCGTCGCAGGTTTCTTGCCCTCACCGATACCGAACACACGCAAGTCCGAGATCGCCAGATGAGGCGTCGGGACCTCTATGTTCTTATAACGGACATAACGGACACGAGCCGGATTATCCACTTGTACGTAGTCATTCGGGACATCCTTATAATTATTCCGGCGATCCACCAACGTTACCCAATCCTGCCCGTCCAAAGAGCCTTCCACCGCATAACGGTGGCGTAAACCGGGAATACGTCCATACATATTCGATTGATGATCGTGATAATTCACTTGCACAGCATACACCGTAGCGGGAACCTCCAGATCGATCTCTACCCATTCGGTATCTCCATTCGTGCGAGCCATCCAGAATGTCTTACATTCCTCATCCGTCAAGTTGGCCGGAAGGAAATTGGCGGAAGTCTTGGGACGGTTCGATTCCGTGAATCCTTGCGCGGCGGGAGCGGAACCCTCCGCATACGAGGAAGCTTTCACCGGCTTTTTATAAGAAAGCAACATCCACCCCGTAAACTCTCCTTTCTTTCCCGGCTCGGCGGGAGCGTAATGCGGATAATCACCGAAGTTATTATCACAATACATAATGCCCTCCTTATCGAAGAAAGTAGGATACATGCAGAGGCGACGCTCCCAATTCACCGTA
>ENA-ORSC01001419-ORSC01001419.1-human-gut-metagenome-genome-assembly--contig:-NODE-1419-length-16514-cov-3.956984_pt1 | contig 16514 bp, 13 predicted proteins | sample MGYA00242178_ERZ509140 | MGnify/ENA primary metagenome ERZ509140 (study PRJEB26280, sample SAMEA2338681) | human gut metagenome | biome: human gut; feature: human-associated habitat; material: faeces... | reverse complement strand
GCACTTGACACAAACTCGACATGCGCAAAAAGCGTGCGCAGAAATGAGAGGAAAAAATGATAAGAGAAAAATATGAATCTCTGGCAGTGCATGATCTGAAGGAGATTGCAAAAGCAAGGGGGATAAAAGGACTTTCTACAATGAAAAAGGCGGAAGTCATTGATGCGATGCTGAGGTTGGATGCCCAGGAGAATGCAGAAATCAAAACAGAACGCAGCGTCCCGGAGAGCCGCCCGGCAGAGCGCAAGGATGCCCCGGAGAAGGACGCGGCAGAGCGCAAGGATGCTCTAAAGAGGGACGCAGCAGAGCGCAAGGATGCCCCGGAGAAGGACGCAGCAGAGCGGGAGGATGCTCCGAAGAAGGGCGCAGCAGAGCGGGAAGATGCTCCGAAGAGAGGCGCAGCAGAAAAGCAGGATCCTCATGACAGTGGGACGGAACCGGAGAGCAGAGCAGGGGATCGGGAAGAAAGACGGCAGCAGAGAACAGGAAAGCGCTTCATCAGCAATGGTTCTTATCATAATGGACGGACAGGAAGCCGCGACAACAATGGTGCGCGGGAAAATACTGCAGCTGCAGTGCCCCGTACTGCTGCGCCTGTGGCAGAAGAGGCACAGAACCGTGTGAGCGCGCCTGCACCTCGTTATAATGAGCGCTACAACAGTCCGTATAATCGCGGAACTGCACCGATCCAGAGTCCAGAGGACGACAAGTTCCCGACAGAGCTGGACAGCGGCATTACGGTAAAGGGTATCCTGGAGGTCATGGCTGAGGGCTATGGCTTTATCCGCTCGGATAATTATATGCCGGGAGATAATGATATTTACGTGGCACCCAGCCAGATTCGTCGGTTCAATTTGCGGACAGGCGATATTTTAGAGGGAAATACCAGAGTGCGGACACAGAATGAAAAATTCTCTGCCCTGCTTTATGTCAAGACGATCAATGGTTATACCACAGAGGAAGCATCCAGACGAAGCAACTTTGAAGATATGACGCCGATCTTTCCGAACAGCAGACTGAAAATGGAACGCTTCGGCTGCCCGGTGGCGATGCGGGTCATGGATTTGTTAAGCCCCATCGGTAAAGGACAGAGAGGTATGATTGTGTCCCCGCCGAAGGCTGGTAAGACAACCCTATTAAAAGAAGTGGCCATGTCGGTAAAGAAAAATTATCCGAACCTGCATCTGATCATTCTCCTGATCGATGAACGTCCGGAGGAGGTAACGGACATGAAGGAGACGGTGGCAGGGCCGAACGTTGAAGTGATCTATTCCACGTTTGACGAATTACCGGAACATCATAAACGAGTTTCCGAAATGGTTATTGAGCGTGCAAAGCGTCTGGTCGAGCATAAACAAGACGTTATGATCCTGTTAGACAGTATTACCCGCCTGACCCGTGCCTACAACCTGGTGGTTCCGCCCAGCGGACGTACCCTGTCCGGTGGTATTGACCCGGCGGCATTGCATATGCCGAAGCGCTTTTTTGGTGCAGCCCGCAATATGCGCGAGGGCGGAAGCCTGACGATTCTGGCCACTGCACTGGTGGACACCGGATCCAGGATGGACGATGTCATTTACGAGGAATTTAAAGGAACCGGTAATATGGAGCTTGTGCTGGATCGAAAGCTGTCTGAACGCAGAATTTTCCCTGCCATCGACATCCCCAAAACCAGCACGAGAAGAGAAGATCTGCTGCTGAGTGCAGAGGAGATGGAAGCAATCAACGTGGTGCGCCGTGCGTTGAATGGTATGAAATCCGATGAAGCTGTGGATAAGGTGCTGGATCTGTTTGCAAAGACGAAAACCAATATAGAGTTTGTGCAGACGGTGAGAAAGATGAGATACCTGTAAAAATACAGCCCATGCAACAAAAGTTACAGTTCACACGCGCCATTCGCAATACAATAGAATGCTCGCTCCGCGAACATTCTATTGTCATGAACCGCGTCTTCGACGCTCTCCGCTGCTTCGCAGCTCATTTTTTGTCCGTTCATTGAAAAATCTGCACAGGATGTTCTTCCTTTTCCAGGAAATCAAAAAAATACTTGCATAGGGCAAAAGTTTATGCTATATATAGTTGCATAAAATATACAACGAAAGGAAAGCGAACGATGAAGCTGCAGGAAACACTGGAACATCTGAATTTTTCAAGGCTGGAAGCACAGATTTATATGGCATTGATCGGTTCTGAGCCCATGTCTGCCTATCAGCTGGCAAAAAAAATCGCAATTGCACGCCCTTCTATTTACAATGCGCTGGAGCACATGCTGGATAAGGGGATGGTGGAGCTGGTTCCGGATCAGACAGCACTGTATGCCGCCCAGGAGCCGGAGGTGCTTTTGGGGCGGATGCAGGCGGAAATGACAGCGAACCTTTCTCTCGCCAGGCAACAGCTGGAAGAATATGAGACGGCGAAGCAGCCGGAGGTGCATTTCGTATTCCGGGGCTTTGAAACGGCGATGGCAAGGGCAGGGAAGCTTCTGGAGGATGCCCGGGAGGAGGTTTATCTGAATGCGGATTTTGATCTTTCCCGTTTTGCAGAGACCTTCCATCGGCTAAAGAAAAAAGGCGTGCGGATCGTTGCGTTTTCCTTTTATGATCTTGGACTGAACCGGGAGGATGTGGAGTTTTATACCCACGGAGGAATGCTGACAGCGCATCAGCCCTCCCGTCTGATGCTTGTGACAGACAGGCAGATGACGCTGACAGCGGACTGCGGTGCATTTGCCAACTGGAGCGGTACGGTCAGCAACAATGGGCTGATGGTGAAAATTTTGTCGGAGCATATTCAACACGACATCACCTTGCTGCAGCTGCAGGAAAAGTATGGACTGGAAATGCATTGAAATGAGATCGGCTGCAGTTTAAAAGGATGCAGCTTGGAAAAAGGAGGTCTGAACATGATTCATTTAGAAGCGGTTTATCATAGAGCGTCACAGCAGTTTTGCTATGCATTGAATGAGGAAATTTTGATGGTAGGGCTGCAGACCGGAGAAGAAGTGGAACAGGTTTGGATTCATTATGGAGACCCGTTTTCTACTGGTATTCTGGGCGGAAACGAGGCTTGGGAAGGCAGTCGGGAGGAGATCGTGACAAAAATGCGTCTGCCCCAGCACCTCTGGTGGGAAATTCCCGTGCAGCCTCCCTATAAACGGTGCCGGTATTTCTTTGAGCTGCAGGCAGGAGCAGAACGGGTCTTTTATTTTGAGGATGGCTTTCATTCGCCAGAGGATATGAAAAACGGACAGCTGGGACAGTGCTTTACGTTTCCGTGGATGAATTCGGTGGATATCAACGTGACGCCAAAGTGGGTGCGGGAGACGGTCTGGTATCAGATTTTTCCGGAGCGCTTTTGCAACGGCAACAAAGAAAATGATCCGGACTGGGTAAAGCCCTGGGGATACCATACCGTAAGTAATCTCGATTTTTACGGCGGCGATCTGGATGGAATTCGTCAGAAGCTTCCTTATTTACAGGAGCTTGGTATTACCGGACTGTATCTGACGCCGGTGTTTGAATCTCCCTCAAGTCATAAATATGATACGACAGATTACCGGAAGATCGATCCGGGCTTCGGAGATGAAAAGACTATGAAGCTGCTCGTTAAGGAGGCCCATGACAGAGGCATTCGCGTGATGTTGGACGGTGTATTCAACCATTGCGGCAGTAACTTTTTACCGTGGCGGGATGTGATGGAAAAGGGGCCCAAGTCCCCCTATTACGACTGGTTTATGATCAATCGCTGGCCCTGCCGGGAGCAGGAGGGCAGCACCCGGGATGGACGCTATTATTCCTTTGCCTTTGCGGAGCGGATGCCAAAGCTCAATACGAGTGAAAAAAAGGTGCGGGACTATTTTTTGGATACCGTTCGTTATTGGATTGAGACATTTGACATTGATGGACTTCGGTTAGATGTTGCAAACGAAATCTCCCATCTGTTTTGCCGTGAGCTGCGGCAGATGACAAAGCAGTTAAAACCGGATTTTTATCTGCTGGGGGAAATCTGGCATGACGCAATGCCGTGGCTTGGCGGGGACGAATTCGACGCCGTTATGAACTATCCCTTTGCTGCAGCCATCCGGGAGTTTTGGTATCAGCCGGAAAAGACGAAATCGGATTTGGAAGAGGCGATTCATGAAAATCTGGTGCGTTATATGCGTCAGACGACAGAGGTTTTGTTTAACCTTCTGGATTCCCATGATACAGATCGGCTGATCCATCAGACAGGTGGAAATCAGGATCTCTTTTTCCAGCAGCTTGCAATGCTCTTTACAATGCCTGGAAGTCCCTGTATCTATTATGGGACGGAAATCGCGATAGAGGGCGGCACTGACCCGGATTGCAGACGCTGTATGCCATGGGATCAGATCGAACAGGGAAACTATGCAGAGATTACGGAGCAGGTAAAGCAGCTGATAGCCCTTCGCAAAGAGCCTGCGGCCCGCAGCATGGAAATCACATTTGAAAATAATAACAGCTCTGACCGGGTGGTGGAATATGTCAAAACCGGGGCAGAGGGCAGCAGGCTCCGGGTTGTGTTGAACGCATCCGGAAAAGAGACCGATATGGAGACAGAGGGCAGCGTGCTGTTTGCAAGAGGTTATGAGAATGGGGTGCTGCGCGCAGGCGGCGCATTGGTGGAACGGCTGTAAAACAAGGATTTCCGGTCAAACCGCAGCGAAAGAGGACAAAAAATTTCACCAAAACTTTACCGGCATGTATATTGACAGAAGACTTTGCATATGATAACCTTACTGCTAAACAAAATTCCCTGTGAGGGAGTAGCGAGCGCAGCAAGTGCAGCTGCCGGAATAAAACAGAGCCGGCGGATCGCCTTTGCATCAGCGTAACAAGTCAACAACCCCGATCCTATGCCGATCTGGCTTGTTTTAAATTGCGAGACTCAGATACTGTTTTCTTTTTGAAAAGCAGTATTTGGGTCTTTTGTGATTTAAGACAATAGAGCGATCACGAAGTGAGAGATCTATTGTACGAAAAACACCATCGGGAGGAAAAAGAATGAAGTATTATTGTGAAGACTCACAACAGGTACTGCAGGAGCTGAACAGCCAAAAAAGCGGCCTGACGGAAAAAGAAGCGGCAGAGCGGCTTTTGCAGAACGGAGCAAATGAGTTAAAAGCGGCGAAGGGAAAATCCCTGCTGCGCCGGTTTGCGGAACAGGTGGCGGATCCGATGATCGTGATCCTGCTGGCGGGAACGGCGTTCCAGCGGCCATCAGCGGTGTGCTTGCAGTCCTGGAAAATGACAGCTTTGCGGATGTCATCATTATTCTGGCAGTGGTCCTGATCAATGCCGTGCTGGGTGTGTATCAGGAAAGCAAGGCGGAAAAGGCGATCGAAGCGCTGCAGGACATGGCAGCGGCCACCTCAAAGGTTGTGCGGGACGGGAAAATGTCCTCGATTTTGAGCAAAGACCTTGTGGTGGGGGATATCATCTGTCTGGAAGCAGGGGATGCGGTTCCGGCGGATGCAAGGATTCTGGAAAGCGCAAGCCTGAAAGCAGAGGAAGCTGCACTGACAGGAGAATCCGTGCCGGTTACGAAGCTGATCGATCAGATCTTTTTGGCAGACGGGGAACGGGATGTGCCCCTGGGCGACCGTAAAAATATGGTCTATATGGGAAGCACGATCGTATATGGACGTGCTGTGGCAGTCGTAACGGCCACCGGTATGGATACGGAAATGGGAAAAATTGCGGATGCGCTGTCTCAGGCACAGGAAGGACAGACACCGCTGCAGAGAAAACTGACACAGCTTTCGAAGGTGTTGACAAAGCTGGTGATCGGAATCTGCGTGCTGGTTTTTGCGATTCAGATGATTCGGGCAGGCAGCCTGAATTTTGAGGTTGCGTTGAACTCCTTTATGATTGCGGTTTCCCTTGCAGTGGCGGCGATCCCGGAAGGACTTGCGGCAGTTGTGACAGTGGTACTTTCCATCGGTGTAACGAACATGTCAAAACGAAACGCGATCATCCGCCGGCTGACTGCAGTGGAAACCCTTGGCTGTGCCCAGGTGATCTGCTCGGATAAGACCGGAACGCTGACGCAGAACCAGATGACAGTTGTAGATTCCTTCGGAGCAGAAGAGAAGGAGCTTTCGGCAGCAATGGCACTGTGCAGTGATGCAGAGCTGGATGCAGACGGCAGTGTGACAGGAGAACCGACGGAGGCTGCCCTGGTTGTCTGGGCGAACCGGATCGGGCAGGATAAGAATCTTTTAAAACAGAGTATGCCCCGTGTGCTGGAGGCTCCCTTTGATTCCGGACGAAAAATGATGTCCACGGTCCATAAACGCAAGGACGATTATATTCAGTTTACAAAAGGGGCGCCGGATGTGGTTCTCACCCGTTGTGGGTTTTATCTGGAGGATGGACAGCTTCTGCCCATGACAGAAGAATATCGGAAAAAGGTTTTGCAGGCAAATAAGTCCATGGCAGATCGGGCACTGCGTGTGCTGGCATGCGGACAGAGAGTCTGGACGAAAAAACCGGAAAGCGAGGATGCGGATCTGCTGGAGCAGGAGCTTTGCTTTTTGGGACTGTGCGGTATGATCGATCCGGTGCGTCCGGAGGTAAAGGCAGCAATTGACGAATGTCGGGAAGCGGGTATCCGACCGGTTATGATCACGGGCGACCATGTGGATACGGCAGCAGCGATTGCAAAAGAGCTTGGTATTTTGCAGGATGGCAGCCTGGCAGTGACCGGAGCAGAGCTGGAAAAAATGGACGATGCAGAATTTGCAGAGAAGTTCCGGAACATCAGCGTTTATGCCCGCGTACAGCCAGAGCACAAGACCCGTATTGTAAACGCCTGGAGAAATGCCGGCTATGTGACGGCAATGACCGGTGACGGCGTTAACGACGCGCCCTCCATCAAGGCTGCGGACATCGGCATCGGAATGGGCATCACAGGAACGGACGTTACCAAAAATGTGGCAGATATGGTGCTGGCGGACGATAATTTTGCAACGATTGTCGGCGCGGTGGAAGAGGGCCGCAGAATCTATGACAACATCCGGAAGGCAATCCAGTTTCTGTTAGGCTCCAATATGAGTGAAGTGCTGAGTATTTTCTTTGCGACACTTCTGGGCTTTACGATTCTGCAGCCGGTGCATCTTCTGTGGATCAATCTTGTAACGGACTGCTTCCCGGCGCTGGCACTTGGTACGGAAAAGGCAGAGCCGAACATTATGAAGCGCAAACCCAGAGATGCGAAGGCCGGGATTTTTGCAGATGGAATGGGCTTTGATATTGCTTATCAGGGACTTTTGGTAACAGCACTTGTCATGGTTTCTTATTTTATCGGACATTTCATGGAAACCGGAGAGTGGACCATCACAAACAGCGCCCATGGCACTACGATGGCGTTTGTCACAATGTCAATGGCGGAAATTTTCCACAGCATGAATATGCGTTCCCAGAGAGGAAGTATTTTCAAGCTTGGCTCGAAAAACTGGCTTCTGCTTGGAGCGGCAGTGGTTTCGCTGCTTGCAACCACTGCAGTGTGTGAGATCCCGCTGCTTGCCGGGGCATTCGGCTTTACGAGTGTGGAGCCTGCAGAGTATCTCGTTGCACTACTTTTGAGTGTGCTGGTAGTTCCCATCGTGGAGCTTGTAAAGTGGATCCAGCGGCGCAGTGCGAAACACGAGGACTGATCGGCGCAGGTTGAACCACAGAACTGTAACCTGTTTAGAGTCAACAGATGCGAATATACGCAACTGTTGACTCTGTGCTTTTTACGGGATATAATTGGAAAGAGCTGCAGCTGTTGAAACCAATAGACTGCAGGTTTATCAGGATGCGGCAGGCTGCAGACAGCACTGTAGTATCCCAAGAGAAGCGAGAGGGACAGGCATATGAGCAAAAAGATTATTTTAACGGGGGATCGCCCCACAGGACGTCTTCATGTGGGCCATTATGTAGGCTCTTTGAAGGAGCGTGTAAGACTGCAGAATTCCGGTCAGTTTGACGAGATTTATATTATGATTGCGGATGCACAGGCGTTGACAGACAATGCAGAGCATCCGGAAAAGGTACGTCAGAACATTTTACAGGTAGCGCTGGATTATCTGGCATGCGGCCTTGATCCGGAAAAGGCAACGATTTTCATTCAGTCGATGGTTCCGGAGCTGACAGAGCTGACCTTTTACTATATGAATCTGGTAACGGTTTCCAGAGTACAGAGAAACCCTACCGTTAAAGCAGAAATCCAGATGCGTAATTTCGAAGCAAGCATTCCGGTTGGATTTTTCTGCTATCCCATCAGCCAGGCTGCAGACATCACTGCATTCCGTGCAACCGCGGTTCCGGTTGGCGAAGACCAGCTGCCGATGCTGGAACAGTGTAAGGAAATCGTACATAAGTTCAACAGCGTTTACGGGGACACCCTGACAGAGCCCGAGATCATCCTGCCCTCCAATAAGGCATGCCTAAGACTGCCCGGTATCGACGGCAAGGCGAAGATGAGCAAATCCCTTGGCAACTGTATCTATCTGTCTGACACAGAAGCAGATGTGAAGAAAAAGGTTATGAGCATGTTCACAGATCCGAATCATTTGCGTGTGGAGGATCCCGGAAATGTAGACGGAAACCCTGTATTTATCTATCTGGATGCGTTCTGCAGACCGGAGCATTTTGCAGAGTTTTTACCGGATTACCAGAATCTGGACGAATTGAAAGCACATTATCAGCGGGGCGGTCTGGGCGACGTCAAAGTGAAGAAGTTCTTAAACAACGTTATGCAGTCTGAGCTTGCGCCGATCCGTGAGAGAAGAAAATACTGGGAAGAGCATCTGACGGATGTTTACGACATTCTGAAAAAGGGCAGTGAGGTTGCAGAAGCAAAGGCTGCGGAAACCTTAAAGGATGTCAAGGCAGCGATGAAGATCAATTACTTCGAGGACAGCAGCCTGTTAAAGGGCGAATGAAAAATATCTGCGTGTTTCGCGGAAAAATAAAGGATTATCGGAAATAATCAGGGCGTGTGAAGGATGAGAAATCATTTTTTGCACGCCCTGATTTTATTTTGCGGCAACACTGCGACTGAGATGACAAATCCGCTTGCATCCATCGGTGCGATGGGATATCATTTTGGAAATACAGTCAATAAGGAAGACCTCCGGATTGTGGGAGTGCGCAGCACGGAACAATCCGCAGGCATCAAGGTCGGGGGCTTTTGCCCCCGACATCATAGTGTTTAGAAATTCAAAGACAAAGGCAGGTGAATGAAATGGATAGCTGCGATGCTCACGGGCGAAGTCGCTGCATAGGATGGGAAGCAGAAAAAGCACAGAGACGCAGCAGATCCGTTTCGTTCTGAGCCTTTTTTCTGTTCAGTTCTTTCTTCTTCATGGCGATAGAGTTTCTATTGTTCCTGTCCTATGGAATCCCAATAGCACGACAAGTCAGGTGAAAAGCAGGTTGCAGAAGATGCCGCAGGCGTGGATCAACGCAAAGGGGCTTCTTTTTGTTGCGTGATTTACGCAGAAGATGGTGTCTCTGTGTGCAAGTTTGGAGAAGAAAGGAGACGGGAGAGATGGAGACAAAGGACTATACTCAAGAGATCATTGACATTATCCGGAGCAATACCTCCCCGGCGGTGATGAGCAGCCGGCTGGAGGATTACCATGCCAATGACCTTGCGGAAGTTCTCAAAAAGCTGACGGTACAGGAACGCTGCAAGCTGTACCGGATCCTGGATAAGGATATGCTTTCGGATATTTTAGAATATACGGAAGCAGATGAAGCAGCAGAGTACTTAAAAGAAATGGAACCGCGCAAGGCTGCGGCGATTCTTTCCGGAATGGAGACAGACTCGCTGGCAGAAGTGCTGCGCATGCTCGATAAAGGCAAAAAGCGTCTGTTGATCGATCTGCTGGATGACGATGTCCGCCACGATATCGAAGTGATCGCATCCTTCGATGAGGATGAGATCGGCAGCAGGATGACCACTAACTGTATTATCATCCAGAAAAATGTTACCGTGAAGGAAGCAATGAGCAGCCTGATCTGTCAGGCAGCCAAAAACGATAATATTTCTACAATTTTTGTCGTAAGCAGCCAGCAGAAATTTTACGGTGCCATCGACTTAAAAGACCTGATTATTGCAAGGCAGGATCATCCGCTTGAGGAGCTGGTTGTAACCTCTTATCCGTATGTATATGCGGAGGAGGAGATCGACGAGTGTATCGAACGCCTGAAGGATTATTCTGAGGATTCGGTTCCTGTCCTGGATAACGATAACCGCCTGTTGGGCGTCATCACATCCAGCAGCATCATCGAGCTGGTTGATGACGAAATGGGCGAGGATTACGCAAAGCTGGCTGGTTTGACGGCAGAAGAGGATCTCAAGGAGCCGCTAAAGGAAAGCATGAAAAAAAGAATGCCGTGGCTGTTGATCCTGCTTGCTCTCGGCATGGTTGTTTCGTCGGTTGTAGGCATGTTTGAGACAGTTGTGACGCAGCTGCCGATCATCATGTGCTTCCAGTCCCTGATTCTGGATATGGCAGGTAACGTCGGTACACAGTCCCTGGCTGTGACGATCCGGGTATTGATGGACGAATCCCTGACAGGCAAGCAGAAGGCAGAGCTTGTCTTTAAGGAAATGAGGATAGGCTTATGCAACGGTGGTTTGTTGGGACTGATGTCCTTTGTACTGATCGGACTCTATATTTTTGCAATCAAAGGAAAGACCCTCGCTTTTTCCTATGCGGTATCCGCGTGCATCGGTGTTGCCCTGCTTCTGGCAATGCTGATCTCCAGTGCGGTTGGTACGTGTATTCCACTGCTTTTCAAAAAGATCAAGGTCGATCCGGCAGTTGCTTCCGGTCCTTTGATTACGACCATCAACGACCTTGTTGCGGTAGTGTCCTACTACGGCTTGAGCTGGCTGTTTTTGATCGAGTTCTTCCATATGGCGGGTTAATTCTTACGGAGGATTAAGAAATTCCTTCAGAAAAATAAGCTTTTGTTTAGAAAAAATTTCGGAAAAGCCTCTGCGGCTGTTTGGAATTTGCCTTTATGATAAGGGCAAATGAAACAAACGACTGCGGAGGTTTTTTTATGGATATCGATAGAGAAAAGGAAGGAAAGTGCCTGACGGTGACAGTGCCCTGCTATAATTCGGAAAGCTATCTGGAACGGTGTGTGGAATCCCTTTTAAAAGAGCGCGACGGGCTGGAAATTATTCTGGTGGATGATGGGTCGACGGATAGAACCGGACAGCTTGCAGATCAGTATGCGCGTGCATACCCGGATGTGGTTCGGGTTGTGCACAAGAAAAACGGCGGGCACGGTTCCGGTGTCAATGCAGGGCTGATGCTCGCAAACGGAATTTATTTCAAGGTCGTGGATTCGGACGATTGGCTGGATGAGGCTGCATTTCATAAGCTGATGAGCGTCCTGCGTTTCTGGTGCCGGACAAAGGAGGAAAAACGCCCCGACCTGGTTGTCTGCAATTATGTATACGATCATCTGGAAGAGGGAAAAACGAAAGCAGTCCGCTACGGAAATCTTTTTCCCGAGCAAAAAATCTGCAGGTGGGACGAAATCGGCTGCTTTTCGCCGGAACAGTATCTTGTCATGCATGCGCTGATTTTTCGGACGGGAGTGCTGTATGACTGTGGGTTAAAGCTTCCGGAGCATACGTTTTATGTGGACAACCTGTTTGCAAACTGCCCGCTTCCGTTCGTGCAGCGGATTTATTATCTGAATGAGGATTTGTACCATTATTATCTGGGGCGCGAGGATCAGTCGGTTAACGAAAAAGTGCTCGTGTCGCGCATCGATCAGCAGATTCTCGTGACGCAGCTCGGCAACCGGTTCGTCGGGTCGGACGCGGTGCAGAACACTGAACCGAAGCTGCGCCGCTATCTCTACCGCAACAGCTCGATTATGATGGCGATTTCCACGATCCATCTGCTGATGCTCGGAAAAGAAGGGCGGCAGCGCAGAAAAAAGCTCTGGCAGTCGTTAAAAAATGAGAATCCGAAGCTCTATCGAAGGCTGCGGCTTGGCAGCATCAGCGGTCTGACCTGTCTGCCAGGTGCGCCCGGGGCGGCGGTGGTGATCGGAGGATACCGCATGGCGCGCCGGATCTGGCAGTTTCAGTGAGGGTGCGGCGATGAAGAATAGGAAAAAGCAGGATAATGCTACGGCGCAGTCCGCAATCTACGTTGGCTTTGTAGACACGCCTGGTCTGTTTGCTTCGATCATCCGCCGAGTGATCGGGCAGAATTATGTGCATGTCGTGCTGGGCTTCGATCCGGAGTTGAAAGAGGCCTACAGCATCGGCAGACGCAATCCGGCGATTCCGCTGTTTGCAGGCTTTGAACGGGAAAATCGGGAAAAAATTCTGAAAAAATATCCGACCGCGCGCTATCAGGTCTGCCGCGTGGCATGTACGAATGTGCAGAGGGAAGCGCTGCAGCAGGAGGCAAAAACGGAATGGGAACGACGCTTTACCCATCATTATATGGTGATCGGGCTTGTGTTTTTGTTAGCTGGAATCGCCTTTGACCAGAAAAATCACGACACCTGTTCGTCGTGGCTGGCGCGTGTAACCCAGAAGGTCGGGCTGCAGGAATGGCAAAAGCCGTTTCCGCTTGTCACGCCACGGGATGTGTATGAACAGTTGGGAAAAGACAGCTGTGCCGGAACGCTTGTATTCGAGGGAACACTGGCAGAGCTGGTGGAGGGCAGCGCAGTAGGAACTGCAGCGGCATCGGAATCTGCTGGCATGGGGCGTGACTGGCGGCCGCGTCCGGCGATGAATTGATGGATGTTCGTGCTGCATGCGCAGCAGCGCAGTCATGGCGCGCACATGTTTTTGGGCGTTGCATGCCTGTAGAATGGAGAGGAATATGAAGGTTCGAAAAAAGGATATGCCTGCAGGCGGACGAAAAAAACATTTTTGGGAGACACTGCTGTTTTTGGCGGTGATGGTATTCACGCTGCGGTTTTGCTTTAGCGGGCAGAAGCCGCAGGAGATCTGGGCAGCGGTAAAGAGCATGCGGGGAATGAGTCTGGCCGGGGCGGTGGCACTCGGCCTTTTCTTTGTCTGCATGGAAGGGACGATCATGAGGATTCTGCTTGGGGCAGCAGGCGGAAAAAGCGGACTTCTGACATGTATCAGCTATTCGTTTCTCGGATTTTTTTATTCCGGAATCACACCATCTGCGACCGGCGGACAGCCGATGCAGCTCTATGAAATGAAGAGGGATGGAAACAGCGTCAGCAGCAGTACGGTCGTGCTGATGGTCACAGCGGTGTGCTATAAGCTGGTGTTAGTCTGTATCGGCACATTTCTGCTGATTTTTCAGGGGGAAATGCTGCGGCAATATCTTGGCGGATATTTCGGTCTGTATCTTCTGGGTCTGTTTTTGAATCTGGCGATCACGCTTGTCGTGACTGGAATGATTGTCCTGCCGCAATGGATAATTGCCTGGGCGGATATTTTTGATCGATTGTTTGTGAAACTGCATTTGTGGAAAGCTTCGGGAAGCGCGGGCAGACAGGAAAAGGTGCGGTGCTTCGTGCAGGAATATCATCGGGCAGTCCTATTTTTAAAAGAGCATCCGGGGCGGCTTGCGGCAGCATTTTCACTGACCTTTGTGCAGAGAAACAGCGCATTTGTGATTACCTGGCTGGTGTACTGCGGAATGGGGCTTTTCGGGACAAATTTGTGGAGCGTCGTCTTTTTACAGGCGGCGGTGACGCTGGCAGTGGACATGCTTCCGGTGCCCGGCGCGCAGGGAATTACGGAGCTCGTGTATCGGAGCGCGTTTGCACAGATTTTCATCGGAGGGACGTTACCTGTGTCGATGATCGTCAGCAGGGCGGCGTCGTTTTATGTGCCGATGGCGGTCGGGCTTGCAACCGTGCTCTGGAGGATGGCGCGTAAGGCAGGAAAGAGCGAGTGGAAGCAGGCTGCGTAAATCAGCATAAACGAATGATCCATTTACGCCTTCTAAAGATAATTAACGATACAGCAAGCTTGAATGTTTGATGTGACAAGATGTCCATAAACAGCAGACTCCAAAGCTTGCCTGAAATGGTATCGTGGCATGTTTCTTACAGCGCAGCCAAGAGGATAAACTATTGTGTTGTATTACGGCGAATCAATATAGGTGTAATTTGTTTGTGGATGGGTTCGCCCAATGGTTTAGGAGCACGCTTTTTCTGCTCATCCATCTGCCGGACCAGAAGATCCATGGCGGTTTTGGCAATGACATCAATCTGCTGACCAACGGTTGTGATTGGAAGGATTGCTTCGCTGGCAATCGGGGAATCGTCAAATCCAACAATCTCATAAGTTGAAGGAAATGTTCCGTATTTTTGGAAAATTAAATTCAGAAACATATTGGCATAGGTATCATTCGCAAGAAAGATACCTTTTTTTTGATCAGGGTATTTGGCTTCTATTTTATCGAAAATTACCCGGATCACGTTTAAAATCTCATGATAAGTATTACCTTCTACACTCAGATCGATATGATATGGAACATGATGTTCTTCGCAAGTTTCCTTAAAAGCCCGGATACGGTCATAAGCCGGGGCAGACTTCGTCACATTGACATTTATATGAATCAGTATGTCACATTTATCCCGGATCAACAAGGAAGTAGCCTGAAGTGCTCCCATATAGTTATCAGTATTGACGCTGCTGATATGTTCTGCTTCACGTTCAATTGCGATGACAGGAATCTGATAGGAAGCGAGCTTTTCAGATGGAAGCGTGTGACTTAAAACAATCAGTCCCTCAATCTGATAAGATAGAAGCTCTTCAATGTATTGTTGCTCTTCTTCAGCCCCATGTTCGCTGGCGAAAACAAGAAATTTATAATGATAATCTCTGTAGCTGGAAAGAAATTGTGCCAGCATCTCAGAATAATAGTGCAGATAGAGGTTTGGAACGATGATTCCGATAAATTCACTTTTTCCATTCGCCAGGACCTTTGCCAGCTTATTCTTTTTATATCCAAGTATGTCAAGAGCCTGTGAAATCTTTTCCTGGTTTTCTAAGGTAAGAGAATCAGGATGATTGAAGTATCTTGATATTGTAGTCTTTGAAAAATTTGTGTATTCTGCAATATCTGCAAAAGTTACCTGTTTTTTACTCATAAAAGCGGAATCTCCTTCAATATGACGACTAACAGTTTATAATAGTCTTTAGTATAGCAATTCTCATGGAAAAACACAATGGGAAAATAACCGATTACGTAACCGGTTATTTTCACACGCAAAAGTGTTGACAGAATGAGAGGAATAGAGTATTATCAAATTAGAAAGTAACCGGTTACTTAACCGGTTTTGTGCGAAGCGTTAAAGGAATGGAGGGAGTAATGCATGAAAAGAATGCGAAACCAAGCAAAGTCCGCAAGCAAGCGAACCTGGAGAGAAAAGGGGACTTATGCAGAGCAGAAGAAAGCAGACTGGATCCTGAATGGTGGAATTGAAAAAGAGTGGGATTCCTATCTGAAGAAAATGGAACAGTATGGACTTCCTGATTATCTTTCAATTAAACAGAAATACTTTGATCAGTATCAGAAGTCATTGAGCGAAGAAAAATAACGCTACGAACAATAGGAGAATTTACATGAGTGAGATGTTAGAAAAGGCTAGAAAATATGAAGATGAACAGGGAAAGCAGATAAAAGCAGAAGACAGACCGGCTTTTCATGTGAGTCCATATGTCGGATGGATGAATGATCCGAATGGTCTGTGTGAATTTCAGGGTGTGAATCATATTTATTTCCAATATACACCATTTCTTGCCGGATGGGGAACGAAGCTTTGGGGACATTACACAACAAAGGATTGGATTCATTATAAAGAATAAGAGCCGTTCCTTTATCCGGACGAAGAATGGGACAGAGACGGTGTATATAGCGGATCAGCCTATACCTGTGAAGATGGAATTCACTATTTTTACACAGGAAATGTAAAACTCTGGGATAAAGATTATGATTATATCATGAATGGACGGGAACAGAATACGATTCACGTATTCAGTCCGGATGGAAAGAATATTGCATACAAGAAGCTTGTAATGACCAATGATGATTATCCGGTGAATATGTCCAAGCATGTCAGAGATCCAAAAATCTATAAAAAAGACGGCCGTTATTATATGATCCAGGGAGGCCGTGATGCGGAATCTTATGGCTGTGCACTTTTGTTTTGTTCCGACGATCTGGAACACTGGAAATGGTACGATACGGTGCGGACAGCAAAGCCATTTGGTTATATGTGGGAATGCCCGGATCTGTTCGAGATTGACGGCCAGCAGATTATGACATGCTGTCCACAGGGAGTAGATCAGAAGGGATATGATTACCAGAATGTGTACCAGTGTGGATATTTTCCGGTAGAGTTTGACCTGAAGAACAAATCATACAGCTTTGGAAAATTTCAGGAATTTGACAAAGGATTTGACATCTATGCGACACAGACATTTGCAGATGAAGCGGGTAGAAGAATCCTGATTGGCTGGGT